>Ga0209541_10017360_pt1 | contig 10536 bp, 16 predicted proteins | sample RifCSPlowO2_01_FD_184027 | JGI IMG/M metagenome (GOLD analysis project Ga0209541, IMG submission 184027) | Groundwater microbial communities from Rifle, Colorado - Rifle CSP2_plank lowO2_0.1 (SPAdes) (version 2) | ecosystem: Environmental > Aquatic > Deep subsurface > Groundwater | place... | reverse complement strand
CTTTTAACCTAAAGTTTAATCACTCCATAAATCATATAGCTTTACAGAGATCTTTTTTTCCTGGAAATACCTTTTTAATTCATTTACACTTTCTATAGGGACAAGAACAGCACCCTTGCCAACACTTATTCCTTTGTATTTCTCAATTATTCCTGGATAGGATTTATTTTTTAATTTAAATCCAAAAAGCTTTCTGAAAACAGCAACCCTTTTCTTGTCTGGTTTTATATTTTCAAAAGAAAATAAAGTATATTGCTTTATTTTTTCAGCTTCTCCCTTGTACTTGCCATATAAAATTATTCCTGTGTTTATAATGCTTCTTTTTAGGTCTTTCCACTCTTCATTATCTAAACTTCCAACAATCAAAGAAAAGGTATTTTTTATTCCTTTTAATTCCCATTCCTTAAACTTTTTTGTTTTATAATAATCATTTGTAATATTGTTAATTTTCTTTTCTATCCTCCTGTCATATCTTATAACATCTGTGAATATGTCTATATCAGATTCTTCATCAAAATCCCCTCTTGCAACAGAACCATGCAGGATAATTCTATTTATCTCTGTTTCTTTTGATATTAAATAAGATGCAAAATCAATTGCATAGGCGATTAACTCATTTCTTTTTGCCATTTTGCCCTCCAATCTGGGAATTTATTATTTTTCTCAGCTCATTAAAATATTTAACCATTTTCTCTATTCTATCTTTAGGTTTTCTTTTGCCATAACAGATAACATTTCTTTCCAATTCAATTTCTCTCATTAGTTTAATTATCTTTTCTCTTTCCTTAAATTCAGGAGGAACTTTCTTTTTTGTTAACTCAATACTTTTAAATGTTCTATGGTCAAACTGCTCTCCAGAACTTTGAATAAGATTCAACTTATGGATATAAATTGAAAATAGCTCAACAGATGCCTGAGAAATATTATAACCCAAATTTCTTTGATTTTCTTCAATTCCCTCTTCTATGGCTCTGTTTATATTTCTTATATGCTCTTCATATGCTTTTTCATGTTCTTCAACTTTCATTTGATATATCTGTTACAATTGTAACCTTCATTAATTACAAAAGTAACAACCTATTTAAATGTTTTGGTTGCAAGTGTAATAATCATTTGTTACAAAAGTAATAGTATCTAATGGTCTAGCTAAAGCAAGTAATCAAACAACAAAAACCTCCTCTACAACAACATCGTAAGCGAGATTTTTAAATAACTCTTCTACTGCTCCCTTCTTTCTCTCCCCGACTTCTTTGCCTGATTGCCCCCGCTTATTGTAACTCTTCCCCCGCCTTTATTTCGTCCTTTATTATTATGGATAAGAATTAAAATAGAAAGGTTTAAATATTGTTTAAACATAGTTTAAACATGGAATTATTAAGAAATGTAGCAAGATGGGGAAACAGCGCAGGAGTTCTTCTGCCAAAAGAATGGATGGGAAATCAGGTAAGGGTAATCTTTGTAGACAGAACACTTGAAATTAAAAAAGAGTCTTTAAGCATACTTGAGCCATATTTAGAGGATATTTTAGGAATCTATCTTGTAGGAAGCTATGCAAGAGGAGAGCAGGAGCAAGACTCAGATATAGATATGATAGCAATATCCAAAGAAACTAAAAAAGAAATAATTTCTGGTAAATATAACATCTCTATAATAACTCTTGAATCAGCTAAGAAAACCCTGGAAAAGAACCTGCTCTTGATTTTACCAAGATTAAATGAAGCAAAAGTGATTATTAATAGTTCTTTACTTGAAGAATTAAAATCAGTAAAAATTGATAAAAAACAATTCAGGAATTTCATAGAAGAGTCTGAAAGAATAATAAGAATAGACAAAGGTCTTATAAGATTAGACAAAGAGCAGGGAAGCGAGTATATAGACTCTGAAATAATCTATTCATTAATTCTCAGATTAAGGGGCATTTTTTTAATAAAAACATTAATAAAAAGAAAAGAATATTTTAAAAAAGAGTTCTTGAAATGGGTAAATAAGGAAATTAAGGAAATTGAACTGGAAAAAGTTTATAATGCATACAAGTCTATTAGGGATAACAAGAAAACAAAAGCTATAATTAAAATAGAAACAGCAGAAAATCTGGTTATGTTCTTAGAAAAAGAGGTAAGAAAACTAGAATGAAAAGAAAGAAAAGGCTTGAGAAAGGCATTCAATCAATAGAAGAAGAGATAGAAATTCATAAGAAAAAGATGCAAGAGGCAAAAGAAGAAGGTAATTTAGAGTTAGTTGATTATTATAATAAGGAAATTAGCGGATTAGAAAAAACAAAAGACAGAAAAGAAGATCAATTAGAGAAAAGTTGATTTTTCTACTTTCTCCCCCCGCCCTCGTAACACGATTTTTAAATAACTTCTTCTACTGCCCCCTTCTTCCTCTCTCCTCAACCTCTTTGCCCAATTGCCCCTGCTTAATCTCCTCTCCCCCCAAATAAAAAGCATTTGACTATACCATTATCTTATTTTGCAAATGCTTTTTATTTTGCCTTCCTCCGTTTTATTTGATTACTGATATAGTCTTTTTGCATGCCCAACACAACCGATACATTTATATACCTATTGATACATTATTATTACATATGATACAAAAATATAGTGATATGAGGGTTTTGGAAGTTTTTTTTAAAGAGCCGACAACAACTCATTTTATAAGAGAAATAAGCAGGGAAATAAAGCTTGCCCCAACATCTGTAAGGATAATTATAGATAATCTTTCTAAGCAGGGATTGATAAAACAAAAAAAATCAAAACCTTTTGATGGATATGTTGCAGACAGGGAAAATGATGCCTTTTTATTTTATAAGAAATCCTATAATCTTTTAAGTTTATATGAATTAAAGAATTTGATTGCAGAGTCTATTCATCCAAAAGCAATAACCTTGTTCGGCAGTTATTCGAGAGGAGAAGATGTAGAAACAAGCGATATAGACATTTTAGTTATTTCAAAAGTAAAAAAAGAGATAAAAGTTCTAGATATGGAAAAAAAGCTGAAAAGAAAAATAAATATAATGATTGTAGAAAACTTAAAAAAGCTTGATTCTTTAATAATTAATAAAATTTATAATGGGATTGTTTTTTATGGGGAGATATAAATGGAAGACAAAATATTTAAGATAACCAAGGATTTTGCAAGGGCACTGGATCTTTTTAACATATCAAGAGAGAGGATAGATATAATAAAAGTTCTTCCAAGAGATAAGCCATACAAGATTTTAGAAGAGTATTATGAAATAATCCTTGGGCTTATAACCGCTATAATGTATGCAGACGGATGCAAAACCCTAAGCCATGTTTCAGCAATAGAATATTTATCTGAAAATTACAATATGTTTTCTAAAAACCAAATAATGATCATAGATACCATGAGAAAACTAAGGCATGGAATAGTTTACTATGGCAAAAAAATAAAAGAAGAATACTTGATAAATAATGAAGATGATATAAAAAAGATAATATCAACACTCAATAAATGTGTTAAAGATAAGTTTAGTAATAAATAGTTAAACCCCCCATACCCCCGATTTTTAAATAACTTCTTCTACTGCTCCCTTCTTCCACTCCTCCTTAACCTCTTTGCTGATTTTTTTGCTTTGCCCCCATTATTGTAACTCTTCCCCCGCCTTCCCCCGTCTTTATTGATTACTGATACAGTTTTATTTCTTATAAGCTTCATCATGATGCCCAAAAAAGAAAAATTCAACTGTTTTTGTATTTTCGTGAATTTCAAATTTTAAAACAAATGATTTCATAATATGGACCCTTCTTTCTCCTACTAAATCATATCTTAATGGTTTGTAATGCTGGGGATTCTGCAAAATCTCATTCATCTTTTTTTCTAAAGCTTCTCTCAAAACAGGATTCTTCTTGCACAATTTTTCTATATCTCTCTGGCAAGAAGGCTTTATTTCAATATTATACATTTCCTCTTTTACTTAATATGTTTAAATATCTCAGAAACAGATTTCATCTTTATAGATTTTTCTTTTTTTCTTTTTTCCATCTCCTTCTTAAACTCTTCCTTCAAAGGCAATTCATCAACAGGATGCCAATCAATTTTCTCACAAAATTCCCATTCTTCATTAGTTATACTTCCAGTTTTAATATAGTTTTCGAATATCAATTTTTTCAAAGTTTCTTCTCTTGCTATTTCGCTCCAATTTACCCACATAAAAGTTTTTAGCTGATTCTTAAATTCATCAGACACAGATAAAGTTAAACTTGCCATTTTAGATTTTTCCTGCATTTTTTAATTGCTCAAACTGTTTAAGTTCTTGAATTTTCCTTTCGAATCTCTGTTTAAGATACTCTGCCCAGTTTATCTGGGGAGAATCATCTATTTTTTTCTTTAAATCTTCAGGGATTGAAACAGTAAAAGTTGCCATTTTGTTTTAATGCTAAATTTAGTATAAACACTATAATTAGTGTATATATTTAAACCTTTCGTTTAGGATTTTGATAGGTAATGTATAAAGTTTTCAAACAAGTCCTCAAAGTAATCAAAACCCTATCCCCCCACCCCCGTAACCTCGATTTTTAAATAACTGCTAACTTCTCTGAATCTATAATCTGCTGATTAACTTTATAAACTATATTTTATATTTTAAAATATGGAAACAAGAAAATTAATTGAAAGGATAGCATTAACAATCTTTGTTTTTAGTTTGCTTGGAGGAATTTACATAATTTTGGTTAGTTTTTTTAGAGTAGAAACCCTTACAATTCAATTATCTCATTTAACTCCTTGGATAAGAGAAGATACTTTTGGCATACTGTCTTGGATAATCTCTTTTTTTAGCTTTCTTATATGGAATTTAACTAGAGAATAAAAATAAGAAGCGAGATTTTTAAATAAACTCAACCAAAAACAAAAACAATTAAAAACCAAAATATGTTGAAGATATTATGAGAAAACAAACAATTTTGACAATAGCTCTTGGAATCTTTCTTCTATTTGCGGTTATTGGATTAATGTTGCCTGGAGATAGGTCTGAAATAACCGGTAACACAATATCAGAACAAACAGGGCAATCAGCATCTCAAGATTCAGTTAAAGAAAAAGCATTTGTTTCAAAGGTTATTGATGGAGATACTGTTATTGTTAATGGAGAAAGTGTAAGGCTTTTGGGGATGGATACTGATGAAAGAGGATATCCTTGTTATAATGAAGCTAAGAAAAGAATTGAAGAATTAATTTTAGATAAAGAAGTTATTCTAGAGAAAGATGCAGAAGATAGAGATCAATATGGCAGAATTTTAAGATATATTTTTCTAGATGGCAAAAATATTAATTTGCAGTTAGTAGAAGAAGGGTTTGCTGTTGCAAGATTTTATCCTGAAAATCAAAAATATAAAGCAGAGATATTAGAATCAGAAAAATATGCAAGAGATAATAAACTAGGATGTAAATGGAGAGAAGAAAAAGTTGAAGCAGAAGTTAATATACTAGAACAAGAAGAAACTAAAACCGAAACAAAAGAGCAAGAAACAATAGATACTTCAAAATATATTTGTAATGAAGAGGCTTATAACTGTGGAGACTTTAAAACTCATGCAGAAGCACAAGCAGTTTTCAATGCTTGCGGAGGAGTTAATAATGATGTTCATGGTTTAGATAGAGATAGTGACGGGGATCCTTGTGAGACTTTGGCTTAGGAAAGTATACTCCAACGTCGTAACCTCGATTTTTAAATAACTAATCCCTTTTTCTGTCCTCAAGATAAGAGGTTATTACTTAAGTAAAACCTCATAAGTAAGCGAGATTTTTAAATAACTGACTTCTTCTGCTCTTTTACCTTCTGCTGCTACTCTTTTAACTACTGCCCCCTTCTTCCACTACCCCTTAACCTCTTTGACTAATTGCCTCTTATTACTTCATCTCCCCAGCCTTACCCCGTTTTTATTTATTACTGATAATCGTAAAGCGAAAGATTTATAGATAATTTTGATTAGGTATACTTAATTAACTCCCCTCTTTTGCTTCGGTAACGGAGGGTTTTATATAATTTATGGGAGGATTACCTCTGCTTAACTCGTATTTATTTTTATTGCTGATATAGTTTTATATACCAAAACATAGAAAACTTTAAATAGGAATTTTAGCTGTTATAATCATATACTCCCTGGTATTGCTTCGGCGAGACCAGGTTTTATATTCTATTTAAGATGAAAAGAGTTGTTCTATTTATTGATGGTAATAATTTTTATTTTGGGCTAAAAAAGTTGTATGGTGAATCAAAAGAGCTTTCTAACTTTAATTTTAAGAAATTTGGAGAAGTTTTAGCAGGAGATAGAGACTTATTAAGAGTTTTTTATTATAATGCTTCTTTAGATTTCAGTGATAATCAAGAAAAATATTGGAAACAACAGAGATTTTTTGAAAAAATCAAAAATACAGAGAAAGTTAAATTAATTTTATGCAGGCTTCAAAAAAGAAAAATAAAAGGAACAAGCAAGTTTCAATATGTTATAAAAGGAGATGACATTCATCTGGCAGTTGACATGGTTAAAGGAGCATATGAAAATGCATTTGATGTTGCTATTCTTGTCTCAGGTGATGGGGATTTTATTAGGGCAGTTGATGTTGTGCAGGAAAAAGGAAAAAGTGTTGAAAATGCTTATTTTAGGTCCCTATTATCTTGGCATTTAAAGCAAGAGTGCGATAAATCCATAAAACTAACAAAAGAAATTTTAGATCAATGTTTTGATTAATTATTCACTTTCTCCACACAACCCACAAAAACATTATTGCTGTTAAGAACTGCCCAATCAAGTAAGCATATCCAATGCCAATTAAGCCTTGTCCTTGATTTATGAACCAAATTGATAATCCAAGAATTAAAATTGCACTTAATATACTTCTTGTTATCAGAGCTTTTATCTTCTTTCTTACTTTAATTATGCTTGCAATCACCGCATTTACAGCCACAAATATCCCACTTATTGCCATAATGTTTAGAAACATATAACCTTCACTTGAATAACTTTCTCCAAGCAAAAGAAGAACATATTTTCCTAAGAAAATTGTTATTATTATAGCTGGAATTAATAGCAAACTGATTATCTTTATAGATTTCCATATCTGATGCTTTAGATTCTTTTCACTATAACTTCCTTCTGCAAATAATGAATTTGCTGTTGCATTTGGAATAACAAAAATAAAATTCGCAATCATCATAGCCATGTAATAATAAGCTGCTGTTTCAGGCAATAGAAGATTTGTTATGATTAATGGAAGCAAAAGAACAGGAAGAGAGCCGATTATCCCTGCAATATAATTTCCAAAACTATATCTTCCTATTTTTTTTATTATTGAATCATAAAAAACAAACTTCGGCTTATAACTAAATTTGTAAATTAAAATAAAAATACTGACAATAGTTCCTAGTGTTATTGCAATCATATAGCTTCCAAAAATACCATAAGCTCCTAAACTTACTAATAAAAATGGGAAAACTAATTTTAATATACTGTATATAGAATTTTTCAATAAAGTATATTTTGCATTTCTATAAGCAATAAAAATACTGTCGATTAAAGAGCCTATACTATCAACAGCAAGAAATAAAATAAAAATAAATGCCAACAGCATATTTTCTTTAATAAAATGAAGTTTTGGAGAAGTAAAATCAATAACAAGCAGAAAAATAACACTTACAACAATTGTAGATAAAATAACAAGAGTAAAGCAGGTATTAATTTTCTTATTTTTATTTTCTGATGTTGGAAGAAATCTTATTAATCCTGCTCCTAAACCTAATGCAGAAATAGAAACTATTAATGTAGTTGCAGAAATAATTGTTGTCGCTAATCCAACTTGTTCTGTTGTAAATAATCTTGCATTTATCATCCAGAATAAAAATCCAAGAATAGACATAATAAATGTTCCAATCATTAAATAAATAGAATTTCTATAAAGAGAATCTTTAGGAATAAAATATGTTTTTTCATCTTTCATCCACTTGTAAAACAAAAACCAGAAGGTTGCAAAATAAATTAAGAAAAATATCATTCCCGTATAAGAATGATACATCCCCATGGCAATATCTTTAGAAACATAAGCTCCCACTAAGAATAATATGAAAACTCTTAGAACATTTACTAAAAAAGCGCCCATTACCGCGGGTATGAAAAGAATTGCTGCCTTTATCTTGTTTATTTTCTTCCAATCAACAAACATTATAAATAAATATAATGCTGAAAAAAGGAATATAGAATAAATTCCTGAACAAGGCTCTGCAATTTGTGCTCCAAAACTTCCAACTATTATAGTTCTTGGCTCAATAATCCTAAAGTCTGCCTTTATTATATTTAAAAGAAAAGCAACCATTTTTAACACCAAATCACTAAGATAAGGCCACAAACTCCAAACAATATTCATCAAGCTTGCTGTTACTATACCAAATAGTAAGAAATATGATAATTCTCTTTTAAAATCTTTAATAAACTTTTTAATAAAATCAAACCCATAAACCGATACTGCTAGAAAAAGGAATATAGAAACTCCAATAAAATGAACTAAAAGAATATTAATACTGTTTATCTGGATTTTGTTTGCATTTATCTCGAAAAAATAGAAAACTGCTAGCAAGAAAAATGAGAATATTAATAAAAAGAAATCTTTTGCTTTGTATTTAAATGATTCAATTTTTAGCAATTTATCTCTGTAAAGCAGGATAAATCCTGCTATTGAAAAGAGCAGGATGTAACCAACCCTGCCCCAAATCTCTATCTTCCACCCGCTTAATATATCATAATGATAAAGCTGTGTTCCTATGAGAAATGCAAAAGCCAAAAATAAAGCTATGAAGATGAAGGTTTTCACTAAAAACTGCTTGAAACCAGGGTTTAGCTTCTTTATTTTATCTGGAGTACTTGGCTTATTTTTTTTCATATTAACATATCAGAACTCTCCTTCCCTAAGGCAAAAATATAAAGAAATTTGGGTTTTTAAAGGTGTTTAATATATATTTTAGAGTATATTAATCATATCCAATGGTTTTTTTCTATTATTAAAATATCAAGAATTATGTGTACAATAGCAAAAATAGAGAAAATTATTATAGATATAATAATCTGCTTTGCTCCCTGTTTCTTTATAAATTTAAAAAATACAAGTATGGAAAAAAACAAGAGTGAAAAAACAGCTAACATAATCCATAAAAAATATCCTGCAAAATAATATCCTGTATAATGGTCGAGAGTGTAGAAAAGTTGGTTTTTTAGAATATCATTATAGGAAAAACTTTTAATAATAATCCCTGTAATACCAAACTTTATAATATCTGGCATTAACTGCCCAAAAAAAGCAGACGCGCCATAATACCATTTTTTTGAGAAAATAAAAATTACTAGAAATAAAACAATAGAAATTATCACGTGAGTTAATAGTCCTGCCATAACTTAGAAAACTAAAAATACTTTATAAAACTTCTCTCATAGCTTAATGTTAGCAGATTAAGTTTTATGCTGATTGCCATATCTTAAAATAGTCTTTAATACTATTGATAAAAAAATTAAATTCTTTTAATCAGCCTTATTTTTTCTCTGCCCTCAGGAGTTTCTGCAAGCTTTTTATAAAATCTTCTGGCCGTTATAATTTGAGAATCTAAGAATAACTTTAATTTTTCTTTCCAGTCGTCATGGGTTCTAACATATTCTGCCCATCTTTCTATCTGTTCTGCATGTGATTTGTCCCTCATTTTAAATCTCCTCTTTCTTCTCTTAATCTCAATATTTTTATCTTCTTTTTTATATTCTCTATCTCTTTTTCATTTATTTTTTCCTTATAAATTATCCTTAAATGTTTTGCATCTTCCATGTCTTTGTCAGATTTCAGCAATTCTTCTTTAAATGCTATATTCATTTCAATAGAAGAAAAATAAACATCCAGTCCTGTAAAAGGAAATTTTTGTCTTGTTTTTAACTGATACTCATCTAATTCATCTTTTGCAAGCTTTATTTCCATCTCAGGCAGAAATTCTCCCTTTCTTGTATATCTGACACTTGTGCTATCAGATAGATATCTGTCATAAATTACATTTGGATCAGCAGATTGCATGCATTCAAAATCTGCTTTTTCCAGATCAATATGTAAATCTATAAATTTGAATTTAGAAATTCTTTCAATTATCATATCTATGTCTTCTGTTCCTCTGCTTCTTCCATGTGCAATTGCAACAAATCCAGAGACAATTATATATTTGCAGTGTTTTTCAACAATCTTGGTAAAATCTTCAGCAAACTTGTCAAGTATTGTTTTATCATCAATTTCTCTTTTCATTGTAAATAAATAAAATCTCCTTTTCTATTTAATACTTTCTGTTAGTAAATTAATTTTTTAGTAATTATAAGATGATTTGATATGTGGTTTCTGGAATTAAGCTTTATGCTGATTGTCATATCTTAAATGTTAGCAAGAAATCCTACTCTTTTAAGGGTAGGATGAATTGCGTCAGTAGCCCTCGCTAAGTATTTATTTCTCGAATGATTATGAAATTGGGCTTGATTTTAGCCCAATGTATTTTCATAA
>Ga0209541_10017355_pt1 | contig 10538 bp, 9 predicted proteins | sample RifCSPlowO2_01_FD_184027 | JGI IMG/M metagenome (GOLD analysis project Ga0209541, IMG submission 184027) | Groundwater microbial communities from Rifle, Colorado - Rifle CSP2_plank lowO2_0.1 (SPAdes) (version 2) | ecosystem: Environmental > Aquatic > Deep subsurface > Groundwater | place: Rifle... | reverse complement strand
AAGAAGCCAGAAGGAAATTTGTGCTGTATGAGAGGATGATGGCATATGTGGAAGCCTAAATTTTGCTTAGATGGCGGAAACTGGAATAATTATGCAACCAAGCACTGTAAAGTGGAATCTTAATCATAAGTAGATTATCCAATAAATAGGGATAAGAACATAGGCCTATAATTTATAAAGATTATATAATTCTCATTACTTTACAGTGGCTACGTTGAGAAGATTTAAAAGGCAACATTAATTCTCCTTGTCCAATGGTAGCTACCATTACAATAGACAGTTTAGTGGAAGGGATAGCAAAGGATTATGTAGAAGAGATAGCACATATTACAGAAGAAGAGATCCAACTGTTAGAAGAGAAAAACCCGATCCTTATTTATGGTCATGACAACACAAAAAAACTGACAGATTTGCTTCTAGAAGGCTATGAAAGCCATTTTAACGAAGATCAACGAAAACTCATTCAGTTCGGTGTTGCGTACAGTGTCTGGAACCATATGATTTACAAGCGAAAAAACAATTATAGCACATGGTTTAACCACCCGTTTTCTGTTGCACGATCGATTCTGGAAGAATACAAAGGCGTGGCAGATCCAATATTGATTCTAGAAAGCCTCATTCATGACATTGGAGACGAACGGATTACCAACGATATTAAGCGCAGATACAAATCAAAAGATGTCTATTCCCGTGCTGATATCGGGGGGCTAGATAATAAAACCCAACTGAGCCTGAAAAGAAGAGTGAATTATATGCACAAAAGATATCTCAAGGACCTGGAAAAAAGCCTGAAAGCATTCATAGAAACTGATATTGAAGGAAAAGAGAGATATCTGAAGGAGATGGACAGGATCTACTGGGTAGGGAATTTCGTGACCAAGCCATTTCACAGGGATTACTTCAGCTATATACAAAGCATATTTGGAGGCCAAGGAAGAATCCAGGAGGACCGTAGAATAAACGACAGTTACAGCCCGAAAGATGCACTTGGATTATGGAAAAAAGTGATAGAAGACACGCTGCAGATAAAATTCCCAGACAGGAGGAATAATAGCGACCATATTTCCACTTTCGGTATTGATGAAAAGCTGGTAAATTTCTATAAGAATCTCATTTTAATTGTAAATGCAAAGAGATATGTAAGCGGGCCTGGAGTAGTTGGAACCAGCTTGAGGAAAAACGAACATATTGATAATATATATCACAGACTGCTCGAGACTACAATTGAAGGGCTAAAAAAGCTTGAATCTGAGATTTACGAAGATGGAAAGTATGTTTTCAAAGGCGCATTTGAGAGTTTCAAAGAATTGCCGTCCGACATTCTGCGGAGAGCAAAAGAAACCCTTACAGACAATCCTTATGGCCGTAAAGCAGCAGCCAAGGCTTACACAAAAATCACATGGGAGGAGATCCGGCATAGATGGCTCCACAGGAAAAACCAGATGTTCCGGCTAAAAGATATTTTCTATGATTGGGCTCTTGCTGCTTACGATATGCTGGGCGGAATGAATGCAATTACAGAAAAAGGAGAGACCAAGATAGACAGGCAAAAAAACAAAAGGTTGTACTGGATACTGGAAGCACCGGAAAAGATACCGGTATTGAAATACCTATGGCCCTGCCACTATGTAAAAGTCCCCCTGGACCATTCTGACGGCACTATGGCAAGATGGGCTGCCCGTATCTACAAGTTAAAGGAGGATACCAGCAGCCATTGGCCATTGAAGCAGTATTACAAAGACACAAAATTGTTCCTCCGCATAGCAAATGAACTGCGCGACAACGATGCATATTCCCCGGATTTCTCATTTATCACAAAGAAAGACGCCCTAAGAGCTTCTGTAACTACTATATAGTTATTAAAATGGAAAGATTTATAAAGAGGGATATTCTCTTCTCCTGACATAAATGAAACAAAAAGAAGTCAGTAGACTGCAAAAGGAATACGAAAAAAGAGGGCTGGTTCAGGACCCTGAACTTATCATGGAAGTTCAAAGAGCTTTGAAAGGTGTTCCAAACGAGCTTCCGAAAACAAGGCTTCAGGAAATGCTTCGATATTTGAGAGTGCACCCACTAATCGAAGAATTGGATATATACATGCATGCTGTCGAGCACAGTACGATTTCTGATAAAGATCTGCAGAGGCTTAAACAGCTTGAAAGAAATTACCAATCACTTACCAAGAATAAGCCGTATCAGCAGATAATGGCTGCGGATATTGAAAGCGATAATAGGCGGGTTGTGCGTTTTAATCCGCATGTTTCCAACAGAAAGGAGCTGGAGTGGATACTGATACAGAATGGCGTGTGCTGCATGGACAAAAGACAGCTGGATGATATCGTGGAAAATTTCTTTGTTGACAGCCTTTTGGGCGGTTCTGTTATTGCAACACTGGAGAAAAAAAATAGGGGTAGAAGCCTCATGAATTACAAGAAGGGAAATCCGAAAGATAAGAACGATAATCCTATCTTGGCTGTGGGCAGATTCTTTGTAGGAAGGGACCACGAGGGCGTGCCTGTGCTGTCAGCAGATATGTACAGCCACGGAGATTACCAGACTAGATACCTAATGCAATGGCTTGATGTAGGCAAGCCATACTATTTCAGCTACGGCCCAGCCACAATGTTATATTTAGCTGAACGCCTAAATACTCATAAATTAGTCTTCTGTGACCTTGAGATGGCGGAATTTGCCAAGCAGGTAGGCCTTAAAAGAAAACAGGTTTTTAATCCAATTCAAGAGGGAAAATTCGGAGCAAGATATGACAATCGAAAATCAGGCATCATTACAGTAGTAGACAATTCAAAGGGGGTTTGGAACCATCAGCATTCTGTCTATCATGAGAGCAGTGGCAGGCATTTTGTTCTTGATTACGAACCTTTGACAATGGAGATTTTGTACAATAAATTCAACAGTCTTCTTGTAACCATAAACATAGAAGTAGGCCAATTGCCTGAAAAAAGCCTTAAAGCGCCGCAGCATAAGAGTATGAGGATACAAGAGAAATTTACAGCTATGTATACCCTCCTAAGGATAATGGAAGATGCTTATCTCAACAACAGGAAGTTTGAGGACTCAAAGATTCTTTATAACAAAGCAATTGATTTGGTAAGAAGCAGAAACCAGTCATTCTCGCTTCCTTATGCAAAGTAGAGATTAAATGACAGAGATTCTTCTCGCCTTCGGCACATAATTAAGTATCTTGATGCCTGTAGCCTTGCCGCAACCTAAGAAATCATCCTTATTCTTGATGATGACAAAGCCCCTTTCAGCAGTTTCCTTGTCTAAATCAGTGCCTTTCATCCATTCAGCAGTCTCTTTATCATCCAATTCAATGACATTTTTTTTGGCATTCGGGCCTATTAGCTGGCTTCCCTCGATGCTCAGCCGCAGCTGGCCTTCAACCTCCTGCGCAACATACAATCCAACAGAGTTTATGCGCAGCCTGGAGAGGTCAATGCTGCCGAATTCTTTGTTTGCTATGAATATCCGGCCGTCCTCGTTCTTCAGGAAAACGCAATCCAAGTCCAGAACAGCGCCCCATTGCTTCTCAATCTGGGAAAGCAAATTCTTCGTTTCCTTTTTGTTAAGAATGCTCAGTTTCTGCATTTTACAATTAGATTATATTTAATTTTTTCTGGAATGCTAGACCAAAATTTTCCGAAGGAAAATTTTGAAAGCGCACCGCCCAAATATCATAAAAATCCACAGAAAACTCCTACCAGCACCTAAAGGTGCTGGTTTGACGGAGTTTTCTTTTGACAGTGGATTTTTAGGATGCAAAGAAATCCCATAAGGATTTCTTGCACAAGAAATGCTTTGCATTTCTTTGTGCCAAAAATGTCGCCCTAAAGGGCGGGGTTTTAGTTTGAAATCTTGCAAAGATTTCTAACTCTTAGAAATCCTTCGGATTTCAAAGAAACCCCACACAAAAATGTTTGGCGACATTTTTGTGCATAATTTATTTTGAATCATTGCGCAATTAAAAAATAATTTTAACCCTTTTATATCCCCCACACCGGGTTTTCCTTCCTCATTATTTCAGCAATCTCCTTCAAAATGTCCTTTTCCTGCTTGGTAAGATGCTGCTTGAGCTCCTTCATCTTGCGAAAGTGCTCTTCTGGGATATAGCTGTACAATACATCGCCCTCAACAATCTGCCTTCCGATTATGACCCTATCTAAAGATACTGCAACCTGCCTGCCTTTCTCGGCTTTCTCAATGTTTTCCTTGTCCATCTGCATGCCCCTGACGCTTGTAATCGGATGCCCGTCTTTCTTCATAAGCGAAGCGCCTACTTTAAGAGTTCCATCAAGAACATCCACGCCGACAACAGCAGGGTTGCTCTGCCTGAACACATAGCCCTTTAGAAGCTGGAGCTTGCAGGGCTTTGCCAACAGCTCAAGCTCTGAGCTCTCCTGCTTCTTCTTCTCCGCCTGCTGCCATTTCTCAAAATTCTCAATCAGCCTGTAGATGACCGCGTCTGTAATGACTGTAACGCCGGCAGGAACTTTAACATAAGAGATAAGCGTTACATTGAAGCCTAAAATGACTGAGCGCAGGGGATCATCTGCTGCATAGCTCTCTGTCTCGGAAACATCATTTTTGGTTATATTCCCTATCGAAGCCTTCCTTATAGGGATGTTTTTCTCTTTCATCATGGTGATAAGGGCCTCCAATGAGCCTAGGCTGTCTGCCTTGATTACAATGCCTTCAGGCCCTGTCTCCAGAAGCACCTCTTCAACTTCCTCACGGATTTCCTTCTTGGCTGTTTCAATCTCATCTGCTGTGACGCTACGGAACGGCATGCCTGCAACAGCATTCTCTGCATCAGGCGAAGATATCTTCACCCCAGTGGCAGCAACCACTTTTTTGACGCTCTGGAACTTGCTCTTTTTGTCGCCCATCTCCTCAAGAGGCAATGGCTCGAATAATGCGCGTATCTTTGCCACAATGGGCTCGCCTAAGGAACCGATCACGATTGTATCGTTCTGCTTCAACGTGCCGTCATAGACAATTGCATCCATTGTCTTTCCCAGGCCTTTGTCTTCCTTGACCTCAAGGATTGTGCCTTTTGCAGCGCCTTCTTTGCTGACTGACAATTTGCCTCCAAGAAATTTTTGCGCTAAGCCAGCAACAACCATCAGCAGCTCCGGAATACCTTCTCCTGTTTTTGCTGAAAGAGGCACAATAGCTATCTGTTTCGTGAAATCATCAACCCTGTCAAACCTTTCGCTGTTGAAGCCAAATTCGCTTAACTTTCCGACTAATTCGTAGAGCTTTTTATCCAAAAGGCGCTGCACATTCTCAGCCTGCAGCTGTATGCACGAGATCAGCCCTTCTTTTTTGGTTTGCCAGCCAGGCAATAAATCAATCTTATTGGCAGCCACAAGAAACGGAGTCTTGTAATGCTTCAGAATCTCAATGCACTCGACAGTCTGGGGCTTGATGCCTTCATTGATATCCACGACCACAATGGCAATATCAGCCAGATTGCCGCCCCTTTTGCGAAGATTTGTGAAAGCCGCATGGCCCGGTGTGTCAATAAACAATAATCCTGGAATTGTAAGCCTGATGCCCATCTTCTTAAGAAGCTCTTCGCAGTGCTTCAGTATGACACCTACAGGGATTATGGAAGCGCCAATTGCCTGTGTGATCTGCCCTGCCTCTCCGGCTACAATAGCAGTGCCCCTAATCTTGTCAAGAATGCTGCTCTTTCCGTGGTCGATATGGCCGACTACCGTGCATATGGGGCTTCTTGTTGCCATGGTGCACTCCAGAAATAACGGCTGTTTTTAAACGTTTCCACGAAAGATATATTTGTTACTTTAAAATAGTATCAGAAAGAAAGCTTTAAATACCCGTAACAATTCCCCATACTATAGCTATGGGGGATTTTATGAAGGCAAAACAATTTTTGATAACTGCTATGGTGGCATTATTTCTTTTTTCAACAATTGCAGGCGCTAGCGCTGTGTCAAGCGGCAACATACTGATAGAGAATATCGGATTGGGGTACAATGATGTACAGAGCAAGACTGAACTGGTCACAAGAATCCGTGTAATCCCTTTCCACACAGATCAGCTGAAAGACACCACAATAAAGGTATATGTGCCTGAGCTGGAAAGCTACCGCTCTGTAGGCCCTGTCAAGCTTACAAAAAGCAGCAATGAGGTCAGGACAGTAAGCACCCCTATCTATGGCGCAGAGCCGGGAGAATATTATGCGCGCATTGTGGTGTATAGCGAGGGCGCAAAGCGCGTTGTCCACCGGCCATTTACAGTCATTTAATATTTCTCTTATTTTTATCACTCTATAATAGTATCAAAATAGTAAGATTTATAAAGAGACGCTCATTCATTGTTCCCAATACAAGTCATGTTGGGGATTTATACAAATGAAACTCAGACTTCCATGGATACTGGCAGCATGCATTCTTCTTGTTTTACAGGCAGCGACAGTCATGGCAAACCAGGCGCCTGTTTTTACAGCCATACAGGATGTGACAATACAGGAAGACGGCAATGCCTCTGACAATGCAATTAACCTCAATAATTATGCTTCTGACGCAGACAATAACACATTGGCATACAGGATTGCCTCGCAATCCAACCAGAGCATTGCTGCTGCTGCAGCTGATGCTAATTTTATAGATATAGGAGCTCCTGCACCTAATGCAAACGGAGCTTCAAGGGTATGTGTAGTTGCCAATGACGGCACAGTTGATTCAGCAGAAGCATGCTTCAATATCAACGTGGCTGCTGTAAACGATATGCCGGTAATTGATTCATTCTCCCCTTCAACAGCGCAATTAAGCATTGCTGAAGACGCAAACAAGACTTTCAGCGTAACAGCTTCTGATGTTGATAGCGGCACATTAAGCGTGGCATGGTATGTAAACAACGCGCAGAGAGGCACAGGAGCAAGCTTTACCTACAATGCAAACAGCGCAATAGGCACCTTTACTGTCCGCGCTGATGTAAGCGATGGAACAGCTGTTGCATCAAAAAGCTGGTCATTGACAGTAAGCGACAGGCCAGTAGCAAGCACTTTTGACGGCTCAACCACTGATTTCAGCCAGATTGCGAATCTGATTTCATCCGCAAATGTTGTGCTGGAAAAAAGCGCATTTGGGAAGATTAACTTTAGCGGCAGCCTGCTGGATTTGAGGGATGTTGCTGATCTTGACAATAATGTTGCCATGGCAAGCGGATTAATAGGCATCGACACTGCTGCACTGCCCCAATTAAACAAGCCTGCAACACTGACAATGTATAATGTAAATTTTGCCTCAAACCCTGTAATTTATTACACAAACAGCTTCACAACCGACAAGAACTTAGTCAACAGCGTATGCACGTTCTGCAACGTAGTAAGCAGAGACAGCAATAAGGTTGTATTCACAACAACACAATTTTCAACATTTGCAGTGAAAGAAGGATCTGTTGTATCAAAGCTTGCCATTCGTGACTTAGACATAAAAATGGACGGCAAGACAGAGCGCAACGTAAAGGACGGCGAAACAATAGGCGAGGAGATAATGCCTGGAGAGACTGTGGAACTGGTGATTGACGTTGAGAACACATTCAGCAAATCAGAAAAGATAGAGATAAGGGATATCCGCGTTGAGGCTGTGTTCAAGAAGATTGATGTGGATGATGAGGATCTTGAAGAGGAAAGCAGCGATTTTGACCTTAGCGAAGACGACCATGAAAAAAAGACGCTGATATTCAATATTCCCTACCGTGTGGATGAAGACACGTACGAGATGGAAATCACTGTCGAGGGAAAAGACGAGAACGGCAATACCCACCGTGTTGACTGGAGCCTGTTCTTCGAGGTAAAAAGGAAGAACCATGATGTCGCCATAAGCGGGCTTGAGCTAGAGCCGCAGCTGGCAAGATGCGACAGCCATGCAAACCTTCAGCTTGAGATTGCAAACAGGGGGGATAAGAGAGAAGAGGATGCAGGCTATGATATCATAAGCAATGCGCTTGGCATCAATGCCCAGAAATCAGGCATTTTCCTGGATGATGATGCAGACAGCGAGGACTCGGAATACAGGGAATCCATAAGGATAGAGCTTGAAAAGGATTTAGAGCCGGGCATTTACCCGATTGTTGCAAGGGCATCCTATGACGGGAAGTTCACAGACGAGAAGCGAATTGACCTGACAGTAGAGGAATGCGTACGGACGGCAGCAAAGCCGGCAACCCCTGAAACTCAGGTTGTGGTAAGCTCTGAAGCTCCAGCGTCTGCAGTACAGAAGAAGATGTCATTTACAGAATCAGCAGGATATATCACTCTTTTGGCTGGAATATATGTTGTAATCCTTGCTGCGATTGTGTTCGCGGCTGTATTTCTGTTAAGAAGGAAATAATCAAAGATTTAGTTAGCAGCATTCTCTGTTATTCTTTATTATCCACTTGAACCGTTTGAAAACATTTACCACTGGGACCCAAACCAATAAATAGAAACTTTTAAATAGAAAAGCACTATTGGAAAATGGTAAATGCCAAAAGAGGGGAATATGAAACACTATGTTTTGCCGCTGATGCTTCTGATTATGCTAAGCCCTCTGGGCACGATGTTCTGGTACGACCCGTTGGCAACCAATGAGCAGCTTGAGCTCTATGTTAACCTGCATGGGCTGGGCAATGATGAGAAAGATGTCTATGTCAAGGCATTTGTGCCTGATCTTGACATTCAGATGGCATCTAGCGCATTTGACCTTGATAAGAACGACAACACACTTGTATACCTCAACTCTCTTGAGCTGGCGGATGCACAGCCAGGCTACTATCCTGTGAAGGTCGTAGCTTATAATGATGAGAGAGTCAGGGATGCACGCTACATCTGGTTCACAATTGAGTAGATTGCAATAGATTTTTATCTTACTTCTTTTTCTCATGCAGTATGGATAAGGAAATAACAGAAGGCAAAGCCAGGATTGATATTCCAGTGACAGAGAAGATATCCAAGGCAATGCCTGCTTTCTATAACCCAGTTATGAAGCTGAACAGGGACATTTCAGTATTGGTGCTGAAGGCATGGGATAAAAGCCAGTTAAACATAGCACTGCCTCTGGCAGGTACAGGGGTTCGCGCAATACGTTTCCTGAAGGAGCTGCCTAAAAGCAAGATAAAAAGAGTGTATGTAAATGATATCAGCACGACAGCTGTAGGGTACATCCGGAAAAACCTGGGAAAAAATAGGATTAAAGCCAAAGCAACTGTAAGCAACCTGGACGCAAACATGTTCCTGCTGGAAAATAACATGATGGATTATATTGACATAGACCCTTTTGGAACCCCAAATCCTTTCCTTGACAGCGCTGTAAAGCGGATAAACGATAATGGAATACTGGCAGTAACTGCAACAGACACTGCGCCATTATGCGGAACTTATCCTGACGCATGCCTAAGAAAATACTGGGCAGTTTCAAAGAGAAGCCCGATAATGCATGAGACAGGGTTAAGGATTCTCATAAGAAAGGTGCAGCTCATAGGGGCGCAGTATGAGAAAGCCCTGGTTCCGGTATATTCGTATGCAAGGGAGCATTATTTCCGGGCATTCTTCCAATGCAGGAAATCCAAAAAGGAATGCCATGCGTTATTGAAAAGCCACGGGATGCTAGAGGATATCGGGCCATTATGGAAAGGCGAGCTATGGGATTCCATGTTTGCTGAGAAAGTGCAGAAGAAAGCGGATAAAAAAGAGAAAGAGCTGCATAAGTTCGTAAGGATAATAGCAGAAGAAAGCAGGATACATGCTGTCGGATTTTATGATATGCCTTCCCTGTGCAAGAAGAATAAAATCCCCAGAATACCGAGAAAAGACGCGCTTATTGGGAAGATAAGGAAGAAAGGCTACAAGGCTTCTGAGACACATTTCACAGGAGAAGGCGTAAGGAGCACCATAGATTTGAAATCATTGAGAAGACTGCTCTAGCCAACCGCCCTTCTGACATCCGTCACTTCAGCGCTGTTTACCCCGTCCATCTCCCTTATCCTTGATTCAAGCGCTTCAGTAGAGCCTTTTGCCTCATCCATTACAAATGTAAATTCAACTGCCTTGAGGCCGAATGCAACAGGCTTTTGCTCTATTTTTATCTGGCCCTCGCCTGCAAACTTCGTTATCTGCCTTGAGACTTTTTCTTCTATGGCCTTAAGGTCTGTTTCAGGGCTTTCAGGCATGATTCTTAGGGTTATAACGACGTTTGCCATGTTTATCAATTTTTGATTAATTTTCAGCTAACAAATTTGAATTCCAGCATACAATTGTAAGATTGATCTTTCTTTGAAATGTCAGAAACCGAAAGGTTTCTGAGCATGTTCAGAATTTTCTGAATGTTGGAACATGAAGCGTGTGCCACCAGTCAGAGACTGGATGGAAAATTCTGACATTTTAATGAGTTTTATTTGTTTCAATGCGCTTCTTATCTTTTGATAATTCCTATTTGCCTTAATGCGTTTATTGCATTTTATAAGATTTTTAATTTGGCCCGCTGAAGCCGCATTCATGGCAGGTGTATTTT
>Ga0209541_10017353_pt1 | contig 10540 bp, 13 predicted proteins | sample RifCSPlowO2_01_FD_184027 | JGI IMG/M metagenome (GOLD analysis project Ga0209541, IMG submission 184027) | Groundwater microbial communities from Rifle, Colorado - Rifle CSP2_plank lowO2_0.1 (SPAdes) (version 2) | ecosystem: Environmental > Aquatic > Deep subsurface > Groundwater | place... | reverse complement strand
AGGGTCAGGTAACTTCGCAATTAGCGGCCACGCTCGTGGCTATTGTTTCCGAACGCTTGATTCCCAAAATCGGAGGCGGCCGCGTGCCCGTCTGCGAAATCATGGTTGTTAATTCCGCCATCCGTAATTTAATCCGGGAGCGCAAAGCTTATCAGATTGATTTGGTTATCGAAACCAGCTTGCAGGAAGGCATGATTACTTTAAACCGGTCGCTCGCGGTGCTCGTAAAGCATAAGGCAGTATCGTTAGAAAACGCCGAACTCTACTCGTTGAATCCGTCGGAATTGAGGATATTGTTGGATAGAATATAGATTTCTCGAATCCATCTCGAATGAGCTCGAATATTTCTCGAATAGCGGTGAACTAGATTCGAGAATCATTCGAGGTAATTAGAGGAAAATTAGAGAGATAACTTATGAAGTTCAGGTACAGCGCGCGCACCAAATCCGGAGAGCTCCAAGTCGGCTATGTGGAGGCCTTAAACCGCGATGCGGGCCAAAACATCTTAGCCAGCCACGATCTTTTTATCTTAAGTCTTGAAAAGGTTGAGGCGCCCAAGTGGTATCATCAAGTTTTGTTTTTCTTAAAACGCGTCCGGCGCAAGGATTTGGCAATTTTTACGCGGCAGTTTGCGACCATGCTCGAGGCCAAGATCCCGCTTACCGATGCCTTGACAGCCCTTTATTACCAGACGCCCAATCCGATTCTTAAGGAAGCAATTTTTGAAGTTTCTTCCGATATTGAATCCGGCCTGTCGCTTTCCCAGGCGATTGAAAAACACAGTGAAATTTTCTTTGAATTTTACATCCATCTTTTGCAGTCAGCCGAAGTCACCGGCCGGGTGGAGGAGGCCATGGGGTATCTCGCCGATTATCTTGAGCGGGAACTTTTGGTTGTCGCCAAGGTTAAAAATGCTTTAATTTATCCGGTCTTCGTCGTTTTTTTATCAATTATCGTTGGCGCTATTTTAGTCGGTATTGTCTTTCCGCAAGTGGCGCCGATTTTTGAAGAAGCTGAATTTGAATTGCCAATCATCACGCGGATATTCTTAGGCATCGGGACTTTTATCAACAACTGGTGGTTCACGATTATTATTTTTTTCATCATCCTCATTATCATCATTATTGATTATTTAAGAACCGACGAGGGTAAAGCGGTTTTGGATCAAGTTTTGCTTACCACGCCGCCGGTCAATAATCTATTCAGGAAACTTTATGTGGCGCGGTTTGCCCAAGTGGCGAGCGTTTTAATCAAGGGCGGCATCCCGATTGCGCAGGCAATTGAAATCGGCGGGCATACCATCGGGAGCGCCTTATATCGGGAGATGCTTCATGACATTGCCGAAGGCATACGGCGCGGCGAATTGCTTTCGCAGGCCTTTGCCCGCTATGAAAAATATTTTCCGCCCATAGTGAATCAGATGATTACCGTGGGCGAGCAGACCGGCAAAATTGACGAGATGTTCGTGCGTATCGGCAATTTCTACGGCCGCGAAGTGGAAAACATCGTAGGCAACATCGTGGAATTGATCCAGCCGATTTTAATGGTGGCTCTGGGAGCATTGGTCGGTTTGCTTTTCGCGGCGATCCTAATGCCGATTTATAATTTGATACAGGTAATCCGCTAAGTGACCAATAACTAACAACAAACAACCAACAACAGTCGTGAGTGGTAAGTTGTAGGTTTTTAGTTACGAAGAATGAGGTTGTGGATAACTAGATTTGCAAAAAATGATAAAATATAAAGAAATTCAACAGAAAGGTCGAGTACAATAATGTGATACGAATCAACAAATAAAATGCGAATCTACAAATATTCGAATATTCGTTGATTCGGATGCATTCGTAGATTCGTATCGCGTTTTATGAAGAAAGGTTTTACGTTAATCGAATTGCTAATCGTCATTGCCATTATCGGGATTTTGGCGGCAGCGCTACTCGTGAGTTTGGGCGGCGCAAGAAAGGCCGGCCGGGATGCTCGGCGGGCGGCTGATTTAAGAACTGTGCAGAATGCTTTGGAACTTTATTACAATGTAAATGCTTATTATCCGACGGCGACTACTTGGAGTGGATTAGAAACCGCTCTTGAGGTTCCAGCCCTAGGGATTTCCAACATTCCACTTGATCCATCCAATGCCGGATCCTATGTGTATGGTTACTGTCCTGAAAGCGCTGCGTCGCCCCAGACATATGTTTTAGGGGCGAAACTGGAAACCGATAGTACATTATTAGACAACGATCTTGATGCTTTCCCTGCTAATGCTACGTTTGCCACTTGTGCTGGCTTTGCTACCGTGGATTGCGTTGATGATCCCGCCCCCGTGGGAGCTCCCTTTGGTTATTGCGTGAGTCTCTAATTTAGTATCTCTTTTATCGCGATTAGATTTCTCGAGGTTGGTTTGTTGTCCTTAAATTTGGTTTCATTTTGATGGCAAGCGAAATTCAGAGGAAAGGGTTTACCCTCATAGAGCTTCTAGTGGTTATAGCTATCATTGGCTTTTTAGTGGGTATTGTTTCTTTGGGTTTAGGCGGCGCGCGCCGCGAGGCGCGCGACGACCGCCGCGTTGCTGATCTCCGTCAAGTTCAGCAAGCGCTCCAAGAGTATTTTCTAAAGTGCAGGATGTATCCGGGCGATTATAAACCCGCAAGCAAAGAGTGTGTGGGCGGTGATATAGTAGGCGGTCCGACTGTGATAGCCGAAAACAATCCTGATAACTGGAGCGAGTTAACTCAAACACTAGCGAATGCCGACCTCAGTTTTGGAACCATACCCAATGATCCGGTTCCGGGCCGTAATTATTCTTATCATGTGCAATTGGGCGCCGGCTTAACCCCGCGCGCCCAATGTTATGTTCTAAGCACGCAGTTTGAAACCGAGGGCCACCGGGCCTTAGCTGATCCCAAGGAGATTGACGAGGACGCGAATTTTTGGGATGCGATATTGCCCTTGAGCTGTTCGGAGCCAAACTGCAAGTTTTTGTATCCATTTGATTTAAATGCGAATTCCTGTAATGACGCCGATAGGGAGTATTGCGTTGGCAATATTGAATGTTTTTATGGAGGGTAGCAATTATATTCTTCGAGCCGCGTCGATAAGATACAATAGTAGTATTTATTCTTCGAGCTTGTCGAGAAAGTTACTCTTCGAGCCTGTCGAGAAGTACATTAAGGAAGTTCTCGACTGCGCTCGAACAGTAAATTGAATTATCCTTCGAGCCGCGTCGAGAAGTACCTCATGAAAATTCAATGGAAGTGGTATGTCTATATCATTGAATGTAAAGATAGAACCTATTATACCGGCATGACCTGGAAGCCGGACAAGAGATGGATTCAGCATCTTTCGGGGATAGGATCAAAATATACCGCAAAGCACGGCATAAGAAAATTAGCTTATTTAGAAGAGTATGACAATCTTGAAGAAGCCAGGAATAGGGAAAAACAAATTAAAGATTGGAGCCAAAAAAAGAAGGAAAAACTTATAAAGGGAGAATGGGGTAAATGGCAGTAGGTATGTTCTCGACAAGCTCGAACAATAAATTGGATTATCCTTCGAGCCTGTCGAGAAGTACATTAAGAATGTTCTCGACAAGCTCGAATAGTATTATTCTTCGAGCTTGTCGAGAAGAACAACTATGACCATAATTCTTTTTTTATTTGGCTTGGGCTTTGGGAGTTTCTTAAATGTGGTCTCCAAGCGTTATCAGCCGGACAAACGGCTTTTTGATTTAAAAGTCTTAGGCGGTCGGTCCCAGTGCCCTAAGTGCGGCGCGCGTCTCTCCTGGTACGAACTCATCCCGATTGTAAGTTTTTTAATCCAGCTGGGCCGATGCCGGACCTGCCGGCTGCCGATTTCCTTAGAATATCCGATTGTTGAACTTGCCTCCGGCTTGGTCTTCGCCTTTGTGCCGGCGGCAGTATTCGAGGCCTTTGACGTAAATTTCGCGCGTTTAGGCGGCGATTTGCCGATTTGGTATTTTTTACTCGCCGGAATTTTCATCTTAGTATCCTTGACGCTGATTCTAATCTCCGCGATTGATTTGCGTTTAAGGATTATTCCGGACCAGAGCAATATTTTAATCGCGGTTTTGGGTTTGGCCGCAATTCTGATTTTTGGTTATTACGATTTATTCGGTGATCTAAAGGGCTCATTTCTCGGCCATTATGCCCTGCTTTTTGGTTTGCGGGAAAATGTTTGGATTAATCATTTAGCCGGCGCGCTCTTCGGACTGGCTTTCTTCGGTTTAATAATAATTCTCTCCCGCGGCCGCGGCATGGGAATCGGCGACTTGAAGCTGGCCGCCGCCCTTGGTCTCTTTTTTGGCTGGCCGGATATCGCGCTCGCGCTCGCGCTCGCCTTTATTGCGGGCGCGATCGGGAGTATAATTTTACTGGTGAGGCGTAAGAAGGGACTTAAATCAGCAGTGCCTTTCGGGCCGTTTATCGCGCTCGGAGCTTTGTTGATTTTATTTTTCGGTCAGACGCTAATGGACGGCTATTTCACGCTGTTTCCTTAAATTTTAAGATGTAAAAATCTTTGAACCGGAGCGGATTTACCCCCACACCAAACGAGTATAGAAAATTTTATTAACCAATGCCATGAAAATTATAAAGGGAATTCAAAGACTGATAAAAAACATTTTTCATACCAGGAAAGCTAAAAGCAATACTCGTTTGGTGTGGGGGTTTACGCTAGTTGAAGCCATAGTCGTGATCGCGATTATGGTGATACTTACGGCGATTTTGTTAGGTTATTCGAGAAACAGCGAAAAGCAGATTATTTTTTTTAAAGAGGAATCGCTTTTAATCGGTTCCATACTGCGCGCCAAAGGATTTGCCATTGAAACTTTTCAGCCGGAAATTAACCCGGGCGTAGTATCAGCGCCATCGCGGATAATCTGCGGTTGGGGCATTCATTTTGGCAGTAATGGTTATTCAATTTTTGCAGATTTAATGCCACAAGGCTCGCCGTCCAACTATTGTAATACGCCAGCAGCAGGAAATTTTAACGCCGCTGACATAATTTTTGAAACTTTCGCATTGGATTCAAATATAATTATTTCTCAATTAAGCGTTAATCCCGGCCCGTCTAACAATGCCACTCTTGATATAACTTTTATTCCGCCTGATCCGCGCGTAGTTTTTACGCCGTCCAACGACAATACAGAGGAAGCGATTATAAAACTTAAACTTACCGACAATAGCCGGTGTTCTCTCATCAAAGTCAATAAAGGCGGCCGCGTAGAAGTTGATCCGACAGTGACGCCTTGCTAGCTATGAAACAAATTTTAAAGTTTAAAAATCAAAGAGGTCAATCCCTAATTGAGATGCTGGTAGGCATTTCCATTGTCATTGTTTCGCTCTTGGGCATCTTGGTTTTAGTAAATCGCTCTTTGGGCTTAAATCGCGTTACCGCCGAGAACTACATTGCCACTTATCTCGCTTCCGAAGGTATTGAGCTTACGAGAAATTTTTTTGAGAAAGATTATCTGGCGCAGTCGCCGGGCTCTAAGAATTTCTACGGTTGGGTTGGAGGTGGACTGGGGAATATTGCTCCGACAGGCCCCTATGGTCTTTATGAAATAGATTTTGATGAGGATACTTGGCCCGCAACCGTTCCAATTGTCGGAGCTTGCGGTCTTTCGGGGACTGAACCAAACGAGGCGGCGATAAGAAAATTATTGTCCGATTGCACCGCATTACACTATCTGCGTTTTCATGCCTTCGACGGCACCTATAGCTATAATAATCCCGCCGATCCAGAAACAAAGTTTAAACGCGTTATTATTATTGACGACCCAGTAGAATTCGCTTCAATTCCACTCGGTAATAGATTAGACTTTCGCGTTACTTCGGCTGTCGGCTGGGAGAGCCGCGGCGGCAAATTTGTCGTCCAATTGCAAGATCATTTTCTGCCGTGGCGCATTCCATAAGTATGAAAAATTGGAAATTGGAAATTGGAAATTGGAAATTGCGAGATGGTTTCACCATCGTAGAGCTTCTGGTTTCCATGGGAGTTTTTGTGGTTTTGCTGGGCATCGTGGTTAATATTTTCATCAGTTCGCTCCGCAGTCAGCAGGCCATGGTGGGGCTTATGGCAACTAACGATAACGCGAGCTTAACCCTGGAACAGATGACGCGGGAATTAAGAACCGGCACTAAGTTTTTTATACCCACTGGATCAACGTCGCCATTACCGTGTGATTCTGCTTTTATCCCGCCCGCAGTACCTTATTTCGGAAACACGCTGGCATTTTGTAATGCTAACAACAAAAACGTAATTTACAGATTAAATACTGTACCTGGAGCTACTTTTCAAACTATTGAACGTCGAGCTGATCCCAATCCTTTTACTCCGATTACCGGTGCTAATGTTAGAGTTACCAATTTAAGATTCGAATTAGTGCATTTCGGATTGTCCGGTATTTGGCCGCCGCGCATAACGATAACCCTGGAAGTCGGTTCAACTCATCCGCGCCTTCAAGGCGTATCAACAAAAATTCAAACCACAGTGAGCGCGAGAAACATATGATAAAAAGATCAAAGATCAAAGATCATCCATTCGACAAACTCAGGACAGGAAGATCAAAGATAAATGATGGTCAAGTCATGTTGCTTACTATTCTTATCCTTTCCGCGGTATTTTTGATGACCACGGTGATCGCGGGCCTACTTATGGTTTACCAACTGGGTCAGGTAACTAGGATCCAGGAGTCAGCCAAAGCGATTTTTGCCGCTGATGCGGCAACCGAGCGAGCGCTGTTCAACGTATTTCGTTGCAATCATCCGGATCCGGCTCAAGCGCCGGTTGTGCCAAATTCGTCATGGATTCCCAGCGTTACTGCGATTTGCCTATCTACGCAGAGCCAGACGCCGGATCCCTTGGAAGTTCCGAAATTCTTAAATGGGGCGAGTTACAAGATGACTATTTTCACTGATCCTCCTTGTAATGGTTCGCACGATACCGGAGCCCATTTCGGGGATATTCGATGCATTAAATCTACCGGCCGCGCCGGCCGCTCCAGCCGCGCCTTTCAGGTAGAGTTCTAAGGACTTCTCGTTCTATTTAGAACGCCTTCCAATAGCAGTCAGGCGCTTTTTTGAGTTATAATTATTACTACCTGGTATGAATAAAGAAGAGGCGAAGAAGCGCATAACTAAACTTCGCGAGGCGATTGATCACTATCGCTACGCCTATCATGTAGAAAATAAATCCCTGATTTCTGATGCGGCATTGGATTCCTTGAAAAAGGAGCTTTTTGATTTGGAGCAGGAGTTTCCGGATCTGATTACACCGGATTCTCCGACTCAAAGGGTGGCAGGGAAGCCGCTCAAGGAATTTAAAAAAGTCAGGCATGATACGCCGATGACATCGCTCAATGACGGCTTTTCCGAAGAGGATTTGCGTGATTGGTTTACGCGCGTGGAAAATTTTTTAGACCGTAAAGTGAAGCCGGAATTTTACTGCGAGCTAAAAATTGATGGCTTGGCAATTGAGTTGGTGTATGAAAATGGGATTTTAGTGGGGGGCTCAACTCGCGGCGACGGAACTATAGGAGAAGATGTTACTCAAAATTTGAAAACAATAGAGGCCATCCCTTTAAGATTAAAAGGTAGTCCCTCGACCCCGCCTGCGACGGGGCAGGCAAGCTCGGGAACTAAAGATTTTTTAGTCCCTGAGCAAAGTCGAAGGGCTACAATTTCAAAACGTCTAGTTGTGCGCGGTGAGGTTTTTTTAACCAAAAAAGAATTTGAACGCATCAATAAAGAGTTAGCTAAAAAAGGCCCCGCCTCCGCCAAGGCTATGGCGGGCAAGGAAAAAATTTATGCTAATCCCCGCAATTTAGCGGCTGGGACGATAAGACAGCTTGATCCTAAAATTACCGCCGAACGGCGCATGGATTCATTTCAATATGCGATTGTGACTGATGTTGGTCAGAAAAAACATTCAGAAGAACACGAAATTTTGCATGAACTGGGTTTTAAGACCAATCCCAACAATAAAATCGTTCATTCTTTGGAAGAAGTCATTGAATTCAGGAATTATTGGGAAAAGCATCGAGATAAACTCCCGTATGAAATTGACGGCACGGTAGTGATTTTAAATTTGAACAAGGATTTTGAAGCCGCGGGCGTGATCGGCAAAGCGCCGCGCGCGGCCGTTGCTTATAAATTTTCCGCCAAAGAAGCAACCACGATTGTGAAAACCATAAAGGTGCAAGTAGGAAGAACTGGCGCGCTTACCCCTGTTGCCGAATTGGAGCCGGTATCGGTCGGCGGTATAACCATTTCTCATGCCACGCTTCATAACGCCGATGAAATTGAGCGCTTGGGATTGAAGATTGGAGATACGGTGATTATAAATCGGGCTGGCGACGTTATCCCTAAAGTTCTTAAAGTTTTGCGTGAACTCCGCACTGGCAAGGAAAAAGAATTTAAGTTTCCGACCCATTGTCCGGTAGATGGATCAAAAGTAGTGCGCGATGCCATGCCTGACGGCAGGCAGGGCGTGATTTATCGGTGCTCTAATCCTAAATGCGGCGCGCGGCAAAGAGAATTTTTATATCATTTTGTCTCGCGCGGCGCTTTTAATATTGATGGCTTGGGTCCTAAAATCATTGATCGGTTTATGGACGAGGGACTCATAAGTGATGCCGCCGATATTTTCACTTTGCAAAAAGGCGATATTGAGGTCTTGGAGCGGTTTGGAGAAAAATCAGCGGAAAATATTGTTACCGAAATAGAAGAAAAAAAGAAAATTACGCTCTCGAGATTTATTTACAGTTTGGGGATTTTGCATGTGGGCGAAGAAACGGCAAATCTGCTGGCGCAGAAATTTCAATCCGTCGTGGTCGAACCTCGTAAGTTCGAGGTTCGACCTCGTAAGATTGACGCATTTTTTCAAAGGCTATCGTTAGAAGACTTACAGCAGGTTCGGGATATTGGCCCGAAAGTGGCCGAGAGTATTTATGGCTGGTTTCGTGAAAAAAGAAATGAACACTTAATTGAAAAATTGGATAAAGTAGGCGTAAAAATCGAAAGTCAAAGATCAACAGTCAAAAGTCAAAAGTTAAAAGGCCTGACTTTTGTTTTAACCGGCACTCTTGAATCTATAAGCAGGGAAGAGGCAAAAGAGAAAATCCGCTCGCTCGGAGGCGAGGTCTCGGAATCAGTCAGTAAGAAAACTAGCTATGTGGTGGTTGGGGAAGAGCCGGGATCTAAATTGGAAAAGGCAAAAAAGTTAGTGGTAAAGATTTTGAATGAAGAAGAATTTTTGAAATTGCTTGACTAAAAACTGGTATTGCGTCCGATCGGACGCAATACCAGTTGACGGGGAGAATTTCATACGCTATAATAGCCGTGATTCCTGATCGTATGGTCAGGTCCTCCGACCGAGGTCGGAGAAGGGTGCGAGTTCCTGCACCGTAAACAGGAACAGCTCTTTCCAAAGCGAGGTGCCGTATGGCATCGACGTTTCGTACTTGCGATATCACTTCCGGCCCGTCGAAGTGGGACCTTCTGATTCGTGGCCTTGCAGAGAATAAAGAGGTGGAGTTTACCGCTAGCGGGGGATTAGTTGTCGCCTACGTCCATAGTGTAGAGAGGCTGGTCATGTCCGAGTTTATCGAGGACTGGAGGGTCCGGGGAGTGGCCAAGTTTGTTGCAGTAATCATTGGGCATGATCTCTCAAGTTGTCGCCTACGCTTCAGATGTCGCTTTTCTACCAAGAGACGCGTGGGGACCATGGAGATCTCGTGCCGGTGCGGGAAGGCCTTAATCTAAACACGCAGCCCCTTAGTAGCTTAAATAAGCGAACAGGGGCGTTTTTCTTTTTAAAATATGCTACAATCAATAATTAGCGATTATTAGTGATAAGTATTAGAGATTGATTAGTGATTTATATGATTCTCGATAAAAAACACTTAGAACATTTGGCGGCTCTCGCAAGGATTGAGTTAAAGAAAGGCGAGGAGGAGAAGCTTTTAGAGGATTTAAGAAAAATCCTTAATCATTTTGAGGAACTGAAAGAGGTGGATACAGAAAACGTTGCGCCTTTATCTGGGGGCACTGAACTAAAAAATGTTTTCAGAGCTGATGAAGTAAAAGAGGATAGATTAAGAGGGGACAAACCAGTTGAAGCATTCCCCGAAAAGGAGAATGGGTATCTTAAGACGCCACCCGTTTTTGAGTAAGAAACCAAATCCCAAGTACCAAATCACAAACTGACGCAACTCGTCATCCTGAGGGCGAAGACCGAAGGATCTCTGGGATCCTTCGCTGCGCTCAGGATGACAACGAGGTTATCATCTAACATTTGTTTGGTATTCGGAATTTATGATTTGGAATTTATGAATATGCACTTGCACGATTTAACAATTAAGCGTTTCCACGAAGGTCTGATCAAGAAAGAATTCAAAGCTCTTGAAGTAGTTGAGAGTTACTTTAATTACATCGAAGATAAAGATAAGGAAATTCATGCTTATTTGAGTTTAAGCAAAGACACCGCGTTTAAGCAGGCGGAGGAGGCGGATTTGAAAGTTGCT
>Ga0209541_10017352_pt1 | contig 10540 bp, 12 predicted proteins | sample RifCSPlowO2_01_FD_184027 | JGI IMG/M metagenome (GOLD analysis project Ga0209541, IMG submission 184027) | Groundwater microbial communities from Rifle, Colorado - Rifle CSP2_plank lowO2_0.1 (SPAdes) (version 2) | ecosystem: Environmental > Aquatic > Deep subsurface > Groundwater | place... | reverse complement strand
AAAAATCTTATAATCAAATTTAATGCTCTTTTCCTTTACGTCAGAAATTCTTGTTTCAATAACAACAACATCGTCATACCTTGCTGGATGAAAATAATTGCAATGAGCTTCTACAACAGGAGTTATTATGCCTCTTTTGTCAAGGGCGTTGTAATCAATTTCCAAGCCCCTAAATATTTCTCTTCTTCCGCTTTCAAACCATCTAAGATAGTTTGCATAATAAACAACTTGTCCTGCGTCTGTATCGCCATAAATAACCCGATGCTCTACTTTGTGCATAAAATTGGTATAAAGAAGTCATTTATATTATTTACCACAACTTTTAAAAACAATGTTGATTAACCAAGTGCAATGACTATTTTGAAGAACATACCTATATTAAGAAAATTAATAGACATAGGCTATGCAATGCTCATTGTTGTTATACTAAGCGCTTTAGTAGGTTTAATACTTGCATTTCCTGTAATGTGGTTATGGAACTTTGTGTTTGGTAATTTATATAAAATAAACGTATTCCAGGCATGGGCATTGAATGTGCTCGCAGGAATATTGTTCGGGCAGAGAAATTCTAATAAATAACTATAACAAGAAATATAACAATTGCTAGCGACAAATAATCGTAAAGTTTTAATTTCAAAACTTTCTGACTTTCCACATTTTCATTGTACAATCTTGACTGCAAAGCATCGCTTAAGTTAGATGCAGACTTTAGCATCTTTTCCAGCAATACAAATATCAATGATTTTATGCTTTTTAATCTCCTGAAATTTGCCAATCTTGAAAGCATAGCCTCTTTCGTTCTTTCCATTTTAATAAACATAACTGGCACAAATCTTATCGCCATAGAAATCAAAAGCGCTATGTTTCTTGGCTTAAATCCAAAAACTTTTAGTGGCCTTGACAATTTATCGATTCCAATTATCAAGCTTGATATAGTAGTTGAAAAAGTCAAAATAGTTGATATTGTTATGAGTATCCAAAAACGCCAAATTGCTATTAAACCTTGGTTCAGGTTATTCCTCGAAAATATAAGGTACATCAATAATATAAAAACAAACAAGGAATAGAATGCCCTCAAATTTTTAATGTAACTTTTAAAATCAATTTTTGTTAATATAATAATTATGAAAATACAGATTGTAAATAACAAAATTTTAGAAATATCTTTTATGGCAAAAACCAAAATACTCAAAATAACAGTATATATTATTTTAAGTCTACAATCAAGAGAATGAATCAAAGAATCTTTATGCACATATTGGCCAAAAGAAAGCCCCTTAGCCATTCAAACCAGCTTTTTTCAAGATTTTTTTATTTAATTTTGATTTTACGTCATCAAATATTATTTGTCCATTTTTCATAACAACCGCATTTTCAGCGTACATCAAATCATCGAGGACATTGGTAATTAATATCGCAGTTATTTCCTCATTTTTATTTAAATCTTTAATCACATTCAAAATATTACTCTTGTTTCTCACATCTAAATTTGTTGTAGGCTCGTCGAAAACAATATATTTTGGTTTCATTGCCAGAACGCCAGCTAGAGCAACCAACTGCTTTTGCCCCATGGAAAGCATATTGACATTGCTTTTTGCTATATGATTAATCCTTAATTTATCTAATGTTTCCCTGACAATTTTGCTTGCCTGATTGTCGCTTAATCCTAAATTCTCCAAGCCAAATGCAATATCTTCCTCCACAATAGAATGGATTATCTGGTCTTCAAAATTCTGGAATACAAAACCAACCTTTTTTCTCGCATTAACCTCATTTTTTTTTGTATTCAATCCGTCAATAATAATGTTGCCTTTTGTCGGCGTAAGGAGGGAATTAAAATGCTTGGCTAAAGTTGTTTTTCCAGAGCCGTTTGCGCCAATTATTGCTATGAAGTTATTTTCTTTAATTTCCAGATTTACATTTTTAAGAATGAAATCATTTTCATACTTAAACCAAAGATTTTTTACCTGTATCATTGGAATGAAAATGAGTAAATTGCAACATTTTTAGGAGCTATTATTGTCATTTTTTCCGCTCTGCCTTTTAGTTTGGCTATATAGTATAACTTGGGATTGTTTACCACTAATTTTTTAATGGATTTGTCATTTAATTTTACTGTTATTTTAACTGGGTTTTTATTTAATGACTCAGCAACAAAATTTATCATTTTTCCCTTTGTTGATATTGTTAATGATGACTTGTTCTTTAATGATTTGATATATTCCTGTTTTTGTATCCAACTATCATCAATATAATTTATCCCAAATCTCAATTTTTTATCTTCATTCGTTTTTTTTATCACCCCCTTTTTACTTTTTCCGCAATAAACGGTTGGAAATTTGCTGTACTTAGGCTCTTCATAAAATATGTTTTTTGATCTTATGTTTAGGTTCTTCATAATTGCATACTCTAGTTCCTTATAATTGCCTTCTCCTATATGCTTATACAGTGTTTTACCATTATTAATTAAAATCTGCGTAGGCCAAAAATTTATTTTTAATTTTTTAAGTATTTTTTTATTTTTATCTATGACCATCGGAAGACTAATTCTGTATTTTTTCATCGCGTTAATAATATTGTTGCTATTTTTCTCAAAACTCCATTCAGGAGGATGGATTAATATTGTTTCCAATCCAAAATTTCCGTATTTCTTATCGATTTTTTTGATAAACTCTAGAGAGCGCAAGCAGTTCATGCAGCTGTAAGAAAAAATATCCAATAAAATAAGCTTGCTCATTTCATATACTTCTTGGCGTCAAAATTATTTGAAACCCAAGTTGTCAGCAGTAATTTCAATGTGTCCCCTACAATAAAGGGCAGGACCCACCCGATAAAAATAGCGCTCCACGGCAAGCCAGTAACAAACTTCCCTTGTATTGAGCCTAGTATATATATGATCAAAGTTCCTGCAAACATTGCAAGGATTGCATCTAAAGACAGGGATTTTGATTTTTTAAGGTAAATAACTAGCCATAACAAGCCAAATAGCACTGCCGCGCTTGCAAAAATTAAAATGCTTCTTTGTTGTTGTGTTAAAATATCTACCATAATATCTTTGCCTAATTTCATTATTCCAATCTTGAAAACAGAGTCAGCAAGTACTATCATAACCAAAATCAATATGACAATAAATGAAAAATATTTCAAAAGTATGTCCAGCTTTTTGTTTTCCAGCATTTTCCCTATGACAAAAGCGGCAACAGGATAGCTAAATAAATAGCCTCCAGTAGGACCAAACAATACACCAATTCCAGATGCACCGCCTGCAAAAACAGGCAAGCCAATTGCGCCCAAAATAAGATAAATTATCATTGACAAAGATCCATAATATGCTCCAAGCATTGCCCCACTTAATAAAACAACCAAAGTCTGCAATGTTATAGGAACTGGTGTGAAAGGCAAAGGAATCTTGAACCACGCAACAGCTGCTGTTAAAGCTGCAAATAATGCTGCAAATACCATTCCTTTTAGCTTATTTTTTTCCATTAAATCACCTTAAATTTTTATCAGTTTTTATATTTTATTATTAATTGTAGTAATTTTTCAAATCGCTTTCAATTTTGTATACTTTCTTTGCGTCTTTAATGATGCCTAAATCAACTTCTTTAATTATTACCCCCTCTTCGTTATGATTTAAAATATTTGTTGTGCCATAAAATGGCAGAGCAATCTGAGTTCTTCCTAACAATATGTTTTTTATTCCATCAGCATTAAAATTGCCTGCTGCATTAACATAGACAAATACTAACTCGCTTTCAATTGCCCTTGCAGAAACAAGAGCATTGACTTCTTTGGGAATTTTGTTTTTAAAATATTTATTGCTATAAATCCAGTCATAAGATGAAGATTCAGCGCTCCAGAAAGATGGGCAAAATACAATATCCGCATTTTTAAGCATTAATTTTCTTGTTATTTCCGGGTAAAGTAAATCTCTGCATATTTCTATGCCGATATTCCCAATTTTTGTTTTAAAGATTGAGGCTTCATTGCCAGCTTTCAAATATTTTGCTTCTGATTTTTGCACCAGATGGTTCTTCTTATAATCACCGATAATGTTTCCTTTATCGTCAAATAAATAGCTAATATTGTAGAAATTATTGTTGATTTTTTCTATTATCGAGCCCATCACAGAGAATATTGAATATTTTTTCGACAAATTTAGAAACGTTTTTTTGGATAATATCGGGATTTTTGCATCATATTTTTTCCTGTTTAACGGTCCTGTTGCAAATATCTCTGGAAAACAAATAATATCGCAATTATTTTTATTAGCTTTTTTGAAGAATTGCTCTATCCTGCTAATGTTTTTATTAAAATCTGGATTTATTCTAAACTGAACAGCGCAGATTTTTATTTTTGTTTTGGGCATTTTATTTATAATTTTAATATTCTAACTTTTATTTTAATCATATTCGTGAATGTTTAAAGTTGATGTATTTTTCAATAAATTTTTATAAGATTCTTGTTAATTTCATGTTTATTATTATACATATTACCATCATGTATACATTACATTTTTATTAATTTTAATAAAAAATAACTCTTTAAAATCATCTATTCAATTATAGCCAAGACGTCTCCCTTATTCACATTATCGTTCTTCTTAACCTTTATCTCCTTCAAAACACCATCTCTTGGAGCTGTAATATCATTCTCCATTTTCATTGCCATCAATGTGAATAAGCTTTGCCCTTGCTTTACATTAGATCCTTCTTTAACCTTGATATCATAAATAATGCCTGGCAATGGAGCTATTATCTCAAGTTTGCCATCTTCAATTGCTTGTTTTTTGTGCAGCCTTTCAATTGCTGATTGCTCAACATCTTTTTTTGTTTCAACTTCATAAACCTCCCCTTCGCAATGAACCAGTATTTTTCCTTCTTCTGTTTCTTCTACAAAAACATTATATTCCTTGCCATCAACCCTAACAATAAGCTCTTCCATTTGTCAAATCCTTAAAATTTCTTCGGGAATTTTGTTGCTATAAAGGCATATTGCCATGCTTTTTAGCAGGCCTTTTTTCCCTTTTAGATAGCAGCATCTCAAGGCATCTGATCAAGGCAATTCTTGTGTTCTTAGGCTCAATTATCATGTCAATCTTTCCAAGCTTTGCAGCAGCATAAGGGTTTAGGTATTTTTCCGAGTATTGCTTAACAAGTTCAGCTTTCGCTTTTGGATTTTTGCTTAACTCGTCCTTGTTTATAATGCTGACAGCCTGCTCAGCTCCCATAACAGCTATTTCAGCAGTTGGCCAGGCTACAACCTTGTCAAAGCCCATGTCTTTTGACACTAATGCAATATAAGCGCCACCATAAGCCTTTCTTAGCACAAGGGATATTTTTGGGACAGTTGCTTCAGAATAAGCATATAAAACCTTTGCACCGTGCCTTATAATTCCATTATGCTCCTGCTCAGCGCCTGGCAAATAACCTGTTACATCCACAAAATTGATTAATGGTATATTGAAGCAGTCGCAAAATCTTACAAATCTGGAAATTTTATCAGAAGAGTTAATATCCAAGCAGCCAGCCAATACTTTTGGCTGGTTAGCAACAATTCCAACAACATTGCCGTTAAGCCTTGCAAATCCAATCACAATATTGCCTGCAAACAAAGACTGGACTTCTAAAAAAGACCTTTTGTCAAATACCTCAGCAATTGCATCCTTTATATCATAAGTCTTTTTTGGATCTTCTGGGACAATAGTTTCAAGCTTCTTTGTTTCCCGAGTTTTGTTGTCAGAAGCATAGTATGGGGAATTTTCAAGATTGTTCTGGGGAAGATAGCTTAACAAAGCCTTAATCGTCTCCAAGCATTCCTTTTCATTGTCAGCCATAAAGTGAGCAATTCCGTTTTTCTCATTATGAACTTTAGCGCCTCCAAGGCTTTCAAAGTCAATTGTTTCTCCAGTTACTGTTTTAATAACATCAGGCCCAGTAATGAACATGTAGCTTGTCTTCTTCACCATAAAAATAAAGTCAGTCAAAGCTGGCGAGTAAACAGCAATACCCGCGCAAGGGCCAAGTATAGCGGAAATTTGCGGTACAATTCCAGACATCAATGTATTAAGCTGGAATATCCTCCCTCCAGTGTCTAAGGCAGAAACTCCTTCCTGTATTCTTGCTCCGCCGGAATCCAGCAATCCTATGTATGGGCATCCTGTCTTTAAGGCAAGCTCCATTACATGGGATATCTTGTTGTTATGTGTCTCGCCCATTGAACCGCCCATGAAAGAAAAGTCTTGAGCGTAAACATAAACAGGTCTTTTGCCTATTGTGCCATAGCCTGTAATAACGCCATCTCCGATTCTTTTTTTAGCTTCAAGCTCTTTACTTTGTAACTCAGCGAAAGCATCTAATTCTACAAAAGAACCAGCATCTAGTAAATAATTTAATCTCTCTCTAGCTGTCAGCTTGCCTTTCTTATGCTGCAGTTCAGCAGCTTGCCTGTCATTCTGCAATTCCTTAGCCTTGCCAAGAAACTCCTTAAGCTTTTCCCCCATAAGCCAAGCTTATGCATAATGATTTAAAAAGGTTTTGAGAAATTCTTTACATATATTTTCTAGAACAACTTAAACCCTTTGCTTTCCTTAGTGCCTATTATTCCTCCTTCTACTATTTTGAACAAAATCTCTTTTTCTGCTTGAATGCTGCGGTGTTTTCGTAATATTACTCTTCTATTTCCATTTGGCGTTATTTGCAGCTCTATAAGGCACTTGCTGCCGTACTTCAGAATATCTCCTCCTACAATGTTGACTTTATCCTTGTCATCAAAATCTGCGTATACCTGGTTGGTTATGAGAACAGGAATATTCTTTTTTCTTGCTATTTCTGTAAGGTAGGATATTTGCCTTCCAAGCTCCCTGTTGACTTCCTGCACATTTTCACTTTTGCCAAGCTCTAATCTATAAAGCATGGCTATAGTATCAACAACAATCAATCCAATCTTATCATTAACAATGTCTTTTAGCTTTTCAAATGATTTCTTTTGCTCAGCAAAGCTAGTAGGCTTTAAAAAAATTATTTTGTCAAGTATTTTTTTATAATCCTGGCTTATATGCGATGCTATCTGTTTTAATCTTTCAAGAGAAAAACCGCCTTCAGAATCAACATAGACAACCTTTTTACCATTTCTTACCACATTTATTGAGCAAAGCAGGCAAAGAACAGTCTTTCCAGAGCCAGCTGGCCCATAAACAGTGGTTATAATATCATTTTCATAGCCGCCATCTAGCATGATATCAAGTACCTTACTACCAGTTGGTATTTTGTTGCTTTCTTCCATAGTTTACACAGCATTCTTGATAATTTTAAAAATTTGTTGTTTTAAGGAAAGATTTTAATACATTTTCAAGTTCTCATCGCTCATGAAAAAATCAAATGGAACAGCCATTGCGTCCTTGGTATTTGGGCTGTTTTTTTGGATTCCGCTAATTAATTTTATTTCCGGAGCATTAGCTGTATACCTAGGAATTAAATCCCTAATAAGAATAAGAAGAGACCCTGCTAAATATTTTGGAAAAGGATTTGCCATAACCGGCATAATTCTTGGAGCACTTGTTTATGTTACTTACTTAACAGGCTTAGGCATGTGTTTGTTTGGTTTTAAAGAAGTTTGTAAAAATATCGGCTTGTCATTCTTAGCCTGACAATAATTTAATAGAAATATTTAAAAGCATAGATTTTTTATGTTCTTATTTAGGGCTATGAAAGATATAATAATGTTTTTGTCTAGCGTATTATTTGGTATTTTATTTTCTTTTTTAGTCTTTATCTTTTCAATATTTATAATTTCAAGATTTTTTAAGAGAAAGTACGGTAATTTTGAACCAAAAGTCAGTATTGTTGTTCCTGCATACAATGAGGAAAGGAATATTGAGAAATGCATAGCATCCATCTTTGATTCAAGTTATCCAAAAAATAAGCTTGACATTATTGTGGTTGATGACGGCTCAACAGACAATACACTTAAAATAATTAAAAAATATAAGAATGTAAGAGTTCTAAAGCAAAACCATCTTGGCAAGGTAGAGGCGCTAAATCTCGGAGTTTTGAAGTCTTCTCACGAGTTTATTCTAACAATTGATGCTGATACTACTCTTGATAAAGAATGCATAAGGGAATTGATAAGGCCATTTTCTGACAAAAGCATAGGCGCAACTACAGGCAACAATAAAGTAAGAAATCACAAATCACTGATTAGTGCATTTCAAAACATAGAGTACCATTTCAGCAACTTGATAAGGAACAGCTTTTCAAAAGTATTCAACAATGGGATATGGTTCTCAGGATCTTTGGCATGTTATAGAAAAACAGCCCTTAAAAAAATAGGCTATTTCAAAAAGGATACACTGGCAGAAGACCAGGACATTGCTTTGGAAATTAAAAGAGCGGGCTATAAGACAATAAATACATCAACTGCATTTGGGCATACTATTGTGCCTTCAAGGATTAAAGATTTATATAAGCAGCGCGCAAGATGGTGGATAGGCACATTGCAGTCAATAGTCAAAAATAAAGAGCTTTTTTCAAGGAAAGCCTCGCCGTCCATACTCTTCCTGTACATAAATCAGTTTTGGTGGTCTTTATATGCATTCTTGTCTTTGCCGTTGATAATATACCAGATAAATTATTGGCTGCCATATAACTCCCATAGCATTCCCAGCATGCTTAGCTATTTTTTTAAATGGTTCAGCTTGATGGGCCCTATTTATGTGCTTTACAAAATACCGGATTTTGGAATCTCAATCTACAGTATCTTTGGGGTTTTATCAGGCATAATGACAACTATGCTTAGCATATCTGCCTTGAAGCTGTTTAAAGACAAGGTCAGCTTGAAAAACATATTTGCAATCTTTTTTTACTTCCCATATACAATAGTTTTAAATATTATAATCTTAATCAGCCTGTTAAGGCACAGGTTTTGGGAAAGGAGCTTTTATATAAAGTGATGTAAAATGACAATAACTGGAATTTTTCAACAATACACTTATGAATACATAGAATTAATAACTAACTTTTTCTCATGGTATAATGTCATAGGCAGAAAAATACTTGATTTTCTCAATACTATATTCGATAATACGTTTAATGTACTGCTATTAATCGCTTTTTTATTGTCTTTTCTTTACTTTATAATGTCTCTTTATGCATTGTTAAAGAAGCGCGAGTATCAAAGTGAAGAAAATTACGATGGAGAACTCCCGTTTGTTACAGTCCAAATTCCTACATTTAACGAACTTGCAGCTATAAGATGCGCTAAAAACTGCTTAAACTTTGATTATTCAAAAGACAAGTACGAAATAATCATAGGGGACGACAGCAATAAGCCGGAAATATCAGGAAAATTGCAGGAGTTTGCAAACGAGCACGATTTAGTAAAGGTGATAAAAAGAAAAAGCAACGAAGGCTACAAGCCCGGCAACTTGAACAACATGCTAAATCATTCAAAAGGCGATATCCTTGTTATTTTTGACTCTGATTTCATGCCGCCAGAAAATTTTCTAAAAAGAATTGTGCAGCCTTTTATGAAAGATAAAAATATCGCCGGAGTGCAGGCAAGATGGAAATTGGTAAATGCCAATCAGAACATGATAACTGCGCTTGGAGCAGCAATTGTTTCAACATGCCACCATATAACAATACCATTTATGTATAACAGGAGGAAGATTACATTTCTGTGCGGCTCTGCAGAAGCTGTAAGAAAAGATATACTAATTAAGCTTGGCGGCTGGGAAAGCGGAAATCTGACAGAGGATATAGAGTTTTCTCTAAGGCTTCTTGAGAGAGGTTATAAAATAAAGTACCTTGATGATTTGGAATGCGACAGTGAAGTCCCGTACACGCTTAAGGACTTGTACAAGCAGCAAATGAGATGGGCTTATGGAGTTATCTACTCATGGAAGAAGCATTTTATGGATATAGCCAAGAGCAAGCATCTTAATTTTATAGACAAATTTTACATGCAGGGAATATTCTGCAGCGGTTATCTGATATCAGTGCTTTTAGCAGGACTTTTTATAACAGGCACATTAAGCTTTATAACTCATGCTCCAGCTCCAATTGAATGGGGCAGATTCTTTTACGAGTTAATAAGGAATATTATTCTGACAAGCGGCTTGATTTTAGCAAGCATAATAGCATTAAAAAAGGCAAACAAGACACAATTAACTTTACCAATGATAGCGTCTTCCTTCAGTTACGGCTTAGTTGTTACATACTATGTGAATGTCGGCATTTTCAAGGCATTGGCTAAGACACCAATGGAATGGTACATGCTCAACAAGCAGGGCAATAAGCTTGACTGATTCTTTAGAAAGTATTATTTATTCTTGCGTATTTTTTTAATAAAATGAGGTTGAGAAACCATATTGGGATAATCATAATAATAATTATATTTCTTTGCGCTAATCTTGTTTTTTTGAATTTTTACAATGATGTTTGGTGGGATTCTTCTGTCTACATGGGCATGGGCAAATACATCTATTCCTTAGGCCATTCAGGATTGTGGGAAGATTACAGGATGCCATTGTTTCCTTTGA
>Ga0209541_10017351_pt1 | contig 10541 bp, 12 predicted proteins | sample RifCSPlowO2_01_FD_184027 | JGI IMG/M metagenome (GOLD analysis project Ga0209541, IMG submission 184027) | Groundwater microbial communities from Rifle, Colorado - Rifle CSP2_plank lowO2_0.1 (SPAdes) (version 2) | ecosystem: Environmental > Aquatic > Deep subsurface > Groundwater | place... | reverse complement strand
AGGATTGGAGGGAGGGAGCGATTCGTCATGCGATGACGGAACTTGTTCTTGACCATATCGCGGAGGTGGAAAAGATTTTGCCCTCCGATGAGGAGGTTGCGAAGGAGGCGCAAGCGCTTGGGGCGCGCTACAAGGATGTGGACGAGGAGCGGGCTCGGGCATACGTGAAAACGCTTTTGTCGCGCGAAAAGACGTTGCGGTTTTTGGAGGAGCTTTGATTCTAGCGAGGAGGAACGTAAGGTTTTCTGCGGAAATATGATTGTATTCCCTCTAATGATCCTTCAGTGAGATACGTATAGATATTTTTCTTAGTTAGGCGTACCCATTTGTACGCGACGTGTTCATTAGAAATTTTTATTTGTCCCCCTTCATAATCCGCTTCAAATAATATCCAGAATAGGTTTTGTTTGATGTTTGTTTTTTTGGATATGTAAAAATGACGACTGACCGCCACAATATCAGGTTTTAGTTTATATCGCACCCTCCCTATTTCTTCCTGAAGTTCTCTTCTAATGGTTTTGCTTAACGGATCCTTTTCTTCTCCTTCACGTATTTTTCCTCCCGGCAAATCATAATAACCCGCCAACGTGCTTGTTTTTTTTGCTTTGAGAAGCAGTACGGCGCCGTTTTTGTCGCGCAGTATTATTTTTAGAGATATGAAGAATAGAGCGTTTTTTCTTTGTCTATGTTTGGTGAGACGTGGTGATTTCATGTACTAATTGTATTTTTTTTTAACGGGATAGACACTTTTTTTGTGGCTTGGTAGATTGAGTGTGTGGCCGCTTATGCTGAAGTTGTGGCGCATTGAGGAGGGGTCGGATAATTGGTTATTCCACCGGTCTTGAAAACCGGACCCGAAAGGGTTTGTGGGTTCGAGTCCCACCCCCTCCGCCAAGGCTGATTGTTTTTGATTCGTGCTTTTGTTAGGATGTAAGTTATGAAAGGTAAATTGACTTCAAAAGAATATTCATACACTGTGGTATATGAGCCTGTTGGAAAAGGGGGGTATCAGGTTACGGTCCCTCTCTTGCCCGGTCTTGTTACTTATGGCCGGAGTTTTGAGGAAGCTAAGGAGATGGCTCTTGATGCTATTCGTTGTTATCTTGAAGCCCTACGAAAGAATAAGGAGGAAATTCCCACGGAGATATCTTTTGTGCAAGAGCGGGTAACGGTTTTTTTGGTATAGTTTTTATGTCTCACATCCCCCCGCTTAAAGCAAAAATTATAGTGAATGCCCTGCTGAAAGCGGGGTTTTATATTCATCATCAGACAGGCAGTCACGTTCAACTTCAACATCGCGTAAAAATTCATTTGAGAGTAACCATTGCCCGCCATGATAGGTTTGATTTGCCATCATTTGTTGTGCGGAATATTTTGAAGCAAGCTGGTGTTTCTGAAAAAGATTTTTTGAAGCTTCTGTGAGTGTGTGTTGACACGAGATTTTCATCGGGTACAATAGAATCTTAATGGCATTTGAATTGCGAACTTCAGAAAGCACCTTGCGAAAAGGTGTATTTTTTTATTTTCGTTTTCATGGGATTTTTATCAAAAGAGGCGAAAATAATCTATTTGATCCCGAGAGCTTTCGGAGCTGAGGGGCTGAGCGAGTTCCATCAAGACGGGACGACGAGGGGTTACTTTGTGAATTATGAAACTCACACTTGAGGACAAGTCGGTATTTGAGGGGGAGAGTTTTGGGGCATCCGTATCGGTTGCAGGAGAGGTGGTTTTTGCGACCGGTATGACGGGATACGTGGAGAGTTTGTCCGACCCATCATACGCGGGACAGATACTCGTGTGTACATATCCTTTAATAGGAAATTACGGCGTTCCGGAGCGCCGTTTTTTTGAGTCCGCGAAAGCGCAGGTCGCGGGGCTTGTGGTTGGGGAATATAGCAAGAAATATTCTCACGCGAAGGCGAAGGAGTCTTTGGGCGAGTGGTTGAAGCATTGGAGAGTTCCTGCTTTGACCGGAGTAGATACGCGCGAGATTACGAAGACGCTTCGGACAAGGGGGGTTATGCTCGGGCATTTGAGCGAGGGAAAGGAGTACCTTGGTTTTTATAATCCCAATACGGAAAATTTGGTGGCGCGGGTGAGTTGTAAAAAGAAGATTGCGTATGGAAAGGGAAAGAGGGTGATAGTGGTTGTTGATTGCGGAATCAAGGAAAATATTTTGCGTTCGCTTTCACGTTCGGGAATTACGCTTATTCGGGTTCCTTGGGATTATGATTTTACGAATGAGAAGTATAACGGACTTGTGATTTCAAATGGTCCGGGCAATCCGGAGGCGTGCGTGCCAACAATCGCGCATATTAAAAAAGCGTTTGAGTCGGGGAAGCCGATATTGGGAGTTTGTCTCGGAGTACAGCTTCTCGCGCTTGCCGCGGGAGCAAAGACATATAAGTTGCCGTTTGGACATCGTTCGCAAAATCAGCCCTGCCTTGATCTCGCAAAATCGCTTCGCGATCGCGAGGCAAGCTTTCCGCGGTGCTACATTACTTCGCAGAATCATGGATACGCGGTAGACGAGAAAACACTGCCTAAGGGCTGGAGCGTTTGGTTTAAAAACGCGAATGACGGGAGTGTGGAGGGAATACGACATAAGAAGTTTCCCTGGCGGGCAGTTCAATTTCATCCCGAGGCGTCTCCCGGCCCTACAGACACGATGTGGATATTTCATAATTTCCTTGAGGAAATCATGAATCTCTAATCTCTAAACAATGTCAAAATCCAACATTCAAAAAGTTTTGTTGCTTGGTTCGGGAGGGCTGAAAATTGGTCAGGCGGGGGAGTTTGATTATTCCGGTTCGCAGGCAATTAAGGCTCTGAAAGAAGAGGGCGCGAAAGTTATTTTAATGAATCCGAACATCGCTACCGTGCAGACGGATTATCATCTTGCCGACAAGGTATATTTTTTGCCGCTTACCGAGGAGTGGGCTACGCGAGTCATTGAAAAAGAGAGGCCAGATGGGATTCTTTTGGGTTTTGGCGGGCAGACGGCTTTGAATCTCGGGCTCGCGTTGGAGGAGAACGAGGTGTTGAAAAAATATCAGGTGCGGGTTTTGGGGACGCCGGTTTCCACGATTCGCAATACGGAAGACCGCGATCTTTTTACTAAGCGTTTGAAAGAGATTGGAGTGAAGACTGCCAAGAGTTACGCGGTTCGCGGAATAAAGGAGGCGGTTCTTGCCGCTGACCGGCTTGGATATCCTGTTATGATGCGGTCGGGATTCGCGCTTGGAGGACAGGGGTCGGGAGTTACGAGAACTCGCAAAGAACTTTCTGCGAAGGCGACGGAGGCTTTTTCTATAACTTCCCAAATTCTTATTGAGGAGTATTTGGAAGGATGGAAGGAGGTGGAGTATGAGGTGGTGCGGGACGGGGCGGACAACTGCATTGTGGTTTGCAACATGGAAAATCTTGACCCGATGGGGATTCATACGGGGGAGAGTATGGTGGTCGCTCCGTCGCAGACTTTATCAAACGAGGAATACCATCGTTTGCGGGAGATCGCGATTCGCACTATTAGACATCTTGGCGTTGTCGGGGAGTGCAACATCCAATACGCGCTTCATCCCCAATCGGGAGATTATCGGGTGATTGAGGTGAATGCGAGACTTTCCCGATCGTCCGCGCTTGCGTCAAAAGCGACCGGGTATCCACTCGCCTTTATTGCCGCGAAGCTTGCTTTGGGACACACGCTTCCGGAACTAAAAAATGCCGTTACGAAAACCACCACCGCCTGTTTTGAACCGGCGCTTGATTATTTGGTTTTGAAGATGCCACGATGGGACCTTTCCAAGTTTGAGAATGCCGCTTCTCATATCGGCACGGAAATGAAGAGCGTGGGGGAGGTGATGGCGATTGGACGGAGTTTTGAGGAGGTGTTGCAAAAGGCAATTCGGATGCTTTCTATCGGAGCGGACGGATTTACGGCTCACAGAAGCGGGAATTTTCATATTGAGCAATATATGAAAGAGATTAAGGAGCCGACGCCCCGCCGAATTTTTGCCATCGCGCAGGCGCTTTCTCTTGGGGTTAGCGTGAAGAAGATTCATCATCTTTCGCGGATTGATTTATGGTTTTTGGAGAAGATGAAACATATTATTCAAGTTGAAGAGCGTGTCAAAAAGGAAAAGATTACGGCTGAGCTTTTGCGCGAGGCAAAGCAGAACGGATTTTCGGATTCGCAGATAGCGGTTCTTACAAAGAGTACGGAGAAGAAAGTTCGCGCGCTTCGCAAGTATTTGCGTGTTTTTCCTTCCGTTAAACAGATTGATACGCTTGCCGGAGAATTTCCCGCGAAGACAAACTATCTTTATCTTACGTATCATGGAATGGCGCATGATATTGTGCGAGATAAAAAAGGTGTAATGGTGTTGGGGAGCGGACCGTATTGCATCGGGTCGTCCGTAGAGTTTGATTGGAGTAACGTGCAGGTTTTAAAAACTCTGAAGGCGCACAAGTATCAGACCATTATGATTAATTCCAATCCGGAAACCGTTTCAACGGATTATGATATGTCGGACAGGTTGTATTTTGAGGAGCTGACGCTTGAACGGGTTTTGGATATTGCGGAATTTGAGAGGCCGATTGGAGCGGTTGTTTCCACGGGAGGACAGATTCCGAACAACCTCGCGCTTTCCTTGCATCGGAACGGAGTGCGGATTTTGGGAACGCATCCGGAAGATATTGACCGCGCGGAGAATCGCCAGACGTTTTCAAAATTGCTTGATAATCTTGGGATTGACCAGCCGATGTGGGCAGAGCTTACGACGCGTAAGAAGGCAATTCTTACTGCCGAGAGGCTTGGGTATCCTGTTTTAGTGCGACCTTCGTATGTGCTTTCGGGGTCGGCAATGAGCGTCGCTTTTGACAGAGAATCTCTTGTGAAATTTCTACAGCGGGCGGCGGATGTTTCAACGGACCATCCGATTGTCATATCAAAGTTTATTGAAAACGCGCGCGAGATTGAGATTGATGGAGTGGCATCCTGTGGAGAGCTTGTTATATACGCGATTACCGAGCATGTTGAGAACGCGGGCACTCATTCGGGAGACGCTACGGTTGTTTTGCCTCCCCAGCGCACCTATCTTGAAACTATACGGAGGGCGAAGGGAATTACGAAAAGCATTATTAAGGAGCTTCGCATTACTGGCCCCTTTAACATTCAATTTCTCGCGAAGGAAAATCACCTGCAAGTTATTGAGTGCAACGTGCGCGCGTCCCGCAGTTTTCCGTTTGTATCAAAAGTTACGGGGTACAATTTTATTGATATCGCGACGAGAGCTCTTCTTGGCAAGCATGTTAAGGGCGAGTATCGGACGGTTGACCTTGATTATGTCGCGGTTAAGTCTCCGCAGTTTTCGTACAGTCGTATTAAAGGAGCCGACCCTCTATCTTATGTTGAGATGGCTTCAACCGGCGAGGTCGCGTGCTTTGGCGATTCATATGCCGAGGCGCTTTTGAAATCCATGCTCGCGGCGGGCTTTCGTCTTCCGAAAAAGCACATTCTTGTTTCGCTTGGCAAGGAGGAGAATAAGGTGAAACTTCTTCCTTCACTACGCAAGCTTTCTTCTTTGGGCTTTGACTTTTTTGCAACGGAACACACGGCTGATTTTTTGCGGGAGAACAGCGTTGTTTGTGAAAAGGTGTATAAGATACACACAAAGCGCAATCCGAATGTTTCCAATCTTTTATCTCACGGTAAGCTTGACCTTATTATTAACATTCCCGCCGTTCCGCTCGCGCGCGAATCAAATGACGGGTTTGTTATTCGGCGAATGGCGGTTGATTTGAATATTCCGCTTATCACAAACCGTCAACTTGCCGAAGCGTTTATTATTGCTTTAGCGGAGATTAAAGAGCGAGGATTTCACGCGAAATCTTTGGATGAGTATGTGTGAAGCGCAAAACGCAGAGCGTGAAGCTCAAAACAGACGGAACACTTGATTCCGTTATTTGAAACCGCATATACTTCTTTAAACATGATTCAGCTCTCACAGAGGTCGTTTTTGAAGCTTGTTATTGCCCTAGCGCTTTATTTGACCTCGCTTTTTGCCGCGAACACGCTTGGGTTAAAATTGATGCCCTTTGTGTTTGGCACTCATCTTTCGGTCGCGGTTTTTTCCTTTCCGATTGTGTTTTTGATGACGGATGTGGTTGGAGAGATTTATGGAAAGGGAATCGCGCGCATGTTTGTTCTTGCCGGACTTGTGAGTACTCTGTTTTTTGTGTTGTATTCTTTTCTTTCACTTGGAATGCCATGGTCGGAGGACGCGAGTTGGGTGCGCGAAGGATATAATACGGTTTTTGGAATTTCGGCGCGAATCGCGATTGCTTCGCTTCTCGCGTTTTTCATTGCCGAATATCAGGATGTATTTTCTTTCTTTTTCTTGAAAGCGAGGATGGGAGATAAGTTTTTTTGGCTTCGGTCTATGATATCAAACATCTGGTCCCAATTTTTTGATACGGCTATTTTTATGTCGGTTGCCTTCTTGGGAGTGTATCCCTTAAAGGTTCTTGTTGGTTCGGCAATCGCATGGTGGGCGTATAAGGTTTTGATGGGGGCGCTTTATTCTCCCTTAAGCTATTTAGGGCTTTATCTTCTTCGGGAACGAGGAAGAGAGCAAACTCAATGATTTCTTTTTCGGGCATTGTTTTGAAAGGAAGAGGACGGGGAAGAGGGTTTGGATTTCCGACCGCGAATTTGAGTGTTTCCGCTTCGCTTGAAGTGGAGGAGGGGATTTATGTCGCGCACGCTTTTTTTGATGGGAAGGCATTTCCCGCGCTCGCGTTTTTTGGTATACCAAAGATGTTTGGAGAGAGCGAGAAAAAGCTTGAGGCGCATGTTCTTGATTTTGACGGAGATTTGTATGGAAAGGAGATGAGGGTAGAATTACAAAAGAAGATTCGCGATTCAAAGGATTTCGCGAACGAGGAGGAGCTGGTTTTTGCGATGAAGGAGGATTTGAGGGTTGCGAGAGAATACTTTGACGCTAAGAATCTCTAATCTCTAAGCTCTAAATCCTAAACAATTTCAATCCGTCAGCTGACGGACAAAATACAAAACTCAAAACTCGTTTTTGAACATTTGAATTTTGCTATTGTTTAGAGATTAGAAATTAGGAATTAGAAATTTTAATTTATGTTTACTGGAATTATACGGGTGGTATCGCAAATACGGAAATCGGAGAAAAGAAACAACTCTCTTTTTTTGATGATTGAAAAACCGAAAGAGTGGAGGATAAAACAAGGGGATTCGGTTGCGGTAAATGGAGTTTGTCTTACGGTTTGCAAATTGCAGATTGCGAATCGCAGATTGCAGATGGTTTTTGAGCTGATGCCGGAGACGCTTTCTAAAACGACATTTGGAAAGATAATTCCCCGCGCCGTGAATTTAGAGATGCCTTTATGTTTAGGCGACCGTTTGGACGGACATTTTGTAACGGGGCATATAGATACCGTAGGGAGAGTCGCTGACATACGCGGACAAGAACTCGGACACACGCGGAATTTTGTCATTTCTTACCCCAAACGATTTTCAAAACTTGTTGTGCCAAAAGGATCAATCGCGATGGATGGCGTTTCTCTTACTGTCGCGGATGTTTCTCAAGGAAGCTTTTCGGTTTCACTTGTTTCGTATACACTGGAGCATACAGTTTTAGGTGAGAAAAAGGTTGAGGATGCTGTTAATCTTGAATTTGATGTGATTGCGAAATATGCCCAGAATCTCTAAGCTCTAAATCCTAAACAATTTCAATCCGTCAGCTGACGGACAAAATACAAAATTCAAAACCCGTTTTTGAATATTTGAATTTTAAACATTAAAGTTTGTTTCGAATTTCGAGATTCGAATTTCGATTTTTTGTATTTATGGCGCAAGGAGTTCAAAAGGGACAATTTAAAGTGTTTGACGCCTCATCTTATCAGATGGGGATTGTGGTCGCGCAATTTAATCGGGACATTACCGAGGGGCTTTTGGAGAATGCTTTTCTGACGGCGGAGAAATATGGTATTTCTCAAGATAAGATTTTTGTGTCTCGGGTGCCTGGAAGCGTGGAGATTCCTGTCGTGTTACGGGCGCTCGCGGAGAAAAGGTTTGACGCGCTTGTCGCTTTGGGATGTGTTATTCAGGGAGAGACGAATCACTATGATTATGTTTGTAAGATTGTTTCGGAGGGAGTGTTGCGCGTAATGATGGATTATGGAATTCCGGTTGGGTTTGGAATTTTAACTTGTGAAACGAAGGAGCAGGCAATGGCTCGTTTGGACGCGGGCGGAGGAGCGGTTGAGGCGGCACTGCAGACGCTTAAAGAACTAGAGAAATGTAGATAGTCTTATTTTCACAGACCTTTATATTGGCTGTCGTTTTTTTTGTTGTGAAAATGAATAGAAATACAATAGAAATATAGCAGAACATTATTGTTTGTTTTTATGACAGAGAAGGTGTGTAAACATATTAGGTATTTTCAGAAAGGAGAGAGCCCAAGCGTGTTGATTATTTCCGGGTCTCACGGAGATGAGTTTGAAATTGTGCCACTTATTGAATTTTATCTTCAAAAGTATGAAGAATTCATGCCCAATTTTGTTTTTGTTCCGCGCGTGAGTCCGAGCGCGGCTTTGACGAAAACGCGATTAAACGGAGAAGGGCTTGATATTGAGAGGTGTTTTTTTTCAAGCGCGGATTCACGCAGACCTCACGCAGAAAAACGCGGACATTATTTTTCCGTGGAAGCGCAAGAGTTTATGGAGTTTTTGCGAAACTTTCGGTTTGATGTTTGCCTTTCATTTCACGAAGACCTTGAGTGGGAGGATTTTTATATGTATGACACAGAAGACCGGTCAAACGAGCCTTTGTTGCAAGAATTTTTTGAGGAGATTTTGAAGACGGGCGTCGGGTTGCACACGGGTTTGGATGACGCGCATGATTTGTTTTTGGGACATGAGGTGAGAAACGGATATGTTTCAATCGCTCCTTTTTGTGATGATGAGAAACCTGGTTTGCTTGCCCTTTGGCTTCGGCGGAGCGGTATCGCGAAGCGGGTGCTTGTTCCGGAGATTCCAATGAAGGCGAATCTGGAGACGAAGGAAAAAATTATTGCAATTTGTTTCCAACATCTTCTTCTTTTGCGTGGAAGTGGAATATAATAGATTTACGGCTATGTCTAATTTTGTTAGATATTAAACATTCCAACATTCTTGAGAATGTTGGAATGTTTTTGGAACTTATGGAATTAGGAAGGTATAAGCATTATAAGGGAGGGGAGTATGAGGTTATCGGAATCGCGAAACATTCCGAAACCGGAGAGGATTTGGTGGTGTATAAAAAACTCTCTACTGGAGAGATGTGGGCGAGACCGAAGAAGATGTTTTTAGAGGCGGTTTTGGTGGACAGCGAAGATGTGCCGAGATTTAGGAAAGTGTAATCATGACGGGGTCGTGGTCGGAGAGAGGCTCATCGGGTTGAGAGAGAACGTCGTTTGAGGCTATGCTTAGAGACATTTTTGAAAGTCCGCTTAGAAGCACGCAGTCTAAACGAAGCGGATTTGTGCCGTTGTTAAAACGCGCGCGGGTGAGGGGATTTTCGGGGCGATAGGAGGGTTTTACTTCTTCTCCCGTCAATTCTGTTGAGTCGTAAAACTCCTCCTCGTGAAGCTTTGTTTTGAAAGGTTCTTTTTCCATCATTTTGTGCTCGTTTAAATCTCCTCCCAAAAAGCATGGCATGAGCTTTCTTTTTTCTTTTGTCTTTTCAAGAATCTGACGTAGTTGGTACATGCGTATGCCACTGCCGTGAACGCTGTGGATGCTGTAGAGGTGAGTATTTATAACCAAGACATTTCCTTTTGGAGTTTCCAGTTCCGCTATCAAAAAACCCTTTCTCCCGATGCGTTCTTGCGGGGAAACGAGGATGGGAAGCTTGAACGGCGTAAATAAGCTTTCTTTGATAGGGAATTTTGAAAAGATAACAAGACCCCCGGTTTTATCCATACGGGAAAAATAGAAGACTCTGCGCATGTCGGAATCTTGGTTTGTGGAGTGATATGTTTTTTTTCCCAGATCGCGATGGATTCGCTCACGATTACGGGTATCAAATGATTCTTGGAGGCAGATGATATCCGGGTCGTGAGACTTTAGATACGCGCCGAGACGGTTCACGCGCTCCTTTCTTTTCACTGAAATCCATAAGGGAGTGTCCCAGATGTTGAAAGTGAGAATTTTCATTATTTTTAAGCCCCGCTTTTGCGGGGAGCATAGCATTATTATACCATTTTCTCTCTCCGTTTGTCTTTGTGAACAAGGCGAAGAGTACTATGGTTTTTCTAAACGCGCAAGAAGGGAAGTTTGATATTGGTGCCCGAGGTGGGATTCGAACCCACATGTCTTTCGACACAACATTTTAAGTGTTGCGCGTATACCGTTCCGCCACCCGGGCATGTGAAAGCGTAAAATTTAAAATGAAAAGAGCAAAACATTTATCAAAACACTGGAAAAGTATTTTTCAGTATATTGATTTGAGGCCAGGGAGGGAATCTCAC
>Ga0209541_10017348_pt1 | contig 10544 bp, 9 predicted proteins | sample RifCSPlowO2_01_FD_184027 | JGI IMG/M metagenome (GOLD analysis project Ga0209541, IMG submission 184027) | Groundwater microbial communities from Rifle, Colorado - Rifle CSP2_plank lowO2_0.1 (SPAdes) (version 2) | ecosystem: Environmental > Aquatic > Deep subsurface > Groundwater | place: Rifle... | reverse complement strand
GACATATCGTAGTCGGTCGAAACGGTCTCCGGATTGTAATTGATCATGATGGTCTGGAATTTTTTCGCCGCGAGCGTCTTCAGCGCCTGCACGCCCGACCAGTCGAATTCGACCGATGAACCGATCGCGTACGGCCCGCTTCCGAGGACAACGGCGCTTTTTTTGCCCGGCTCGACGTCGTGCGAATCTCCGTGGTAGGTGAGGTACAGGTAGTTGGTTTGCGCCGGGAATTCGCCTGCGAGCGTGTCTATCTGCTTTACGACGGGAAGTACTTCGTGCTTCCGCCGGAGCGCGCGGATCTTCTCGGGCGTCGTTCGTTTGAGGGTAGCGATTTGCGCATCGGAGAAGCCAAGCCTCTTGGCCTTCCAAAGAAGGTCTGACCTTCCTAGAAGGTCAGACCTTCTGGCGAGCTTTTCAAATTCCATGATGTTCTTCATTTTTTCCACGAACCACGGATCGATATGCGAAAGCGAACTGATTTTTTGGACCGATACGCCTTTTCGCAGCGCCTCCGCAATTGCAAATATCCGGTTGGTCGTGGGGTGCCTTATTTGATCGAGATAGTGGGCGGCCTGCCCCGTGAGGCGTTTACTGTCTAATGGGGTAAAACCGCCTGCTCCAACGGCGAGCATGCGCAATGCTTTCTGAAGCACTTCCTCAAAGCTACGGCCGATCGCCATCACTTCGCCAACGCTTTTCATTTCCGTTCCGATCCGGGGAGCGGCGTGCGCGAACTTCGTGAGGTCCCAGCGGGGGACCTTCAAGACGAGGTAATCGAGCGCCGGTTCGAAGTATGCGCTCGTCGTTCTCGTAACGGAATTTTTCAGCTCCGGCAGTGTGTGGCCGAGCGCGAGCTTTGCGGCGACGAACGCGAGCGGATAGCCGGTCGCCTTGGAGGCGAGGGCCGAAGAGCGCGAGAGCCGCGCATTGACTTCGATCACGCGATAATCGCCCGTTTTTGGGTGGAGGCCATACTGGATGTTGCATTCGCCGACGACGCCGAGGTGCCGGATGACGCGTATCGCGATCTCGCGAAGCGAGTGGTACTCCTCATTGGAGAGCGTCTGCGACGGAGCGACGACCATGCTCTCTCCCGTGTGGATGCCCATCGGATCGAGATTTTCCATGTTGCATACCGTGATGCAGTTGTCCGCCCGGTCGCGCACGACCTCGTACTCGACCTCTTTCCAGCCGCCGAGATATTCTTCGATCAAGACCTGTGGAAGGCCTGCCCCGGCAGACAGGCTCCTGAAGACCTCCGTGAGTTTCTCCGCGAGCTCTTTCGCGTCTCTGACGATGCCCGAGCCCTCGCCGCCGAGAGCGAATCCGGCGCGCACCATCACGGGATACCCGATTTCCGCCGCGCTTTTCAGCGCTTCGTGCGTGGTGCGGGCCGCATGACTGCGCGCGACCTTCACGCCGATCTCGCGCAAGCGGCGCACGAAGAGCTCGCGGTCCTCGGTGTCGCGTATCGCGGAAACGGGCGTGCCGAGAACTCGCACGTTGTATTTCTTGAGCGTTCCGCTCTTCTCGAGCGCGAGACCCAAATTCAACGCAGTTTGTCCTCCAAAACCGAGCAGTATCCCGTTCGGTCTCTCTTTCTTAATTACCTGTGTCGCGAATTGTTCGGTGAGCGGGAGAAAATAGACTGTGTCCGCCAATCTCTCGTCTGTCTGAACGGTCGCGATATTCGGATTGATGAGAACGACATGAATGCCCTCCTCCTTTAGCGCCTTGATGGCCTGCGAGCCGGAATAGTCGAACTCGCCCGCCTGACCGATCTTGAGCCCCCCCGAACCAAGCAGTAAAACTTTTTTTAACTTTCCCATATTACTTTTTCAGGCTCGCGATGAATTCATCAAATATCCACGCTGTATCTGTCGGTCCCGGTGATGCTTCAGGGTGAAATTGCACCGACGTCCATGGTTTCGTCTTGTGCCGCAGGCCTTCGTTCGAGCCGTCGTTCGCGTTCACGAACCACTCTTCCCATCCGGCGGACAGTGTTTTTGCGTCTACGGCGAATCCGTGGTTTTGGGAGGTGATGTAACAACGCCCCGTACGCACGTCTATACACGGCTGATTTTGGGAGCGGTGACCGTACTTGAGCTTGTAGGTTTTTGCGCCGGCGGCAAGGGCTAGGAGCTGGTTTCCCAAGCACACGCCGAGGATCGGCTTTCCTTTCTCCATCGCTCTTCGAATGTTCTCGATAGTCGCACCGCACATCGTCGGATCGCCGGGTCCGTTCGAGAGAAGAAGGCCGTCGTACGGTTCTTTCGTGAAGTCGTGATTCCAGGGTACGCGGATGACGGTCGCGCCGCGCGCGACGAGGGAACGCACGATGTTCTCTTTCATGCCGCAATCGACCGCGACTATACGCACGCGACCGCCTTTGTATACGCGTTTTTTCTTCGGACTCACGCGGGCCACGAGATTCTCCTTGTTCGGGTCCGCGAAACCAATGTTTGATCTACGAGAGCGAACATGTTCGATGCGCCCGAGGATAACGCCGTGCTCGCGCAGGCGCTTCGTGAGCGCGCGCGTGTCCACACCCGTCATCGCTGGCACTCCGGATTCTTTGAGCCATGCCGCGAGCGACTTTTTTGCAGTGCTGTGAGAATAGTTCTCCGAGTATTCGGAAACGACGAGGCCCGCAATTTGAATTTTCCGAGACTCGAAAGGCGGAGTGTCGGGCTTGCCCTCCGTAGCTTTAGCGAAGGAGGGCACTCCATAATTGCCGACTAACGGGTAGGTGAGAACGAGGATTTGCCCGGCATACGAGGGATCAGTGAGACTCTCCGGATATCCCACCATGCCGGTATTAAAGACCACCTCGCCTGTGACCGAGCGATCCGATCCGAAGCTCTCGCCCTCTACCACCGTCCCGTCCTTAAGGTACAACTTCATACTAGGGTAAGAAAAAGCCCGCTGGAAGCGGGCGAGAGAAGAGAAAGCAAACCCCGCACCAAAATTCTCACGTCGCCTCCCTTTTTGAGAAATCTGCGGCCAGCTACGTGAAGAGATTGGTGTGGGAAATTGAAGAATGCTGAATTTGGTACGGAGCAAGAAAATACACCCCGGTGGGTGGTGGCTGGCTTCACGTCTTGGAGGCTCATTAAAATTAGAGAATAGCAAACGATTGCCCCGATGTCAAACCGAGCGGCTTGTGTATACTCCAAGCCATGACGCGAAAAGATCTAAAAACATTGAATTTGCCCGACGCACCGGGCGTGTACCTGTTCAAGAAAGGACGGCGCATTTTGTACATCGGAAAAGCGGGGAGCGTGCGCGACAGGGTGCGGAGCTATTTTGCGCCTGATCTCGCGGAGGGGCGGGGGAGCCGTATCGTCGGCATGGTCGCGGACGCCTCGTCGCTCTCATGGCAAAAGACAGGCTCGGTCCTCGAAGCGCTCATCCTCGAAGCCAACCTCATCAAGCGCCATCAGCCGCCGTACAACGTAGATCAGAAGGACAACAAGAGCTGGAATTACGTCGTTATCACAAAGGAGGTTTTTCCCCGCGTTCTCGTAATTCGGGGTCGCGAACTGTATTCGGGTTCGCTGGCAGCTAAACGCTATAAGACAAAAGCTATGTATGGGCCGTTTCCACACGGCGGCCAGCTCAAAGAGGCGCTCAACATGGTGCGCAGAATATTCCCGTTTCGCGATTCGAGATGCGCACCTTGCAATGAACTGGGAACATATCAAGGCGACGCCTTGCTAGCAAGGCGTCGCCTTGATATGTGCAAGCCCTGCTTCAACCGGCAGATAGGACTTTGTCCCGGCGTATGTTCGGGAGAGGTGAGTAAAGAAGAGTACGCACATACCGTTCGGAACATAAAGGATCTTTTTTCTGCAAAGTTCAAGGGATTAAAGCTTCGTCTCGCACGCGAAATGAAAGTCGCTACCAAAACGGAAGACTTCGAGCGTGCGGAAACGCTTCGCAGACAGGTGTTGGCGCTTGAACATATTCGCGATGTGGCGCTCATCAAAGGCGAACGAATTGCGAGCGGAGGAGGACTTCGTATCGAAGCTTTTGACGTAGCCCACACCAGTGGGAGCGAGACTGTCGCTGTGATGACGGTCGTCTCGAACGGAGAAGCGATGAAAAATGCCTACAGAAAATTCACTATCCGAAGCGCGAAAAACGACGACGTCGCTTCGCTTACCGAAGCGCTCGCGCGACGTCTCGCTCATCCCGAGTGGCCCCTGCCGCGCATATTCGTCGTCGATGGAGGAAGGGGGCAAGTGAACGCCGCGTTAAGGGTGCTTCGAGGCGCAGGTGTTGAAATCCCGGTTGTGGGTGTCGTAAAGAACGAATTCCATAAGCCGGAACGCTTTATCGGCGATCCGCGCATCATCGCCGCGAATGAAAAGGACATCCTTCTTGCGAACAGCGAAGCTCACAGGTTCGGTATAACCTGGCATCGCTTTAGGCGTCAGAGGTCGATGGTATAATCTTGGGATGTCGCGAACGATCGTCGGAGTTTTGCGCGGCGGCACTTCGGGCGAATATCCGCTTTCGCTCAAAACCGGCGCCGCAATGATGGCCGCGCTTCCGGAGGAGAGGTATGAGACGCGCGATATTCTCATCGACCGGGAGGGGATGTGGCATCTGCGCGGCATGCCGGCGACTCCCGCGCGAGCGCTTTCCCAGGTCGATGTCGTCTTGAACGCGCTCCACGGCGGAGTGGGAGAAGACGGGACCGTTCAGCGCATTCTCGATCGGACCGGCATTCCATACGCGGGCTCGCGGGCGCTTTCCGCGGGACTTTCTCTGAACAAGATCCGCGCCCGAGAGGTCCTGCAGGGAGCGGGCATCCCAATGGCGCGGGCGGTTTCGTTCAGCCTCGACAACCGCATGAGCACCCAAGACATGGCCGAAGCGATCTTCGAGACATTCGGACCTCCCTATGTCGTAAAACCGCCCGCGGAGGGCTCCTCGCGGGGCATCCGCATCGCGAAGACCGTCATCGAACTTCCCGAAACGCTGGCCGATACGCTCGACGAGTACGGGGTGGTCTTGGTGGAGGAGTACCTCTCCGGGGCGCACGCGACGGCCGCCATCGTCGAGCACTTCCGCGACGAGCCTCTGTACGTCTTTCCGCCGGCGCATACGGATCTTGCGAAAGGAACGTGGTATTTCGATCCCTACGGCGAAGAAGATGGAGCGGAGCACGTGGTGCCGAGCCGTTTCCCGCACGACATCAAACGCCGGATAGCGGACATCGCGCGAAGCGCTCATCAGGCGCTACGGCTCGCGCACTACTCGGATGCGGATTTCGTCGTCACGCGCCGGGGCCCGCTCCTTCTCGAAATGAACGCCTCTCCGGCTTTGCACGAACGCGCGGCGCTCCCGCGCATGCTCGAAGCAGTCGGTTCTTCCGTGCGCGAATTTCTCGAACACATCATCGAGCTCGCCCGCCGATAAGATATACAGCCCTTGTACATATGTACAAGAGCTGTATCGTTCAGCTGTTCAGGAAATACCGGTGAAGTTGCGTGGAACCGGCAAGCTCCGGATGAAATGCGGTGACGAGGATGTTTTTTTGCCGCGCGGCGACTATCCGCTCATCGGGCAGTCTCGCAAGTATCTCGACGTCTTTGCCGGGGCGTTCGAAAACGGGCGCGCGAATGAAGATGGCGGGGATCGGCGTCTCAGCCGCTTTTTTCATTGCAACGTTCGCCTCGAAACTGTCGAGCTGGCGTCCAAAGGCGTTGCGCCGCGCGGTAATATCCATCGCGCCGATATGCATCTGGCCTCGTATGCCGCCTATGACGCGCCGCGCGAGGAGGATCGCGCCGGCGCATGTGCCCCATACGGGCATGCCGGCGAGAATTCGCTCTCGAATGGGTTGAAGCAATTTTGACGTTACGAGAAGTTTTCCGATCGTCGTGCTTTCACCGCCGGGGATGATTAGCCTGTCAATTTGCGCAAGATCTTCTGGGAGCCTTACAGGGATCGCGCCGACCCCGAGCTTCGCGAGAATGTCAAAATGCTCTTTGAAATCTCCCTGAAGTGCGAGTATTCCGACAACTTTTTCCATCGTAAATTCGCGTATAACGCTAGCTTATGCGGCCGCGTGAGCTAGCGTTATAGAGGTATTCCAGAGGAGAACTTTTCATATTCCTCGGTGCGCGAGGCGCTCTTCTTGAGTGAGTGTGCTCAATTCAATTCCCTTCATCGGCTCGCCCAAACCTTCACTGACTTTTGCAATAACGTCAGGGTTATCAAAATGTGTTGTTGCCTCGACGATTGCTTTTGCGCGCTTGCGCGGATTTTCCGATTTGAAAATGCCCGAGCCGACGAATATTCCCTCGACGCCGAGCTGCATCATGAGCGCGGCGTCCGCAGGCGTCGCGATGCCACCGGCGGAAAAATTGACGACGGGAAGCATCCCCGCGCGCGCGACTTTTTTGACGAGTTCGAGCGGAGCGCGGTATTCCTTCGCTTTGCCGCGCAACTGCTTCGCGTTCATTGCGGCGAGCGCGTCCAATTGCCGATAGACGGCGCGCGCCTGCCGCACCGCCTCGACGACGTTGCCCGTTCCCGCTTCACCCTTGGTGCGGAGCATCGCGGCGCCCTCGCTCACGCGGCGGAGCGCTTCGCCGAGGTCGCGGCATCCGCAGACGAATGGGACGTTGAATCGGCGCTTATCAATATGAAATTCTTCGTCTGCGGGCGTCAGCACCTCGCTCTCGTCAATGTAATCCGCCCCTATGGCTTCGAGGATTTGCGCCTCGACGAAATGGCCGATGCGCACTTTCGCCATCACCGGAATCGTTACTGCCTTCATGATGCGCCGGATTAGATTCGGATCGCTCATGCGCGCGACGCCGCCCTCTTTGCGGATGTCGGCAGGCACGCGCTCAAGCGCCATCACCGCAACCGCCCCGGCTTCTTCGGCAATTTTTGCGTGTTCAGCCGTAACGACGTCCATGATGACGCCGCCCTTGAGCATCCGGGCAAGGCCCGATTTCACCGCGAATGTCGCTGTAGCCGCTCGTGTATCCCGTGCCATATTGGAAATGGCACTATACATAATTTTGGCGGTTTTGTGTATGCAGGCTTGTGGTGTTTGTTTGAAAAAGTCAGAACCCATTTTGCGGAGAACCCCGATTGACCGCCTCCGCTTCGCTCCGGCGGAACGCTCGGGCGCGGCGGAATTTCCCCCACACCCCCCTTCCGCCGCGCCCTCGCTTGGCCGGACGGAATTTTTGGCGGCTACTTTCTTTTCCTTGCCCCACCCTCCCTGCGCGGAAAAGGTTGAGGAACTCCCTAAAGCAGTATATGACAACTTGGAATATAACACAATGGAATATTATCATATAACTATCTATGGTAAAAACTATTTACTCAAAAGATCATAAATACATTGTTGAGCAGCTGAAGAGGGCTCGTATTGAGGCTGGTTTAGATCAAGAGCAGGTGGCTAAACTCCTTGGCAAAACGCAGTCCCATGTCTCAAAAGTTGAGGCGGGACAAAGGCGTATTGATGTTGTTGCGCTAAGAGAGTTCGCAAAAGTTTATAAAAAGGATATTTCCTATTTCATCAAATAATATGAACCGCAAGCAAATAATCGCACTAATAGATAAGCTCGCAAAAGAAAATCTGACTTTTGACGACTACGCACAACGGCTCGAAAAAGAGCTAGCTGGCTTGACGCTAGAAGAAGTTAAGGATGGTTTGCTCGAATGTGGTGTTATTCCAGAGTCGTTTGGGCACGATTCATCGGAAGAAAAACTCTATTCCAAATACACCGACATACTTTTAGCAAAAGCATTTAATTCTTTGGGAATTAAAGCAAAAATCGTTAAACAACGAGCAGATTCCGCTGATGTTGAGGGATCAACGAAAGAATATTCGATAGTTGGTGATGCAAAAGCATTCCGCTTGAGCCGAACCGCAAAAAATCAAAAGGATTTTAAGGTTGAAGCGTTAAGCAAATGGCGGAAAGATAAAGATTTTGCCTGCTTGATTAGTCCCCTCTATCAATATCCCAAAAACACAAGCCAGATTTACCGGCAAGCTATTGATCGAAATGTAACACTTCTATCTTATATCCACCTTGTATACATGCTTTCGCAAAAGAACGCGGACAAGATTAGTTATAAGTCCCTTTGGCTTGCTGGAAAAAAACTTAAGGGGGCAAAAGATGCGGCTTCATATTGGAAAGCCATTGATAGGGCCATTGCTAGAATTTTTCAGAAACCAGAGGAAGATTTAACAAAAGCGAAGCTCTTGGAATCTAAGTCGCTGAAAAAATCAGCAAAAGAGGAAATGGACTATCTCCAAAATAAAATACAGTCCATCAAAAAACTCTCTCACCAAGAAGCGATCACTCGTCTTATCAAAAGTGAAAAACTAGATAGTAAAATAGTACAAATTAAGAGAATAGCAGGTCTAAAATAGGGGTGCTTGATCCGCTATTTTAGCCGTTGTTCCACGCAGGCTTTTCTGTTGGTTTTTGGCAAGTCGCCTTTTTGTTACATCGCAATATTTCTCCGACATTTCAAAGCCAATGTATTTACGATTTAGATTTTTTGCGGCAACAGCCGTAGACCCCGATCCAATAAATGGATCAAGTACGACCTGATTCTCGCGAGTAACAAGTTTTATTAGGTATTCCAATAATTCTACTGGTTTTTGTGCTTCGTGTAGTCCACCCTCATCCTTGTCAAATCCAAATCGCAATATATTCGCTGGCGACTTGCCGTCAATGAGACAGGCATCTATATTCATTGCCCCAACTTTGTTTTTTAAAACATTATCCGTAATGGTGAGTTGATAGGGCTTAAATAACCATGCAACCGGCTCATACTTAGGGGCTAGATTTCCAAGTTTCCAACCCCCCCATTCCTCCGCTTCTTTTCTTAATCCACGTTTTGCTATAACGCCGCTTAATGCCTGCGCTCGGTGGTGTGCACTTGGTTTTTCCCATGCCAGAATATCTCTTACTAAAAAGCCGCTTTCTTCAAAAGCGATGAGGGCTCGGTGCAAAGTTCGTCGTGCGCCGAAGATGAATAAACTGCCTCCCTCTTTCACAAGAGGGTATAGTTTATTCGCCCAAGAAAAACACCATTCTTGATATTCTTTCGGAATGTTCCGATCCGCACTCGACCATCCATTGATTGGTTTGCCTCGGCGTTTGAAAGCGTTTTTTCCTTCCTGCGCTGGCGACTTACCAAGAAGCGCGGAGTTTGTGTTTGCGTGCAAGACGTCCCATTCGTCAAGTGCGATTCCATATGGAATATCCGAAAGGACTAAATGGATTGAGTCCGGTTTAACTTGATCGAGAAGTTTGATAGCGTCGCCACAAACAATTTTGTTTTCTCCTACAAAATCTTTTCTACTTGAAATGGCAGGAGTCGGAATTTTGGTTTTTTCTGCAACTTCAACCTCGATATTTTTTATAACATCAATAACAATTCCCTGGATCATCAAATCGCGCGCGTGAACATAGAATGGTTTAAGTTCGGGATTGGCTGGCTGAAGGCGAATTTTGTTTTTTTGGCGGTAGATTTTTTTTAAGGTAACTTCCGAGTTATTGATTAGAGCAACCACTTTTTGTCCGTTATCGGCTGTCGGCTGGTTTCGTACAATAACTAAATCTCCATTATCAATGTTTTCATCAACCATGCTATTACCGGCAACGCGAAGCGCATAAAATTCGCCTCCATGGGGAATTTTTGATTTTGGTACGCTGATAAATTCTTTTTCCTGTATCGCCTCTATGGGTTCTCCCGCGGCAATCGTTCCCAAAAGCGGGATTTTAACCAGCAATTGTCTTTCGTTAACATTGATTGCGCGTGGCTTGTTTTCAGTTTTCTCTAAATAACCACCTTGTTTTAGCTTCGAGACATGAAAATGCGCAGTAGAAACGGAGGCAAACCTAAAACGCTTTCTGATCTCATCTAAAGAAGGGGCATATCCCTTGCTCTTTGTATATTGCTTAATGAAGTCTAGGACTTCCTTCTGACGTTTGGTAAACATAATGGATTGCTTGACTTATTTCCCTTGCCTTTAGTATAATGGAAAGGAAATAGAATATCAAAGGTATAAGTTATCCCCATTATTAAATAACAGAAGCCAATATGACAAAATTCAGCCGTACGCAAAAGTTTACAAAGGAAAACATTGCTAAAGTCCCACAGGACAAGGCAATTATCTATAAAATCAAAAACAGGGAGGGCGAAAACCTATACACGGGCATCGCTGGCCGCGGTCGATCACAAGAGAGGTTGGTCCAGCATAAGGATATTAAGAAGGAAAAAATCCCCGAAGGTACACGTTTCCAATATGCTCAAGTAAAGACCAAAGACCGCGCCCACCAGATCGAGAAAGCAATTATTAAAAAGGAGCAACCCGAACATAACGAACAACACAAATAATATGAACTACTACAAATCAGCAAAGACAAAAGTTTTTATCAGTTTCGATTATGACCACGATGTGGATTTGAAAAATCTACTTGTAGGACAAGCAAAAAATGATGACACGCCATTTGAGATAACCGATATGTCGGTTAAAGAAGAATTGACAGGCG
>Ga0209541_10017346_pt1 | contig 10544 bp, 5 predicted proteins | sample RifCSPlowO2_01_FD_184027 | JGI IMG/M metagenome (GOLD analysis project Ga0209541, IMG submission 184027) | Groundwater microbial communities from Rifle, Colorado - Rifle CSP2_plank lowO2_0.1 (SPAdes) (version 2) | ecosystem: Environmental > Aquatic > Deep subsurface > Groundwater | place: Rifle... | reverse complement strand
TGCAGGAAGGACTGCCTTCTCCAAGCGAGTTAGGAACTGGCTCCAGAACCTTGCACATGCCTTCAGAAAATACCGATATAGGACTTCGTGTCTTGTACCGTTACAGGGACTTGGTTCTGAGTGCCTGGCTCGAGCTCCTGGCGGATTCGGATTCGGACGGTCGGGTAGTTTGCGCGCGCCGAAAATCTACTATCTAAAAAATGAAACTTGAAGAAAAACTAGACGATTTAAAGAACAGGATTGGATTAGTTGGAACAAGAATTAAATTTTCAAGACCTGAAGCAGGAAGAGGCATAACAGAATTTATCACTAATGACTGGAAAGAGTTAGTAGTAAGAATAAGAAAAGGTATAGATTTAGCACCCGATGAAGAGACAAAAAGATATCTTGAAAAGATTGCATCCGAAGATCCATTAGAAACTATAGCCTTTGATATGGTTTATCATGGATGCGGCCATAGAGAGCTTCACAGAACTGGATTAGGCTGCCCATATTCTGTAGAAAATCATGACAAAATACTGGATGGAGTAGCAAGAGCACTGAAGGAAAAGGGAAAGAGCAGAATAACATTGATGGCTCCTGATGGGCAGGCAATTACTCTAGAACATTATTTGGCAAATGCATTTGAAGACATTTTAGACAATGTCAATGCACGAAGATATACAAGGCATGCTGGACAAATTCTGTTCTGGAATAATGAAGGATTGGAAGGAGAAACTGAAAATTATCTAGAATTCTATGAAGCATTTGTAAAAATAAACCTTGGGATGTTTGGTAGAGCTGAAGATGCTACTCTTTTAAGAAGATTTTTCTCAGATTCAGATAAAGTCAGGAAGGCTGTAAAAGATTTTAGAGATTATCTCAAAATGGAGCTAGAAACAAATAATCTAACAAGAACCCATGAGAAAAGCAAACAATTTGAAAAATTATTCAATCAAGAAAAATGGAATGAATATGCCTACAGGTTTGCATTGGCAACTGCAGATTTGATAGAGCCAGGAAAAACAGCAGTAAGATTATGTTTTGGATTGGAAGGAGAAGGAAATCCATTTGACAGATTAATAAGAATTCCATTGGTGCAGGAGAAGCTTGCGCATGATAGATACAAAGCAGGAATTGGCCCAAGCCAGCACACAGATCAATTATTGCAGCTGGATGCATTATATAGGAGAATATCAAAAGAAATCCCTGTAAAGACATCTGAGTATACAGATGCAGAGGAAATGCCTATTGCTACCTTTGGAAAAAGGGACCTTAAGGATGGAGAAATAGTAAGAGTCTCAAGAATAAAAGGCCTTGGACTTGATGAAGATGGGGACTTAACATTAAAAGTCGGCAGGCATGAATTGACAGATCCTGCTTCTTACAAAATTCATCCAAGGAATTTTCCTAAGATGAAAGTTGCTCTATTAGACACATCTGGCTCTATGGGATATAATTCTAACAACGAGCATGACAACTCAGGAAATCCAGTAAACATAGGCGATACAGGATTTATCCCATGGGGTAATAAAAGTAAGTATCATTTTGCATTAAAGGGATTGTACGGGATAGATAACTTTCTAGAGAGTCAAGGTGTAGCTCCTTACACACAGCACACCGCAATTGTTTTTGGAGGAGAGACAAAAGCAACATCTGGAAGAAATTTCAGGAGCGAGGAAGAGAGAAGGAGTTTGTTGCAGAATCCTTCTGGCGGCACTACTATAGACCCTAAAGTTTTAGAAGATGCAGTCATGGAGAGAAGCTTCCTTGTCTCAGTCTCTGATGGAGATATTCAAAACTGGAATTCAATCAAGCAAGGCTTTAAGAAAGTAATTGAAAGAACAGATTACTGCCATATTCATATCGGGAACAAAAATCAGTTTACCACTGATTTAGAGAGCTGGGGTGTAAAAGTGCATTACGTTAGAGGAGATGAAGACTTGAGCAGACTGATGATTGATGCAGCTTCAAAATATTATAAGGAAGGAGAATTTAAGTAAATGAAATTCACAAGAATAACAGGAAACAGGACTGCTGAGGAAATTGTAAGAGAGTACTGTAAAGAGCAGGCTGAACTTCAGATAAATGAACCTAAGAAAGAAAAGCCAAGAGCAGAGCCAATTAAGGCAGATCCAGCATCTTTATCAGAGCTTTTCATCTTAAGCCATGATGATTATGGAAAAGAACTAATTGCAAAATCCAATGCTCTTTTTGCAGGAACTCATGCAGAAATTCCAGTACAAGGATTAGCAGATAATGCAGAAATCCCAAATATGCATCTCCTAAAAAGACTAGCATTAATCACAGCAATAAGCAGAGATTCACAATTAAATAGCTACAAAGCATTCCCAATCACACCTCTTGAATCAGAACAGCTTTTGCAGCTCAATAAGCTTCCTGGAGATCCTAGTACTTACTGGGAAGATTTAGGATTAATATTATACGATAAAAGCATTAAAGGAAAAAATCCAAGAGAGGCTCGAGCATTGTATGAGAGCATAAAAGAACATAAAACAGACTTAAGATTAAGCAGATCTGATTTAGAAGAAAAATTGCTTATTGTAAATGCAGGACTTGATACAGATGCAGATATGCCTCATGGAGTAAAGCCAATAATCTTGCCAGGAATTACTCTAGTTTATCCTCATGAAACATTAAAACAAACAGGCAAAAATCATAAATTTACTTACGGATTGCAGGAAGGACTGCCTTCTCCAAGCGAGTTAGGAACTGGCTCCAGAACCTTGCACATGCCTTCAGAAAATACCGATATAGGACTTCGTGTCTTGTACCGTTACAGGGACTTGAATCTGGGTGCCTGGTACGGGCTCCTGACGGATTCGGATTCGGTCGGTCGGGTAGTTTGCGCGCGCCGAAAATGAGATTCGAATAATTTTAAATATTTTTCTCTCTTATCTTTTCCTGCCTAGCTTTATTGATTGGAGGTGTATTATCCTATAATGCATCAATGAAGACGATAGCTTGGACTACAGCTTACCTATAACTTCAACTTCCTATGATTTGTTGTATGAAATACAGCAATAATAGCTAGTAGCTAGGAAAGATGTGTGGGAAGCTCTTTTGCGAATGCTAACGTTGCAGTGCTCTTATGATTATAGATAAGCTAACTTCGTGTCTTGTACCGTAACAGGGACTTGAATCTGAATGCCAGGAACGAGCACCTGACGAATTCGAAATTTTCAATACAAGAAAACGAAAATTCGGACGGTCGAATAGCCCAAGCACTAGGCAATTCATCATGAAATCATACAAAAACCTTTATCCGAAGTTGTGCTCATTTTCTAATTTAGAAAAAGCATTTGAAAAAGCTAAAGAAGGAAAGAGTACACTTCCATATGTTCTAGAATTTGAAAAAGATTTTACGAATAATCTTTTACTGCTAAAACATGAGCTTGAAACTTTAACTTATTCTCCTAAGCCACTTACCCGTTTCGTTATTCATGATCCTAAGACACGAGTTATAAGAAAATCCATTTTTAGAGATAGAATTGTGCATCATGCGATTGTTAATATTTTAGAACCTATCTATGAAAAAGTTTTCATTGATGATAGCTACGCTAATAGAGTTGGTAAGGGAACAGTTGCCGCACTGCAACGATTTGATCGTTTTCAAAGAAAAGTAAGCAGAAATGGCACTCTTGTAAAATGCGCTAGAAATAATAATATGATTAGAGGTTATGCTTTCAAAGCAGATATTAAGCAATTCTTTGACTCTGTTGATCAGGAATTGCTTATGCATATTCTGAGAAGGAAAATAAAAGACAGGAAAGTTCGCGAGCTTATCTGTAGTATACTGAAAAATTTTCATGATAAAGAAAAAGGAATGCCTCTTGGCAATATGACCTCTCAATTTTTCGCGAATGTTTATTTAAACGAACTTGATTACTTTGTTAAGCATACTCTTAAGATGAAATATTATCTAAGATATGTGGATGACTTTGTAATTATCCATGAGAGTAAAGAAACATTGCAAGAATGTAAAGAAAAAATAGAAAACTACCTTGTCTCACTTAAATTGGAGTTGCATCAAAATAAATCAAAGATATTCTCGATGCATAGCGGTATAGGTTTGCTTGGGTTTCGCGTATTTTATTATTATAAGCTTTTGAGAAAAAGAAATCTTGCGCAATTTTGGAAACATTTGGAAGATCTCGAAGACCAATACACTAAGGAAATCATTAGTGGAACAAGACTCTTCATTTGTGTGCAAGGATGGTTTTCCTACGCAATGTGGGGAAATACATATCGATTAAGAAAAAATATTCGAAAAAGAATTGATAAACTTATACAGGAAAATCAGGAAGAAATGAATAAATTTTCCGGAGATAAATATGCTTCACAAATTTTAGTTATAGAAAAAACATGCTAAAACTCTGACAAATTTAATTTATGTAAATCTATATTCATCTTACAAACCCCGCTAAAACACAAGAATGGCCGGAATTTACTTTCACTCATACAGTATTTGAATTGTATTGCTAAACGCACTTGAATAACAAGGATAAACCCATTCTCTTAAATAAAGAATTCCTTTTACAACCTCTAAGTAATGCTTTATTTATAAATATCTTTAAATAGTTTTCTATACCTTTATAAATAATACGGGGGTAATTATCGTGAAAAAAAAAGAAATAAAAACACAAAAAACCAAAAAAAAAGTTGAGATTAAAATTCAAAATATTGTTGCGTCTACTTCTTTAGAGCATGACATTCCTTTGATTAAGCTTGCAGAAGCCCTGCCCAATACAGAATACAACCCAGAACAATTCCCTGGATTAGTGATAAGGATCAAGGAGCCAAAGACTTCTGCATTAATCTTTAGCTCTGGAAAAATTGTAAGCACAGGAGCAAAATCACTTCCAAAAGTAAAAGAATCAGTAAGATCCATTATTAAGAGTATTGGAAAGCTAGGCATAAAGATAAGGATAAAACCAATTATTAAGGTGCAGAATATGGTAGCATCTGGAAGCATTGGTATGGACCTTAACTTGAATGATCTTGCAATGAATTTAGGTAACACAGAATACGAGCCAGAACAATTCCCTGGATTAGTCTATAAGCTTCCAGGAACACGAGCAACCTTCCTCTTATTTAGTAATGGAAAGATAGTTTGCACTGGCACGAGATCAGAACCTAAGTTGCATGAAGCGTTATCAAAATTAATCATTAACTTAAAAAAAGTAAGCAGAAAGTAGTTTTTTCTGGAAAAAAAGATGATAGAAGCTCAACAACAGATAGAACGCTTTAAAGAGTTTATTACGATGCATTATGAGAAAGATTTCCATGAATTAATCAGAAAAGGCACAAAATCGCTTTTAATTAATTTTTCAGAATTGTTGCAGTTTGATCCAGAATTAGCAGACAATCTTCTTGATGACCCAGAGGAAGTGGTTAAAGCAGCAGAAATTGCCTTAACAAACTTTGAATTGCCGGAAAAAGTGCTTATGAGGGTTCGTTTCTATAATCTTCCAGAATCGCAAAAGATAAAGATAAGAGATATAAGAAGCAATCACCTAAATGATTTCCTAAAAATAGAAGGCATTGTCAGGCAGGCAAGTGATGTACGTCCGCAAGTTACTTCTGCAAAATTTGAATGCCCTTCTTGTGGCAATAACATAACTATTTTGCAGATAGACACGCGCTTTAAAGAACCATTCAGATGCTCTTGTGGGAGAAAAGGGAAATTTAGGTTGATCAGCAAAGAATTAGTGGATGTTCAACGCTTAGTCTTAGAAGAAGCGCCAGAGGCATTAGAAGGAGGCGAGCAACCCAAGAGGTTAACTGTTTTCTTGAAAGATGATCTTGTTGAGCCTAGAATGGAGAAAAAAACAACTCCAGGAAGCAAGGTAAGAGTTACAGGAGTAATCAAAGAAGTTCCTCTTGTCTTGAAATCAGGAACACAATCAACGCGATATGACTTAATGATGGACTCTAATTTTATCGAGCCAGTAGAGGAGATTTTTGAAGAGATAGAAGTTAATAAAGAGGAAGAAGAGCAGATTAAGGCATTAGCAAAAGACCCTAAGATTTATGAAAAATTGATTAAGTCAATTGCTCCTTCTATCTATGGACATGATGACGTGAAAGAAGCTTTAGTATTGCAATTATTCGGCGGAGTGAGAAAAATAAAAAGTGATGGAACAAAAATTCGGGGGGATCTCCATGTTTTGTTAATTGGGGATCCGGGGTGTATTTCTGGAGATTCTCAAGTTGCGCTCATTAACAGAGGAATGGAAAAAATACAAAGCATAGGCCAATACCATCTACAACCCATTAGAGAAGCTGTCACAAAAATTAGAAAAGATGCTCATGACAGATATTATGATTTTGCAACCATATTCCAGAGATATCCTCTTCAATCTGTATTGAAGGTTGTTACCGAAACCGGAAAAGAGGTTATATGCACTTATAACCAGCCATTTTTAACAAAAGAAGGATGGAAAAGAGCAGATGAAATTCCATTAAATACAGAAATAAGAGTAATGCCAAAAATACCTACGATGGTAAAGAAGCTTGTTCCTACAGGTTTTGTAAGAATCGAAAAAAAATCTGGACCTTTGAAAGAAGTTTCTCTTCCAGAAAGATTTACACCAGAATTAGCCTCTTTATGCGGTTATATTATTGGAGATGGCAATGTTCATCCTAATGGTTACAGAATAGCTTGTTACATCAATGATGGGGAAAAAGACTTAATAGAGAAGCTATCAAAATTTTGGAAGAATACCTTTAATGTGGAACCAGTAATCTTGACAAAAGAAAGTAATGGTAAAATAAAAACGATTGACGATGGAACTGGATTATTGAGGCAGTTTGTTTCAACGCAACAAATGCATCTCTTGGAGATAAATAGTAGACAAGTTGCCTTTTCATTCTCATTTTTGTCGAGTAAGAGAGTCCCACAACAGATATTTAAAAGCCCAAAACATGTCATATCTAAGTTTATTAGCTGGCTTTTTGAAGCTGATGGGTGTGCATTTGGAAATGGCAGAGGAAGAACTGCTATCCAACTAAAATCACGAACTCCGGATTTACTCAAAGATGTTCAATTGCTTCTGCTTTATTTTGGCATCCATTCAAGGATCATAGGTGATAATCTATGCATCAGAAGGTCTTATGATATGAAGCTATTTGCTGAGCATATTGGTTTTAATTCTGAAAAAAAGAAAAGAGCAATAGAGAAAGTTTTAGAGGCTATCGACGAAAAGAGCGAAATACAAAAAAGAAAGAGACTTCAAAGATACGAGAGAGTAATGCAGATTATTCCTTTTGGAGTAAGGGACGTTTATGATTTTGAAGTACCTTTAAGCCACACATTTATAGCAAATGGGATTGTTTGCCACAACTCTGGAAAAAGTGCAACACTTCAATTTATCACAAAAGCAGCGCCTAAGGCAAGATTTGTTTCTGGAAAAGGCGCGTCGGCTGTGGGGTTAACTGCAAGTATCGTGAAAGATGAATTTCTGCGAGGATGGGCTTTAGAAGCAGGCGCTATGGTGCTAGCAAACAAAGGTATTGCTGTTGTTGATGAATTAGACAAAATGAGTAGCGAAGATAGAGATGCGCTTCATGAGGCGATGGAGCAACAAAGCTATCACCACAAAACTGAGATTCTATTTGCCGATGGATCTACTCAAGAAATAGGAAATTTTGTTGATACGATAATGGAAGAGAAAAAAGAATTTGTTATGCAAGGAAAAAATTGTGAGATACTGCCTTTCCATCAGAAAGTATTGACTACAGATTTCAAAAAAATCTATCCAGTTCTAACAAGTCGAGTGAGTAGACATAAAGCACCGAAATACTTTATCAAGATAAAATACAGCAATGGAAGGGAGATTACAGTAACTCCTGAGCACCCAATTTTTATTTTTGATAATGAGGTAAGAACAATTCCCGCCGAGCAGATCACCCATGGGCAATATGTTCCAGCACCAAAGATTCTTACAACTCTACCGCAAAAAAAGTCGTTGCAAGAATTTACACTAAATACAATGCATAAAGAGCTCTCTTTCCCACCTACTCTGACCGAGGAATTCTCAAGTTTTCTTGGTTATTTTGTTACAGAAGGCCATAGTTATTATCAACCCTCGAATAGTTATGCAGAAATTGGGATTAGTAATACGGATCCTTCTATAAATCTAGAGATTTCCAATCTAATGAAAAATCTCTTTAAAACACACATCAATTACAATATCGCTTTATCGCAAAGAAGAAAGAGAGCTACTCGTGATTTAGTGACAACAAGATGCTGTTCTGTGCCTCTCTATTCTTTTTTTCAGAAAAATTTTGAATCATTATTAACGAAAGCACCACATAAGAGGCTTCCTAATGTACTTAAAATGACGGACCAAAGAGTAAAACGTTCTTTCTTAAAAACAGCCTTTAAAGGAAATGGATTTATCGATTCCGAAAGGTTTGGGTATACAACAGCTTCCTATAACCTAGCAAAAGATTACCAAGATATGCTTCTGAATCTTGAAATATGGAGTTATATCTCTACAGAACATCGTGAGAAGGAGAGAGCAACTCACAAAGTAGTGATTTCCGGAGCGGAAAGCATGAAATCTTTCTTGGAAAAAATTGTTGATAAGCAAGACCATCGTTTTGCACGATTGCAAGATTTTATTCTGAGGAGTAAACAAAAAAATAATGATAGGAATGTAATCCCACATGCTATCATCAAAGAGGTAAGACTCCTCCTCAAAGAGTTAAGGATCTACGATGGTTACTTTAACGAAACAATCAAGCGAGGAGAAAATGCTCATCAAAAAACAGTGAAGAAGTATATAGACAAGATGCAAGAACGCTTACGAGAATGCCAGACACTGCAAGACCAAGGAAATATCTCCCTATTAAGAAAAAAAGTATACATCTCCAAAGGCATATTAGCACACCATTTACATGTTTCTGCTGCCACTATCTATAACCGAGAGAGAAGGAAGGATAAAACCCTCTTTGCTTTAATAAAAGAACTCTCACAAAAAAAAATAGAGAAGATAGAAAAACAAATACAGAAAATAGATCAACTTCTTAACTCAGACATAAGATTTGTAAAAGTGAAATCAGTAAGAAAGATAGAGAATAAGAATTGTCAGTGGGTCTATGATATCACCGTTGAGCCTAATCACACTTTTGTTTCTGAAGGGTTGGTATTGCACAATACAATTACAATTGCAAAAGCGAATATTAATGCTACATTGAATTCAGAAACCACTATTTTAGCAGCAGCAAATCCTAAATTAGGACGCTTTGATCCCTATCAGCCAATTGCAGCTCAAATTGATTTACCACCAACACTTATCAATCGTTTTGATTTAATTTTTCCAATTCGCGACTTGCCTAATAAAGAGATGGACACTAAAATTGCCTCTCATGTATTAAAATTACAACAAAAACCAGAAGAATTGAAACAAGAGATCGCAACTCCTGTGCTTAAGAAGTATATTTCCTATGCAAAACAAAAAGTTTTTCCAGTTTTAACAGATGTCGCTATTGACGAAATTAAAAATTTTTATGTAACCTTGAGGAATAAAGGATCATCTGGCGATGAAAGCATTAAACCTATTCCTATTTCAGCTCGTCAATTAGAAGCATTAGTAAGATTAGCAGAAGGATCAGCCAGAGTTCGTTTATCTCAAAAAGTAACAAGGGAAGATGCAAAACGGGCCATTGCTTTATTGCAGCACTGCTTGATGCAAGTCGGCTTCGATTATGAAACTGGTCAAATTGATATCGATAGAATAGCAACTGGAGTTCCTGCCTCTGAAAGATCGAGAATATCTGTTTTAAGGGAGATTATAAACACGTTACATGACAAAGGAATGGCAAAGATACCTTTAGAAGAAGTAATATTAAAAGCATCTGAAAAAGGGATTACAGAAGAACAAGTTGAAGAAATTATAGAGAAATTAAAAAGATCTGGAGATTTATTTGAGCCAACCAGAGGATTTATAGCCCGAATTCAATAGAGCTATTCGTCTTTTTAGCAAGTTCATTTATATATAAGTCATAGTGTTTTATCTAGGTTCTGTAACATCTACGGTTGATAAATTGTCTAAAAGTTTTTGACACTGAAATCACCATGAAGAATATTTCTATAAATTCTGTTTCCATATTCCTCTTCCCAAAGAGAAGAGAGAGTAGTTCCCAAGCTATGTGCCTCTGGTCTCCCTAATATATTACTAAACATCAAATCTGCTCCTCTTTCAATTAGACTATCTTTTGGTTGCAGGAGTATTTCTTTAGGTTGTATCCTTAATCTTCTGCAGAGCCATACATATGTTCTTTGTAAATCTTGTAGGGTTACTTTTGTTGCTCCATATAAGAATGCTTCATTATCTGTTTCATCTCTATAAACTTGTGCAAAATGTCTTTCAACACCTCGCGCATGGCCTTCAAGAAAAACACTAAATAATTCATCTGAGATTGGACGAACAAGAAACCTTTTTAATGGCGAAACTTTTTTGTAATTACTTACTTTTCTGGAGCTTGAATTATATTTTGCATTTCTTTTAAGGGATTTTTCCCTTGAAGCTTGAGTG
>Ga0209541_10017345_pt1 | contig 10544 bp, 12 predicted proteins | sample RifCSPlowO2_01_FD_184027 | JGI IMG/M metagenome (GOLD analysis project Ga0209541, IMG submission 184027) | Groundwater microbial communities from Rifle, Colorado - Rifle CSP2_plank lowO2_0.1 (SPAdes) (version 2) | ecosystem: Environmental > Aquatic > Deep subsurface > Groundwater | place... | reverse complement strand
CAGAAATGGAAGAAAGCCCATGGAAAAAGAAAACGCCCCTAGCTGTGCCAGGGGCTTTCGGCGTAGCGTATTGGTTTTCGCTAACATCCGGGCGCCAGGTCTGCGCCACCCCTCCAGTGCGATCCTTCGAGGACGCTCTGGACTGCGGGTTGAGCAGGAGATGGATCCGCTTGTTCGGTCCCGACAGTAGTGTCGGAAACGGTGTCAGAAAGGACAGTATTCATGGGTAGTTCCTCCTTTTTCTTAGCTTCACCGTATCTGTCCACCGACGCGAAAACTACGGAAATGATATATACAAAACCTTTCACCCTCGAGAGAGTACTCTTGCTGATGTTTCCAAATATATCCAAAACACACCTTCCCCGCCTGCCGGCGGGCAAGTCCAAGGTGCGTAAAAATTGTTTTTTTCTTACTCCTTCCTCTCCAAAACTCCTATCGTCAAATCTGATTTATCCAGTTTCATGGCAAAATTCTTGCGCAGACCGCCATGCAAGGAGAGTGGCAAGTGTTTACCCGTGATACGCTTAAAGGAGGTCGCAAGCGGCGATATAATCTTACTTTGCATTTCGTTCCGCTCGATATACGCTGACTCTGGCAACTGCATCGCAGGCACGTCTTCGCCGAGATTTTCGAGAAGTACCTTGAGGATCTCAATGGTTGCTTTTGCTGATTTAATATCCTTTGACGTTAGCGGGCGGCCGTTGACGAGAATTTTATGCTCCAGCTCATCAAGCAAAAGGTCCATGTGCATCTTCGATTCTTCGAATGCTTCTACTGAATATACGCGATGAGTGGGGAGAGACTCGCTTTTCCATTCAGCGACATGCAAGGTCCCGTGGCTGATGAAGTCTGAAAATTGCTTCATGGTGAGATTCTGTTCCACATGGACGCCGCCAGTCTCGATGCCGTCAATCCAGGACATATAATCGATGCGTATCAGCGGGCTGACATGTGTGCGAAGTAACGTCTGAAACTCCTCTATGTGATCTTGGAGGTACCCCTGCGGCGCGACGAAGAGCAGGTCGCCGCCTGCGTCAGCCCTGTCAGGAAGAAATTTAATGCTCCGAAGGCCGTTCGTAGCTTTGTTTGAAATGATATCCCGGATGCGGCTCAGGAACCCGACTTCGTCTGACTGCGTGATACCCTTTGTAAAAAACTTCATTACCTGCTCTTGCAAATCGACTGTGTCAACAAATTCATTGAGCGCTTCCGCCGTACCATTTTCAACCAACTTTTTGAGGTCGTCAATAGCTTTCACAGAAAGAATCAGGAGAAAGTTGATGCTCTTTTCCCAGAATCCGCGGTGGTTGTTTGCCTGCGTCATGAAATAAAACGCCGGATCAACATCCCGGGAAGAGGAGGGAAATTCTTTCATATGCTCCACAACGAAGTCTTCCAGGCGGTCCAGTGATTTTTTGATGATGCGCATCGGTCCGAGAAAGATTCCCGAATGTTTTTGTTGACCCAAGTAGATTAGGCCGTAGTCTATCGGCCACACGGGCTCGCCGCGCCACCCGAAAAGGTCCTTCAGGCGATAACCGGCGTATTCTATGGTATCAAACATCTCATAATGGCCTTCCACGTTCGACGGATACCGTGCATACGGATGCTCACTGAAGGTCCCCTGGCGGCGCTCGGAATAAAAAAGAATTGGCGAAGCCGAAGCAACGAACGCTGCATAGGTGCCCCCTCCGCTCCCGACGTCCGCATGAGCACAGGCTTCCAGTTTCCACGAAGTACGGAATATTTTGTCGAATACTGGATCCTTTTGCAGTTCGGGCGTTTTCGTACTGACCTGCTTCTCAATATGTTCGCGGTCGGTCATGCCAGACTCTAATGCCAGAAGAACGCTGATGCCCATATTAGAAGCACCGGACTGATTGAGTCCAGCGCCTCGTGGCACTTCAGAGAGTATATGAATTTTCCCACCGACGGTGTTCGGAAGGCCTCGACAAACGTCATCAAGTAGTTGGAGAAGTTTTTCTTCGTACACTTTATTGTGGCTGAAATTCTCGAACTGCTGCTGATGAGGGATGTAGCTGATATAATCGCCAAACCGCAATGTCGTATCATGATCGCGCTCAATACCGACATATACGCGTAGTGGAATCTTTTCAATCACGCCGATGCCGCCGTAAATGACCGCTAAGCCGGCTGACCAAAAAAACGACCCTGGGGCGGACACCACGGTCGAACATTTCGCGAAAAATTCCTTATAGACCTCCGGGAAGCGGCTCCGAAGCGACTCGCTGTTCATGCTAATTCTTCCTGCGTGATTCATAGAAAATGTCGTTGGTTGTCAGGAAGGCACCCACTACCCTACCACTCAGTTCTGCAATATGTCAAGTCCGTGAAAGCGCCTTTCGTCCTTACACGGAAAAGGTATATCCGCAGCTTTGCGAAAAATAAGGAAAAAGGAAAAAGCGGCCTCCATATCATGCTGGTTGCCGCTATCACACCTTCGAATGCCCATACAAGACACAGATACACTGACTTCCGTCAATAATGCAGAACCCTGTGTCATTGCACATAGAACATATCGGTGGTGTCTCCCCCGGTCGTGAATCCTTCACCTGAGGAAATGGGACTGGCAATTCGTGGGCGTCTTCTGACATGCCACACCTCCATGCAATGTTTTACTATATTCTTACCATGAAGAACATTGTCCTCGTTCAGGATAGTCCAATATGTAGAACGTGGCCAGAAAATTTGTCAAGTCTTCGGAGACCCTGAGGAATCGAAGGGTCAACTCCAAAAATATTTTTCCATATAAAAACGCTGATCCCGGAAAGTTAGAGCTCTTCTTCCACTACTACCGCTTCTCGATTTTCACAAACGTCTCCGCGATCCTCGTAACCATCACGGCCATGATGCCCCATGCAAACGGCACCCACAGAGGAACATTCAGAAATGTCGGATGTTCGTAGCGCCACACACCGTTGGCCGTACAGATAATCTCGACGATCGGGCCGAGGATAGCACCGGTACAATAGAAAATAATATCATGTTTCTGATGCCACAGACGATTCGCTACGACGGAAAGAAGGATGAGCAAGATGGTTAATACGATGACCTGTTTGTCGAGAGTTGTTATCAGAGTAACTGCCAACGCAAAAACGACGGCCTCTAGAAGGAGCTCTTTCCGCAGAATGCGTTCCCTATGTTCTCTGAAAAACATCGGTCCTACTGTTTCTGAGTGGGAGCTGGCTCAACTTTGTCTTTGCTCCAGCGACGATCGATATACACCAGCCGCCACCAAAACTTCCCTAAGAAATATCCGCCCACAGCGCCACCAATCAACAGCGACCATTGGATCGCCGGATGCAGGGCGCACGCTCCTTTCAATCCGCCAAAAGCTGTGTACCAAATGATGCTAGCGTTACGGTCGAGTGCCGAACTTATATATAACGACTCAACCACCGCGTGGGCGATTAAGCTTAATAGAATGCCCAGGATGACTGAGGAGCATAGGTATACTACTTTCTTTGCCGGCGTTGGATTGAGGTTGGCGTGGAGAAACATATATTTTATCTTACCACATATAAACAACCATGCGTGGCGGTGTCTGTTTGAAAATATCCGAACCGAACTGACTGGGCGAGGCGGGCGGAATTCCCCTCATTCACCCGCCTTGCCTGTCCGACCGAAACGAAGTGTAGGCGGGAACCGGAGCGGAAAGAATGATTTCAAGTTTTTCGCGGGCGGTGAACTTGTTAATAGTTCAGTTGGAATTACTCTTTCTTGTTTGTGCTAAAAATTACTGGGTAACCTTCTCTCGTTGTCATTTCCTGAAGACCAAGTTTTTGCTCGTAGGCCACTGCTTCCTTGATCAAATCGCTTTCCCGATAGGCTTTCACTGCTTCGGGACTTTCCCAAATAACAACCGTGCTTTCATCGCCTTTGTCTGGCCTGGAGTAATGATAAATTGCATTAACGCCCAGTTGCTGTTTCATCCTCGGCAAGAACTCTTTGAGGAAATCCTCAACCTGCCCAGCCTGTTCGCCCGTAACTTTACTGGTTGTAATCGTAATAAACATATTCTTATTCTCCCTTAGTTATTGCTATATTATATACTTTCCTAACTGGCGGAAGGGAGGAGATTCGAACTCGCGGTCCACTTTCGCGGACAGTTGCTTTTTCCCGCCGGAGGCGGTGAACTGCTCATGGCGGAGAGGGCGAGATTCGAACTCGCGGTCCACTTTCGTAGACACTTGCTTTCCAAGCAAGCGCACTCGGCCACTATGCGACCTCTCCGCCATGGGCAGGGAATTATTTCAATATTAGCTTCTTAAAAGCTTCGCCACGCAGATTGTTTATCCTGACATACCTCTCGATAAACCAACCTCCAAGGTCCTTTTCCTTTTGTGGACCGATTCGCCCCGCTGTTGTGATGGCGCATACGTTGATTGATTTCCCGGGTAACCCCGATGTAATAATGTAATGTCTTTTGACTCTGAATAATATAGACCGTGTACATACCTTTTCAGATTACTCTGCTCTCCCGCCTCTTGCGGGACCCCGCCGGAGGCGGTAGCCAAGCAAGCGCACTCGTCCACCCACCGCATTTTGCGGGGCCCCGCTAGAAGCGGTGGTATGCGACCTCTCCATGATAACGGACACTATACCATAGCGGCCGTTTTTGAAAAAGAAAAGCGCCCCTTGACATTCGTTCGGTGGGGGTATAGAACACTTATATAAATCTCGGTCTCAACACCCAGGAGGTCGGTATGCTCTTTCAGAAAAGTCTGTCTGGTAGATCTACCTCTCCCGGGCCATCTGTGGCGGTCATCCCCTACACTGTACTGCATCTCGAAACCTCGGGATGCACCGTCACGGTCGCAACCTCGGACACCTTTTGTTTCGACCTGCTGAGGGTTTGCGATAGGCCCGGGGTGGGGCCCTCGTAATTGCCCTCCTCAATTCCAATGAGGCATGGGTTGGACTCCACCACATGGACACGGGGCGAGCCTTCACGGTTCGCCCCTCCTTTTTTTTCGAGAACGAAAACGGATCTCACTCTAGAAAGAGTACGCTCTAAGTGATTAGAGTCGGCTCGCCGACTTGCTGGCTTGCCAAAGATATCAAGTCTTGCGAGAAAATTCTGACTCTTTGCGCTAAGCTCAATGCTCTCCCGCTTCTGACTACTCTCCCTTCACGCCCTTCTCCGCTTTTCTCATGAAGAAAAAACCGCCTGTCACCAACCCTGCAAGGACTGCAGCACCGATACCGATCCACAGCCAGGGAATTTCTATTTTTTGAGAACGTTTCAGCGCATCGGGATCTACTGTAAACGCGAACGGCTGACTTTTACGTACCACCTTTCCTTTGTTATTAACGACAGCGACATACGCAGTATGTTCACCCGTTTCCAATTGAACGTTTAACGGTGTTATCCACGTGCCAATGCCGTTTACTTGCACAGGGGCGACAAAAGGATTGTCGCTGTAGACAAACAGTGAAAGGTAGTCTAAGGGTAATCCTACGCCGCTGAATATATACTGCTCTTGTATCTCCTCAGAATCGTTATCAGTGACAATACCAGGGCCGATCACCTTTACGACACGAATGGTATCATCCGTATCCCCACTCGAGATCGGCTGCGAAGCGGGAAGAAGTGTAAACGTCCGGCCTCGCCGTACAATGACTCCAGGAACATGGGGATCAGTACCACGTATAATTTCTTCTTCATCTGAGATGCCGTCGTTGTCTGTGTCCGGAACGGGAGGACCTGATACTCCGTCAGTCCCGTCTGGCGGAATATTAGTATTTGAGCTGCCAGGCGGCGACACATTCGTATTTTCATTTTCATTAGTCGGTTCAGCCCCACTGTTAGCGATGGTAAACTGCCTGATTTCCGATGCGTATATTCTCCCATCAGTCAGATACGCGCGCATCACCCCATATACGACACCATCAGGTAGTGCCCTCGTGTCCCATGAGAGCGACCACATAGTTCCGGATGCCGAAGCGCGTCCAATCGTGTACCACACACTCCGACTGTACACTGAGTAGACTACCTCTTGGATGTTTGGTGCATTATCCACCGCTACCGCCACTTCAACATTCTCACTTACCGTCGCACCAGAAGACGGCTTGAGAAAAGAAATCGAGGGACTTTGCTCCTCTGGAAGTTGGGAGTTTTCAGGCGGCTGACTATTTGTATTGTTAGTAGCCCCAGTGTTCGTATTTGCGTTGGTTGCCAGCCCGCCAGAATTCACCGGTGTATTCGTGTTTTGGTTTGTGTTCACATTTCCACCACTGTTCGTATTTATATTACCAGTATTCAAGTTGGTGTTGCTGTTATTCGTACCACTATTACTATTCTGATTGGTGTCGGTATTCGTATTGCGATTCACCGTAGGCTCCTCAGGAGTGATAACGCCATTTTCAACGGTGATTTCTTGTTCAGTTACATATTCAGTCCCATCCACCCATAAACCAAAACGATAGGTCCCATCCTCTGGTACGAATACCGTTCCCCACCCAACAAGTGACGAAGAACAGTTGCCTGTTACTTTCGTTGTATCAACACTGTCAACGCGCCATCGATCGGTTCCACTCACATGAGTCGCTGTCGGAGATAAAAAACAAAAACGGCCCTCCTCTGGAGCGCCGCCAAGTTTACGGTAAATGGTAAATGCGACTACGGTATCATCATCGGGAGATCCATCCGCGAGGTCAGCTTCGAAAGGTACGGCACCACTAATCACGCTGCCTGCAGAAGGTTCGATAAGTCGCGCCCCCTCTAGTAAAGGCGGGCTTTTTGCATTGACGGTTGAAAAAAGGAAAATGGCTGAAATAAGCACTACACCAACGACTAGTACCGTTGGAATGATTTTTATGCGCCGCATATGGTTTGGTAACATGCAGCCAGTGCGTTACGTCTTTTTCTCAGCACGCGCTAACGCCATGGTCGTTTCAATAATTACATCCGGATTCAATGAGATCGAATCAATGCCGTGCTTCAGGAGAAATTTCGCGAAGTCGGGAAAGTCGGACGGTGCTTGTCCACAAATACCGATGTGGCGGTGGTATTTTTTCGCAGTGCGAATAACCTGCTGTACGAGTCGTTTCACCGCTTCATTGTTCTCATTTCCAACGTGAGCGACGATTCCCGAATCACGGTCCAGTCCGAGGGTAAGCTGTGTTAAATCGTTCGAACCAATAGAGAATCCGTCGAAGACTTTGCTAAATTGATCGGCAAGCACGACATTCGATGGGATTTCGCACATGACATACACTTCTAAACCGTTGACGTGTTGTTTCAAGCCGTTCAATGCCATTACTTGAATAACCTTTTTCCCTTCTTCCACGGTACGGCAGAATGGTACCATCACCTTCACGTTGACTAACCCCATTTCATCGCGGACACGTTTCAACGCTTTGCATTCGAGATCAAACGCGGGTCGATACTTTGGATCGTAATAACGGGAAGCGCCTCTCCAACCGATCATGGGATTGCGCTCATCAGGCTCGAACTCTTTTCCGCCAATCAGTTCCGCGTATTCATTTGAACGAAAATCAGCGAGTCGGACAATTACTTCACGGGGATAAAACGCCGCTGCAATGGTGGCAATGCCATATGAGAGCTTATCGACGTAGTATTGTTTCTTGTCTTGATATCCGGTCGTGAGGGCGTCGATCTCTTTAATAGCTGCCCTGTCCTTCAAATGTGGATACTTCACGAGCGCCATCGGGTGAACCTTGATATACGAATTGATGATGAATTCTTCACGAGCCAGTCCGACACCGTCATTAGGAATATGAGATGTTTGGAACGCGAGTTCCGGTGTGCCAAAAATCATCTTGATCTTGGTTTTTTTCGGACGGTGAAGATTTTTTAGGCTGGTTTTCTTCACTTTGAAAGGCAACCTTCCGGCGTAGACATACCCTATATCGCCTTCCGAACAGCTGACGGTGATGTCTTTGCCGTGTGGAATGCGCTTCGTGGCATCTTCAGCGCCGACAATCGCGGGAATACCGAGCTCACGGCTCACGATAGCCGCATGCGATGTCCGGCCGCCCTCATCGGTAACGATAGCTGAGGCGATTTTCATGATCGGCTCCCAGTCCGGATCAGTCATCTTAGTGATGAGTACATCGCCTTTTTTGAACTGTAAAATCTGCTTAACATCCTTAATGACGTTCGCGCGCCCGACGCCGATCTTTGCTCCGACGGGAGAGCCCGACGCGAGCGGTTTGCCTTTCTTTACCAGGGTGTAATGTTCGAGTACGCTGGCATCACGTTGTGATACTACGGTTTCCGGACGGGCCTGGACGATAAACAATTGCCCTGTCACACCGTCCTTCGCCCATTCCATATCCATGGGTTTGAAGTGTCCGGCTTCTTTCGTATAGTGGTCTTCAATAATACACGCCCATTTTGCAAGTTTCAGTGCTTCTTTATCAGTGATACAGAAGCGGCGGCGGTCGGCATCTTTGACTGAAATATTTACCGTCGGCTTAGCGCCAGTAGAATAAATCATCTTAATCTTCTTCGTACCGAGCGCTTTCGACACGATAGAATTAAAACCTTTTTTCAGGGTTGGCTTGTGAATATAATATTCGTCTGGACTGACTGCGCCCTGCACGATATTTTCTCCGAGACCGTACGATGCATTAATGAGGACCATGTCTTTATGCCCCGATTCGGTGTCAATTGAAAACATGACGCCGGAAGCGCCTTTGTCAGACCGCACCATCTTTTGCACCCCTATAGACAGTCCGATGGAAAAATGATCGAAGTGCTTATCTACACGATAGCTTACTGCCCGATCGGTAAAGAGTGAAGCAAAACATTTTTTACACGCTTCAAGTAACGCTTTGGGCCCACGAATATTCAAATACGTTTCCTGTTGGCCTGCAAATGACGCATCGGGCAAATCTTCTGCAGTGGCTGACGAACGGACAGCAACATCGACACCCTTCCCGTACTGTTTCTCAAGTTTGCGGTAATTCTCGACGATCAAGTTCTCAAGATCCTTCGGGAAGGTCGTACTCATGATCAACTCACGGACTTTTTTTCCGTGGGCTTGCAAGTTTCTAATATCGTGGGTATTCAAATCTTTCAGGACGCGTTTAATATCATCCCGGATACCGGCTTTTTCCAAAAGATAAAAATAGGCGTGTGCCGTAATGGCAAAGCCGTTCGGAATACTTACACCCTTCCCGACAAGCTTTTGGTACATTTCCCCGAGCGACGCGTTCTTACCCCCTACGAGAGGAACATCACGGATACCTAATTCACGGAACCATAGAATAAAACGTTTGCTTCGGGATGGTGTGGACATGTGGGTTTTTTGGATAAAAAATTACAGTCTGTGAAATAAAGTATAACAAAAAAATCAGTTTCTAGCAACCCTGTTAGAAAATTTTTTCAAGCGTCCATGCAAGGCAAGCGTTTCTCTGCACCAGTAACGCAGAGACTGTCAAGAAAGTATTAAGAAAATTTTCTAACGGGGGGGCAACCCAAAAAAACCCCCTGCAATGGGTGTAACCAATGTATGCAAGGGGTTCGTGGTTAGAGGTTAAGTTTCTGGACAACTTTCTCTGCAATATCGGCGATGATCGGAATGCGGTAGCGTTCTCCGGATAACGCTTTGAAAAATCCAAGAAGTGAGAGAAGGACGATGACGGCCCAGACAAACAGCGCGATAAACCAGATAAACACCAAAAACCACAAGAGAAAAATGACAAATCCCTGTCGTGCGTGGAAACGGATATAGGGATCATCTTTTTTCAATATCAACATAATAAGGCTGATTCCCCAGACATAGGAAAGGGCCGCCATAAGTTTGCGTTCCGAAGTAAGCTGCTCCTGTTGCGGCATTTTTTGCTCATCCATGTGTATCACCTCCTTTCAATGATGATAATGGATACGAAGGAGTGTTCAAAGAACGTGAGGAGTTTAGTCGCTTAATCGTAAAGGCAGCGATCCCTCCCACGATAAACCCGGCCGCCGCCATCCATAGCGGTCGTGCAATGAGATTAAACCAGCGCCACATATGCGGATCGGTAAATAGCTCGAAGACTACGATAACGATCCCCACAATAAATCCTACATAGGCAGCGGCATATGAGGCGGTCAATATTTTTTTTCGAGTGCGGAATACCAACAATGCAGCAATGGTGAAAAATACCGCTTCAATAATACGGGTCACGTACACGGGCAGGCCAATATAGACAAGCACAATCTCTCCGGCAATGAGCAATATGAGCGGAACCCATGTGCTCAGCCAGTAGAATGAAAGATGCTCGCCTCCAACCGTATCATCAACCTCTGGCATGCCTTGCATGATAGGCAAATTGTCCCCTAAAGACTGCGTCATGTAACTCAGTATAGTAAAAAACACACTATTAAACAACTTAATTGACACACCACACAATAGTAGATAAAGTGATTTGAGGTCAGAAAACAAACGGCAATGGGTCATTAACCGCCTAAGGAAGGCGGTACACATGAACAAACCGACATCGGAAATACGGGGCCGAGTGGCGGTCATCAAGTTCGCTAGGACCACTCACCTTGGTGACGACACAGGGGA
>Ga0209541_10017344_pt1 | contig 10546 bp, 10 predicted proteins | sample RifCSPlowO2_01_FD_184027 | JGI IMG/M metagenome (GOLD analysis project Ga0209541, IMG submission 184027) | Groundwater microbial communities from Rifle, Colorado - Rifle CSP2_plank lowO2_0.1 (SPAdes) (version 2) | ecosystem: Environmental > Aquatic > Deep subsurface > Groundwater | place... | reverse complement strand
GTCCTCCTGCGCCCGCGGGCAGGTTCCCATAAACAATCCGTCGAGAGATTGATCAGGGACGTCGACAAGATCATCGAGAAGACCCGGCATTTGACATCGGCCTTGCGTCCTTCCACGCTCCAGGTGCTGGGTGTGACCACCGCCACCAAAATTTTGGTCGAGGAATTCCGGCAGAAAGCCATAAAGATCAGGTTTCAACACGATGACCTGGACCAAATAGCGTTTGAGGGCGACCCGATCAATTTCTACCGGATCCTCCAGGAGGCGCTGACCAATATCATCAAACACGCCCAGGCCACCCACGTCCATGTGAACATTGATATCGCGGAGGGCCGGCTGGTCATGAACATCGTGGACGACGGACGAGGGTTCTCGCCGGGGGAGAAACATTCTTCAGGGAAAGAGCCGCAGGGCTTGGGACTTTCCACCATGCGTGAAAGAGCGAGGTTGTTAAAAGGGGATCTGGAGGTCAGTTCCGTCCCTCAACAGGGAACGACCGTCCAGCTGAAAGTCCCCGTTGTTCCAAAGGAATAAACATGGGTGCTGTATACAGGATTATATTAGCGGATGACCATCAGATCTTGAGAGCGGGTCTCAAGGACCTTATCGAGAAGGACAAGGCCTTTAAAGTGGTCGGTCAGGCCAAGGATGGCGATGAATTATTATCGCTGATGGGTTCCGTCAAATGCGACCTCGTCATCATGGACCTTTCGATGCCCAACCGTGACGGGATGCAGGCGATTCAAGATGTCCGGGTGAAATTCCCGAAGGTCAAGATCCTTGTTCTGACGATGCAGAAAGACCAGGAGCATTTCAAGCACGCCATGGCTCACGGCGCGTCGGGATATGTCCTTAAAGAAGACGCCTATGACCAGCTGTTGATGGCGGTTAAAATGATCCTTCGGGGGAAAAGGTTCGTTTCGCCGACCATATCGAAACTCCTGACGGATTATTATGTCCGTTCCCTGGATGAGGCGGAGTCATCCTCCCTGGACATCCTCACCAAACGCGAACAGCAGATCCTCCAATTCATCGGTAACGGGATGGCTAACAAGAATATCGCCTCCAGGCTGAAATTAAGTGTCAGGACCGTTGAGACCCATCGCGCCAATCTTGGCCGTAAACTGGGCATCAAAAATACCGCTGGTTTGGTCAAATACGCTGTTACCAAGGGGTTAAGTTAACCCTGGCCTTTCCATTTTTCCCTCCGAGGCCTTATACCTGCGTAATTCTACCTAGCCTTCTACGTATATCTGCCAATTTATTTCCTTTGTGATCATTCCTATAATGAAGCTGGAAATCAGGAATGGATCTTAAATAGAAAGGAAACAGGGCATGAAGGCGAAGATACTCATTATTGACGACAGCGCCGATTTCAGGGCGCAGGTGAAGGAATATTTCAAGATGCATGATCTGGATGTCGAGACCTTTGAGGCCGGTACCGCGGAAATGGGCGTGGCAAAGGCTTCCTGCGTGCGGCCGGATATCGTGCTGATGGACATCCACCTGCCGCACGGCAACGGTCTCGAGGCGGCAAAACACATCAAGGAGGAGAACCCTGATTGCGATGTCATTGTTTTGACGATGCTGGATGTGGAAGTGTTCCGGCAGGCGGCCCAAAATGCCGCGGTTACGGATTTTATCGGGAAAAGCGAGATCTACGAGCGGCTGCTGCCGAGCGTGGAGCGATGTTTAAGGACCGTAAAGAACAAAAAATAAAAAAAGGAGAGAGCCATGAGATTAATGATGAAAGGCAACTCGAAAAAGGCGGAGACGGCTCAAGGAAAAGGCAAGACCGCGGGGGCGGAGCAAAAACAATGTTGTGCCCGGGAAGAGGAGATCCGCAAGAAAGCCTATGAGCTTTATGAGAAAAGAGGGTGCCAACCCGGGTATGAGTGGGAAGATTGGCTTGAAGCGGAACGAACAGTTTGCAAATAGAAAAGAAAGGCCGCCCGGCCTAGAAACGATAGGGCGAGCCTCGTCATTTCCTTCAAAATGGGAATGAGGAAAAATGACGGGAGGTGTGCGATGAACCTGGTACCATGGAGAGGAAGGGAAAGTGGCGTGGATCTCTTTGATGACCTGGAAGGATTCCAAAAAGAGATGAATCGTTTGTGCAATGTTACGTTGCATCATCCGGGCAAAAAGGGAAACGGCGGGGCTTTGTGGGCGCCGGCGGTGGACATCATTGATGAAAAGGATCATATCCGCGTGCGCGCCGATCTGCCGGGAATGAAGAAAGAAGAGATCGAGGTGTCGGTCGACAATGATACCCTGACCATCCGGGGTGAGAAGAGAGAGGAGAAGGAGATCAAGGAAAAGGATTACGTCCGGTCCGAACGTTATTATGGGGCTTTTCACCGGTCATTTACCTTGCCGGCGGGCGTGGATCCACAAAAAGTCAACGCCGGGTATAAAGACGGCGTCCTGGAGATCACTCTTCCCAAGCGGGAAGATGCCAAGCCCAAACAGATCAAGGTGGATATCAAATAGGCTGTTGGGGGAAAGGAGGGTGTTATGCCCATCCAAAAATTAAAAAGTTATCTGGACAAAAATAATGTTAGATACAGCGTTGTCAGCCATCTGACCACGTATACGGCCCAGGGAACGGCGCAAAGCGCCCATATCCCGGGCAAGGAGATCGCCAAGACGGTGATCGTCAATGTCGACGGCGGTGATGGCCGGATGGCCATGGTCGTTCTTCCGGGTTCGCGCAAGATCGATTTCGCGCTCCTGAGGGAAGTGACCGGGGCCGAGACGGTGGAACTCGCGACCGAGGACGAATTCAGGGACATGTTCCCGGATTGCGAGATCGGCGCCATGCCGCCTTTTGGCAACCTGTACGCGATGGATGTTTATGTGGAAAGAAGCCTGGTGGAGGACGAAGAGATCGCCTTCAACGCCGGGAACCATCGCGAGTTGATCAAAATGGCGTACCGGGACTTCGAGCGTTTGGTCAAGCCCAAGGTCCTGGGGATCGCGATGCCGACGTCGTAGAAATGCGTTGCCCGTCTGCTTCAGGCAGACGGGTCGGCGGGAGGTGAGCATGCGTTCCAAACCATTTCGAAAGAACGCTCATAAAGAACGGATATTTTCTCTCGTGCAGAACCGGGTCGATTTTGATTATTTGAAAGGCCATCGCGAGGAACCGTTATCAGGCAAGGCCCGCCTAGCCACCCAGAGGCGGGGATTTCTCCTGCCGTAATGTAAACTATACCCCGAATACAAGTTGACAATAAAATGCCCCCGGGATAGAATTGGGACATGATGGAGTGTATTTATTTTGATTACGCCTCTACGACCCCCGTGGACCCGCGCGTCATCGAGGCCATGCATCCGTATTTTTATACCCGGTTCGGAAACCCCGCAAGTCCTCATGCTTTTGGGCGCGAAGCCCTTAAAGCCATGGAAGACGCCCGCCAAAGTGTCGCGCGCTCCATCGGCGCCCGGCCGGAGGAGATCATCTTCAACTCCGGGGCGACTGAGGGGAATAACCACGCCATTTTGGGGATCGCGCACGCTTGTAAAGACAAAGGCAGACATATTATCATTTCCGCTATTGAGCATCATTCCCTCGAAGCGCCCGCCGGGTATTTAGCAAAAGAAGGTTACAAGATCACTTATCTTCCTGTCAGCCGGGAAGGGTTGGTTGATCCGCGGCAAGTTCAAGATGCCATTACGGATGAGACGATTTTGGTCGCGGTCATGCACGCCAACAACGAGATCGGCACCATTGAACCGGCCGCGCAAATCGGAAGAGTCGCGCGCGCGAAAGGGATCCCGTTTTTGGTCGACGCTGTTCAGACCGTCGGCCATATTCCTGTTCATGTTGATGAATTGGGCGCGGATCTGTTGACGATGTCGGCGCACAAATTTTACGGGCCCAAAGGGGCCGGCGCGCTGTATGTCCGAAAAAAAACGAAGCTGGCCTCATTTCTTTTGGGCGGCGGCCAGGAAGGCGGCCGGCGCGCCTCCACGCAAAATGTCGCCGGTGCCATCGGCCTGGCCAAAGCCCTCGAGCTGTGTCTGGGAAATATGCCCCAGGAGCTGGCGACGCAAACCCGCTTGCGTGATCAGCTGTTGAACGAAATTCCAAAAAGGATCGATGGGGTCGTTATTAACGGGCATCGCACATCGCGGCTGCCCAACAACGCGCATTTCGCGTTCGAGAAATTGTCCGGGGAATCGCTTCTGATGAGCCTCGACATGGCCGGCATTTGCGCTTCGATGGGCTCGGCGTGCAAGGCGGGCGCGATGGAACCGTCGCGGATCTTGCTCGCGATTGGCCTTTCCGATGAACTGGCTCACGGCGCGCTGCGCGTCACCATCGGCCGCTGGACAACGCAGGCGCATATCGATTATTTGCTGGAACAGCTTCCGCGGATGGTTGCAAGATTAAGAGTATGAGTCTTCAGTCATCAGTCTTCAGTCATCAGTCTTCAGTCGTCAGTCTGTTGTCTGAAGACTGAAGACTGACGACTGAAAGCTAAATATGCAAACTCAAATCCTCAAGTTCCTAAAAGAGTCAGAAGGGTACGTTTCCGGCGAGGAGATCAGCCGCCGCTGCGGGATGAGCCGCGCCGCGATCTGGAAATACATGCAGGAACTGCGCCAGGACGGTTTTGACGTCGTCGCTGTCCCCCATCTTGGATACAAACTGGTCGCCACGCCGGATAAATTGCTCCCCTCTGAAATTCAGCACGGCCTTAAAACGCAATACTTAGGAAAGAAGATTGTTTATGAGGACACGGTCCCGTCCACCATGGATGTCGCGTTTCGATTGGGGATGGAGGGAGCCGTTGAGGGGACGCTGGTGTGTGCCGAAGGGCAAACCAAGGGCAAAGGCCGCTTGGGCCGCCACTGGAATTCCCCGAAAGGCAAAGGCATTTACATGTCTGTCATTTTAAGGCCGTCACTGCCCCCGACGGAGGTCGCCCAACTGACCTTGCTGGCCGCGGTCGCGGTGTGTGAAGCGATCCGGCGGGTCTCGGGTGTCGCGGCGCGCATCAAATGGCCCAATGATATCCTCGCGGAGAACCGCAAGCTCGCCGGCATATTGACCGAGTTGAGCGCGGAAACCGACCGCGTGCGTTTTGTGGTTATCGGGATCGGTATCAATGTGAATACACCTTTGAGTATTTTACCGCCGCAAGCGACTTCCCTGAAAGAGGAAGCCCAAAAGAAAATATCCCGCGTTGAACTCCTTCAGGAAATCTTGCAGGAATTAGAAAGTTGGTATGAACGCTTGAAGAAACAGGGGTTTGCGCCGATTGTGCAACGCTGGAAAGAACTTTCCTCGACGTTGGGCAAGCGCATCCGTCTGGTCGACCCCAGCGGCGAGGTGGAAGGCGAGGCGGTCGACCTGGACAAAACCGGCGCGCTGATGATCCGCAACGACGCAGGGCTCATCGTCAGTAAAATTTCCGGAGATGTGGTGCAAGTTAGGTAATGGTTACGGTTACGAGGCCAGTTTCGTCATTGGGTTATGGTAACGGTGGAAAAACAAAAACGAATAACGTAGCCGTTACCGATACGGGCATCGTTGCCCTAACCGATTAACTTAGCTGGATTCTTTGTTTATGAATATAGCAACATGTCAAAATTGGGATGAAGAGCTTGCGGCGTTAGAGCGCCAGGGCTTAAAGCGGTGTTTGCGCAATGTGACCGGCGCGCAGGGCCGGAAGATCATTTTAGATGGCAAAGAGGTCCTGAATTTTTGTTCGAATAATTATCTGGGATTGGCGGATGACCCGCGCCTGCGGGAAGCGGCGATCGAATGTATCAAGGAAGAGGGAGCAGGCTCCGGAGCTTCGCGGCTTATCTGCGGAAATATGGCGGCCCACCGGGAACTTGAAGAAACGATCGCGCGGTTTAAGGGCGTAGAAAGCTGTCTTCTCTTCAGCACGGGATACATGGCCAACGTGGGGATCATCGCCAGCGTCTTTGGCCGCGACGACATGATCTTTTGCGACCGGTTGAATCACGCTTCCATCATCGACGGGATCATTTTAAGCCAGGCCAAATTCAAGCGCTATCCGCACAACGATGTGCAAGCGCTGGAAGAGATGTTGCGTTCAGCGGCCGGTTTTCGCAGGCGGGGGATTATCACGGACAGCGTCTTTAGCATGGACGGGGACATCGCGCCGCTCGCTAAAATCGTTTCGCTGGCACAGAAATACGATTGTCTGGTCATGATCGATGAGGCCCACGCGCTTGGCGTGATGGGCAAAAACGGCAAGGGATTGGCCGAATATTTTGGCGTGGAAGAAAGGATCGATATCCAGATGGGAACTCTTTCCAAGGCCGCCGGGTCCTTTGGGGCGTATTGCTGCGGGTCAAAAGGACTGATCGATCTTCTGGTGAACAAGGCGCGGAGTTTTATTTACACGACCGCGCTGCCGCCGGCCGTGGCGGCCGCGTCAAAAAAGGCTATTGAAATAATCCGTGACGAGCCGGCGCTGCGCCAGAAATTGTGGGCCAATACGGACTATTTTCACAAGGCGGTAGTCGCGATGGGATTGAACATTCTTTCTTCAGTAACACCGATTATTCCCATCGTGGTCGGTGAATCGGCTGTGGCGGTTGAATTTTCCAAACGTTTGCTGGGACAAGGCATTTTCGTCAGTGCGATCCGCCCGCCGACGGTGCCGGCTGGCACGGCGCGGTTGCGTTTGACCGTGATGGCGACGCACACGCGGGAAGACTTGGACTATACATTAGAAAAATTGAAGGTTATTGGAGAGATATTAAGTTTAATTAAGTAGAGAGTAGAGAGGAGAGAGTAGAGAGACAAAAGTTATCCGAAAGAATAGTCTTTTTATTTTTTTGCGTCTTTTGACTTTTTACTCTTTACTCTCTGCTTTCTTACTTTCTACTCTTATTATGCCCCACATCACTACCCACAGCGGCATTGACTGGCATTACGACATCGAAGGCAATGGCGAACATCTTCTGTTTGTCCACGGATGGGGTGTGGACAAACGCATCTGGCGCCAGCAGTCCAAATTCTTCGCGCAGTATTATCGTGTTATGACAATTGATCTTCCCGGCCACGGCAAAAGTGGCTGGAAGAAGACCACCCTCGAGGTGATGGTCAAAGACCTCAAAACGATCCTGCAGTCGTTTCAATTTAACGATGTGACCGTGATCGGCAGCTCATTGGGCGGGCTCGTCGCTTTGAAATTATATGAATTGTACCCGGCGGCGATCAAACGGCTGATTTTTGTGGGCTCGATGCCGAAATTTTCCCGCTCGGCCGATTATCCGCACGGCCTGGACGTTGACAAGATGCGTAAACTCGGCGGCCAGCTGGATTCCGATTATCCGTCCGTCGTCAATGTGTTTTTTCGTTCGCTTTTCACGCGCGAGGAACGGCAAACCCGGCGCTTTAAGTGGCTGCAAAAATTCCGGCAGTTCGAAGGCGTACCGATGAAACAGGCGCTGGTCGAATATCTGGACATTCTGGAACAGGAAGACCTGCGCGAAGTTCTTAAAAAGGTACACGTTCCTATTCAGTTTATCAACGGCCGGGATGATGAGATTTGCAACAAGGAAACGGTTACGTTTCTAAAGAAAGTACGTCCCGAATCGCGTTTTGATTTCTTCGAGCAGTGCGGACACTTTCCTTTTTTAAGCAAGCCTTACGAATTCAACCAGGTTGTTGAAGAATTTTTGAAAGGTTCAACACTGTAACCATGCTCCTTAAATTCATTGACGATAAAATTCGCCGCGCTTTTTCCGGCGCGGCGCTGCAATACGATGTCTTGACCGGCCTGCACAAAGAGATCGGACGCGAGCTTCTCGCGAAAGCGGCGGCGTATGAAGGTAACGGCCCGATCCTGGACGTCGGCATGGGAACGGGATGGTTTACCGGTCGGTTAAAGAATCATTTCCTCGACGCGCGCGTGGTAGGAATTGATTTTGCCGCGGGGATGGTTGATGTGGCCAGGACGCGGGAGAAGGATTGCGCGATTCTTCAGGCCGATGCCCACCAGATGCCGTTTCAGGAAAACACTTTTGAAATGATCGCGTCGAATCTCGCGTACCAATGGGTCGGCAATCTCCCCGAGGCTTTTGCCAATTGTCACACGATCCTTAAAAATGAAGGGAAACTGCATCTGACCATGTTCGGATACAGCACTTTTCAGGAATTGTTTGAAGCGCTGGAAAAAACGCGCGAGGTAGCCAAAGGGAAGATTGCCCTGACGCGGCTTGCCGACCGCGGCCAGGTCGCTGACGCGCTGACCAAAGCCGGGTTCCGGGATGTGAGCGTTGAGGAGGAATACATCAAAGTCCATTTTCAGGATATGCTCTCTTTGGTCAAATGGATCAAAGATATCGGCGCCAACGCGCTTGTGGGCGATCTGTTCATCGGTCGCGACTGGCTCACCCGGGCCAACGCGTATTATCACCGGACCTTTGGCGACCAGTGGGGAGTCGGGGCAACTTTTGAAGTCATTTGGATTCAAGCAAAGAAGTAGAGGGTAGAGAGAAGAGAGTAGAGAGTAGCCGGTTTTTCGCGGATGACTTTCGACTCCCTACTTTCTCCTCTCTACTTTCTACTTTCAATATGAATAAGGGCATCTTCATCACAGGCACCGACACCGGCGTTGGCAAGACAGTGGCAACGATTGTGCTGGCGACACTCCTGCAAGATCAAGGTTACAACGTCGGTGTCATGAAACCCGTGCAATGCGGGGGCGATGACGCCACTTTTTTGAAAAAGTCCCTGCGGCTTTCCGATCCGCTGGCCGAAATCAACCCCTGCTTCGCCCGCGCGCCGCTTTCTCCGCATCTGGCTTTTCAAAGAGAAAAACGTAAAGTTGACGCCGCAAAAATCCTCGCGGCTTATGGACGTTTAAAACAAAAGCATGACATTCTTCTGGTCGAAGGCGCGGGAGGCTTGATGGTTCCTTTATACAACGATTATTTTCTCGCGGATTTAGTGCGGGATATGGATTTGGAACTAGTTATTGTCGCGCGGCCGGGGTTAGGGACGATCAACCACACGCTTTTGACCATTGAACAGGCGCGCGCTCAAGGCATTGCGGTGCGCGGTGTATTATTCAGTGAAGCTTCCGCACGTAAGCATGGCATTCCTGAAAAAACAAATCCACAGGCTGTCCGAACGCTTGGCAACGTTGAGATCCTGGGGACGATTCCTTATTCAAAAATTTTGCGGCCACAGGATATTGTGCGCCGGTGCGCCTCTATGATCAGTCTCAAGCAGTTTCTTGAACCGTCGGTCGGGCTGCCATCCTCTCGACAAAAGCAACTGGTCGCCTGGGATAAAAAATACCTCTGGCATCCGTTTACCCAGATGAAAAATTGGTTAGCGGATGAGCCGCTGGTGATTGACCGGGCCAAAGGGAGTTATCTGATCGACACCAAAGGCGACCGGTATCTCGACGGCGTTTCGAGCCTGTGGGTCAATGTCCATGGACACGGGCACAGAATTGTGAATGCCCGCGTCCGTGAACAGCTCAATAAGCTGGAACACTCGACGCTGTTGGGATTGTCCAATACGCCGGCGGTCGAACTGGCCCGGAAGCTGGTCGCCATCGCGCCGAAGGGTTTGGCCAAAGTTTTTTATTCGGACAACGGCTCGACCGCGGTTGAGGCGGCGATCAAGATCGCTTACCAACACTGGCAGAATGCCGGGCGCAAAGGGAAAAAATATATCGCGCATCTGGCCAACTCCTATCACGGAGATACCCTGGGCAGTGTCAGTGTCGGCGGTATCGAGCTTTTTCATAAAGTGTATCGGGATCTGATCTTCAAAACGCTCAAGGTGGACTTCCCGGATTGTTACCGCGCGCCCGAAGGCAAAAAATACCCCGGCTACGCCTTTGAGTGTCTGGACCGGTTCGAGGTGATGCTCAAGAAAAGGCACAAACAGATCGCCGCTTTTGTGGTCGAGCCTATCGTCCAGGGCGCGGCGGGCATGATCATGTGGCCGAAAGGAATTTTAAAACGCATGGCCGGGCTTTGCCGAAAGCACGATGTCCTCTTTATCGCCGATGAAGTGGCGACGGGGTTTGGGCGTACGGGAACGATGTTCGCCTGCGAACAGGAGGGAGTTTCACCGGATATCCTGTGTTTGGCCAAAGGACTCACGGCCGGGTATCTGCCGCTGGCCGCGACCTTGACCACGAAGCGGATCTTTGACGGATTTTGTTTTGACTACAAGGACCAGAAGGCGTTTTTCCACGGGCACACGTACACGGGAAATCCTTTGGCCTGCGCGGCGGCTTTGGCCAATCTGGAAGTTTTTGAAAAAGAAGGGACTTTGGCGAAGCTCGTCCCAAAAATAAAGTTCTTGAGTGAAAAGCTCGAAATGTTTTATAATCTTCCTCACGTCGGCGATGTCCGCCAGCGGGGGTTTATGGCCGGCATCGAATTGGTGCGCGACCGGGCGACGAAAACGCCTTACCCTTTGGAAGAGCGCGTGGGCGCGCGTGTTTGCGAAGAGGTCCGCAGGCGCGGTGTCGTCTTGAGGCCTTTGGGCAACGTGATCGTCCTCCTGCCGCCGTTGTCGATGTCGGTT
>Ga0209541_10017343_pt1 | contig 10547 bp, 13 predicted proteins | sample RifCSPlowO2_01_FD_184027 | JGI IMG/M metagenome (GOLD analysis project Ga0209541, IMG submission 184027) | Groundwater microbial communities from Rifle, Colorado - Rifle CSP2_plank lowO2_0.1 (SPAdes) (version 2) | ecosystem: Environmental > Aquatic > Deep subsurface > Groundwater | place... | reverse complement strand
AATGGTCTCGCTTATCTTTGAGAATAACTCTTCAGTTCAACTGATCTCTGCTTCTGGGCGAGACGAGGCAGGCCGACCTGCCCAGCACAGACTTAATACGTACGATTTAAAGGGGGGATTAAATTTGCCGCTCGGATACACTGCTTGGCCCAGCCACTAGCCAAACAAATACCCCCCCCACAACGAATATTTTAAATACGATTAATGCTTCCTTTCTAACGAGAAGTTTGCATAATTCAATGATTTATCAACAAACTTCTCTAACCAAAAAGAGGTGGTCATGGAAATATTTGATCTGATCGTCATCGGCGCCGGTTCTGGACTGGATGTGGCGGCAGGAGCGGCAGATGCTGGACTGAATGTGGCGATTATCGAAGACGGCCCGTTAGGCGGGACCTGCTTGAATCGGGGGTGCATCCCTTCTAAGATGATTATTCATTCTGCGGATGTGGCAGAAGCGATCAATAATGCTGAAAAAGTCGGTCTTTCCGCAAAATTAGGAAATGTTATGCTTAAGAACGTGACCAGCCGGGCAAATTCTCTGGTAGATGAAGATGCACGCACCATTGAGCAAGGGGTGAAAGCCACGCAGAACCAAACGCTATTCAAAGGAAGAGCCGTGTTTGTTGATGCGCAGACGATTGAAGTGAATGGCGAGCAGATCAAAGGCAAGAAAATCGTCATCGCCACCGGCTCACGACCAGCGCTTCCGCCGATCCGCGGCTTGGAAAAAGTGCCGTTTTTAACAAGTACAGAAGCGCTGCGCCTGACGATACTGCCCAAAAGCCTGGTGATTATCGGCGGGGGATACATCGGCGCAGAATTGGGGCATTTCTTTTCAGCGATGGGTACGGAGGTGACGATTGTCCAGCGCAACAAATTATTGATCCCCCATGAAGATGGAGATGTAGCCGAGACATTCACCCGGCTCTGGACGAAGAAGATGAAAGTGTATCTCAAAACCGAGGTGACGGCAGTAGCGCGTTTTGGAAAAGGTCTACGGGTGCAATGTTTAGTGAATGGTGTGAAAAAGATGGTAACTGCGGAGAAGATTCTGATCGCGACGGGAATACGGCCGAATACCGACTTATTAGGGCTGGAAAAAGCAGGAGTAAAGATAAACGAGAAAGGATTTATCATTGTTGATAGATATCTCCATACTTCGGCGAAGAATGTGTGGGCGCTCGGCGATGTTGTCGGTCATTATTTGTTTAAGCATAGCGCCAATCTGGAAGCAGAATATGGATTACAGGAAGTGTTACGAAAGCGCAAGACAGTTTTTCCGGGACGCAAAGCAGTAGATTATTATCCGATGCCGCATGCGATCTTCAGTTCGCCGCAGGTAGCAGGGGTGGGATTGACCGAAGAGAAAGCAAAAGAACGGGGAAAGAAGTACGTTGTGGGGGTCTATGAATATAAGAATACGGGGATGGGCGCGGCATTAGCTGAAGAAGATGGCTTTGTCAAGTTTATCGTTGACAAGAAAACGAAAGAAATTCTGGGCTGTCATATTCTCGGGCCGGATGCAGCGACGCTGATCCACGAGGTCTGTGTGGCGATGAAGGCGAACCGGAAGAAAGCGCTGGAAATTATTCGGTCAACGGTTCATGTTCATCCGGCGTTGTCGGAAGTCGTGCAGAGAGCGGCGTGGCGAGTGCCGTTGTAATGGTCATTAAAAAAGAAGGGTACAAATGGGTGTTGTATACCAAAGATGGAAAGAAAGTACTGGGTACGTTTCGGACGAAGACCGAAGCGTTAAAGAGGGAGCGGCAGATTATTTATTTTAAGAATTTGAAAGGAAGATAGTTTTTGGGCAAAAATTCACTCTTGGCTGAATTTTAAGAATTTGGAAATGATGTATTATTCAAGTCAGAATATTCTTATCAAGAATATTAATATAATGTGAATCTTTTGAGAGAATTATGGACATCAAATTATACAAACAAGCCAAACAAAATATCCAGAAACAACGAGAACAAGAATTGAGAGAAGAAATTCAGGAAGATGTTAAAGAAGAATATGAAAGACTGAAGTTTGAATCAGAGAAAGTAATCGCAGATGAGGCTATTCTTGCAAAGATAAAAATACTTCATCAGAAATGTAGCAAGTTGTCGGCAATACAAATGTATGATCAGCCACGTATTGACCATCGAGCAGATATTCTAGAAATGTATCTGAAGACAAAGAGATATCATCCCCGAGAGTTAAAAGAGTTAGAAGCATTTGTCAAGCGTCGGTTAGAATTGAAAAAAAAGAAATAATCATATTCTCTGAACAAACCCTTTCTTCGGTTCATAAATCTCGCCGGTCTTACGAAGAAGTTCCATGCAGTATTCGATTCTTCGGGGATGGATTTCAAACTTCTTCAGTTCAGAAACAATAAATTTCTTTGGAAGTGGAGAATGGCTTGTGCGCAATGTTTTGAAGATATACGCTGATTCTTGACCATAGCGTCCAATTTCTACAAAGGGGTCATTCTTGAGGAGCGCACTTTCGAAAGAGAAGATTTCATCATAGACAAGATCCAGTTCTTCACCGCATTGACAAACTTGCGGATAGGATAATTTTGCGCTTCCGATCTTCTGATTAATAATTGCGGCTTTCCGTTTGATATCTTGTAATTCTTTAATGATTTTAGTTGTCATGGCAAATCACCTCTTAGTCTTTGGAGAATTGCTTCTTTATATTGGTTTCTAGTGTTCAGGAGCCTATTTCTTTTTCTTAATTGTATCGAAACCTTGCGAAGTAATCGAGACAAGATGGGATGAGCGACCATTTGCCGGATGGATCTGTTCTTTAATGTGGACTTGACCAAAGCGCTCTAATATTTCACAATTCGCTTTGATCGTCCGATAGCCGGTGCTCAATTTCCGCTCGAGAGCCATTAAAACCAGAACCTTTAAATATGTGATATCACATCTTCTCACATTATGGGAAATATAACTTTAGCCTTGCCTGACGACCTGCAGGAACGAATGAAAAAGCACTCCGAAATTAGATGGAGTGAAGTAGTCCGAAAATCGATCTCGCAGAAGATGGAAATGATGGAAATGATGGATAAAATCGCTAGGAAGAGCAAATTAACTCAGAGAGATATTTCCACAATCTCCAGAAAAATAAAAGCAGAGACATTTGAAGATCTAAATCGGGATTGAAGCTTCACGATGATTATCATCACTGATGTCAATATTCTTCTTTCTGCACTGATAAGAGACTCTACAACGAGAGAAATAATTGTCAAGTCCGGACAAGATTTCTGCTTTCCAGAGATCTCTTTCCATAAGATTAGAAAGTATAAAGAATTGATCCTTACAAAGTCCGGGATCTCCGAATCAGAATTTTTGATCATCCTCAATACTCTCTTCCGCTTCATCAGGCTTATTCCTACTGAAGAATTGACTGCTTATTGGAATGAAGCCAAAAGAATCATGGGACACATTGATCCTGAAGACGTCCCATTTATTGCCGCAGCATTAAGTCAAGAACACTCTATTATCTGGTCTGACGATAAGCATTTTGCAAAGCAAGATAAAGTCATTATTTTAAAAACTAAAGATATTGTAACGCTCTATCATCATGAGGACTAAACCATGAAACCACTCTCCAAATCAGATTACACCACCGGCATGGGATGTCCAGGACACTTATGGATGAAGTATCATGATAAAGAAAATATTCCGCCTCGCCGTTCCATTGTTCTCCAACGATTTGAACAAGTAAACCACAAAAACAGGAGTAATCACTCCAAAAACAGAAGTGTTTATAAATAATCCCCCCGTATCAGTCTAAAATGAAAATCCCCCAACAACTGAAACCAGAAGATAAAGTATATCACGCGTATTTTGAAAGCAAAAAGAATAGTTTATACTTCAACGAGATAAAAGAACTCTCCCAGCTCTCCGACAGCTCTTTAACCAATACCTTAACAAAACTGGTAAGAAATAATACCCTGAACCAAGAAAAAACTAAATCAAATACTTTCTATAAAGTAAAAGATAAGAAACTGTTTGCTCTTAAATTTTCAGAAATAGCAATGCAAAAGTTCAACCGCTTAAACCTGGGAGTAAAAGTTCCCCTCAGAAACTTTCTCAAAAATATCCCTACAGAAACGTATACTATCATCATCTTTGGCTCAACTTCCAGAAAGGAAGAACAAAACAGAAGTGATATAGACCTATTGATAGTAGCTAATAAAAAAATAGACTTAACAGAAAATAAAAAAGAAGCCGAAATAACCTCAAAATATCCATTCTCCCTATTTCAAACAACTACGGATCAATTTATCAAGAACAAAGATGATCTGATTATGCAAGCGAGAAAAACAGGCTTCCCCATTCACAAAGAACAAAATTTCTATGAGGTTATTCTAAATGAATATTGATAAATTATTTGCAGACCAAAAATATTTAGGACAAGAGCTAGACTTCTTCATTACCAAAAAGCATATCAAAAAGATTCAAGAAAACAAAGAATTGGTGAACTCTCATCTTAAAAAAGCAAGGCATAATCTGGAATTCTACAAACTAAACAAAGAACACCACAAATTAATGATTGGCTTATTGTAACGTTATATTACGCATTATACCATTGTGCTTTGGCACTCATTACAAATAGAAATTATTCCTCCAAAAATCACTATGCCACAATTCTAATCCTTATCCAGGAATATTCTATCACGAAAGATGAAGCAAAACTATTACATGAACTGTCTATAAGCAAAGAGGATGCAGAACTCTACACCAACCTTAAAGAGGACAGGCATGAAGCCAGTTATGCCACAAATATTAAGTTTAGCAGGGAAATGGTAGAAGACTACGAAGACAAAGTGTTAGATTTCATCAACAAAACAGAGGAATTAATACGTACATGAAACCACTCTCCAAATCCGATTACACAACAGGAATGGAATGCCCGGGACACCTATGGATGAAGTATCATGATGAAGAAAATATTCCTCCCCATTCACCCGGCGTTCTGAGAAGATTTGAACAAGGAAGGATCGTCGGACAATGGGCAAAGAAACTCTTTCCTCAGGGAATCGATATTCCCGAAGCAGATTATCTTGAAAATATTCAGAAATCAAAAGAACTGCTCAAAAAACGAAAAATTCTCTTTGAAGCCGCTCTGCAAGTAGATAACCTCTATGGCAGAGCGGATATTCTCGTTCCTGTGGGTAAAGATGAATGGGATATTATTGAAGTCAAAAGCAGTAGCAAAATTAAGAAGGACCATTACTGGGATTTATCATTTCAATTATACGTCTATAGAAAAGCTGGTTTGAAGATCAGAAAATGCTTTCTTCTGCTGTTGAATAATCAATACGTTCGAGATGGAGAAATTGATGTTCATAAACTATTTGTCCAAGAGGATTTGACCGAAGATGTAGAAGAATTGCAGTATGAAGTACCAAAGAATATTGAATTTCTGTGGGGTATTGTTAATTCCCCTACTTTCCCAAATAGTGCAGAGAAGAATTACTGCACTATCCCAAAAAAGTGCCAAGTGAAGGAAGAGTGTTGGGGTTTTCTACCTGAGAATCATGTCTTTCACTTGTATAACAGCAGAAAAAGTATGAAACTATTTGAGCAAGGAATTCATGCTTTGAAAGATGTTCCTGATGATGTTCTGTCTAATGAGCAACAAGTTATTCAATTAAAATGTGAGAAAAGTGGTGAGATTCATCTCGAGAAGGCTAGAATTAAGAAATTTTTAGATGGAATTCGAGAACCAGCCTGCCATCTTGATTTTGAAACGTGTTCGTTTGCAGTTCCTGAGTTTCAGGGAACAAGACCGTATCAACGGATGCCGTTTCAGTTTTCTCTGCATGTAGTTGAGAATGGTAAAACGAAACATTTTGAGTACCTGCACGATGGCAAGGATGATCCTCGACCTAAGTTTCTGGCGGCTTTGAAAGAATATTTACCTGCTTCTGGAAGCGTATTAGTGTACTTTGAAGGCTTTGAGGGGTCAGTATTGAAAGAGTTAGTAAAAGATTTTCCAGAATATACAGCCTGGGTTGATGTTCTCTTAGGAAGGATTGTTGATTTGTATAAACCCTTTAAGGATTTCCTTTATTACAACCCCAAGCAGAAAGGCTCTGCTTCCATCAAGAAAGTTCTACCTGCTCTGGTAGGGAAAGGATATGAAGGTTTGGATATTAAAGATGGAGATTGTGCTTCTATTGCCTACTTAGATATGACATTTGGTGAACTGACTGCTTCAGCTAGAAAGAAGATCAGGGAAGACTTGCTTCGCTATTGTGAAAGGGATACAGAAGCGATGGTTTGGATTGTGGGAGAGTTAGGAAAAATCAATAGAATAAGATAGATTTAAAACATTTAAAAGAAAACACCGTGAAATACAAAATGAACAAACAAAAATTAATGAATGGCTTTCAAGAACATGAATTTGAAGGATTTTATGAAACATTAAACAAGAACATTCGTGGGATAAGTCGTAGAGGACACATTACGGCATAATATTCTCTGCCTGCTTGGATGCCCCTTAATGCAGTAAAGGTAAAATTATTAGGACTATCAGCCACCATCTTTTTTGACATGACTAGAGGAGAAACTAGGCGTTATATAAAGTTTGGTCTTAACTTCCAAGTTACAAATATTTAACTTCCAAATCGAAAAATTTAACTTCCAAAAAGCTATGTATAATGCAAACAGAAAAACTCTTACATCTAAAAAATAAAAATCAAAAATTCAATCACCTCCTTACTCGCCCTCGCAATCGCTTCCAAATGAGCCATGATCTCTTTGGAGTCAGCTTTGTACATGGCCAGATAGGTGAAGCTCTTGGTCGAAAGACCAAAATGCTTACACACCACGTACGCCGTTCCCTCAGCCTCAATCTCTTTCTGCTGTTCTGTAAGATCACTGGGGTGATGGAGTAGTTCATGCGTAATCTCATGAACCAGCGTGTTTACCTGCGTGTTCACACTGTCTTTGGCAGAGACAACCACTTTTCCACCCTGACTGTAGCCGTAGAGACCGTTCACGCCCAGATTCTTGAAATCCAGCCGGATCATCTTCACTTCTCAACAACGCATCGAGAACCCACTCCCCACTGGTCAAGTCCACAAATGATATTTATATACCACCCTCTTCTTTGAATCTAAATGAAAAAAGAAACCATTACAATTCTACAGAAATCATTTGAAGGGTGCTCCCAAACCAAAGACGGAGTTGAATTTTGGTACGCGAGAGATTTACAAAAACTTTTAGACTATGATGAATGGAGGAATTTTCTAAAAGTCATTGAAAAAGCTAAGATTTCCTGTTACAAATCTCAACAGAGAATTGAAGATCATTTTGTTGGCGTCAACAAAACGATAGCTATGCCGAAAGGAGCAACAAAAGAAATAGACGATTTCATGCTTACCCGCTATGCCTGCTATCTTATTGCTCAAAATGGCGATCCCAGAAAGGAACAAATTGCCTTTGCCCAGAGTTATTTTGCTGTTCAAACCAGAAAACAGGAGATAATCGAGCAGAGGATAGCTTTAGGAGAAAGGCTTGAAGCTCGAAATAAGCTCATCGCAGCCGAAACGGAGTTATCTCAGCTAATTTATGAACGAGGAGTTGACGAAAACGGCTTTGCCCGAATCAGAAGCAAAGGGGATGAAGCGTTATTCGGCGGTTTGAACACTTCGCAAATGAAAAAGAAGTTAGAAATCCCAAAGAGCAGGCCATTAGCTGATTTCTTGCCAACAGTGACCATCGCTGCCAAAAATCTCGCAACAGAAATTACTAACTTTAAGGTAAAGCAGAATAATCTTCAGGGAGAGATTCGAATAACTGGAGAACACGTAAAGAATAATAGCGAAATGCGAAAAGTTTTACTAAAAAATAAAATTGTTCCAGAAAATCTCCCCGCCGAAGAAGATATTCAAAAGTTGCAACGGAAAAGAGCAGCTGAAGAGGGAAGACTTGCAGAAACCTCCAAAAGAAAGATGCAAAGGAGGTTGGAATGAAAAAAGCCGTTCCTATCCAACAACTTGTTAATTGGTACTATGGTAATTATTGCACTCGAAAATGCTATCTTGATGAACAACGTCAAGAAGACCATATTCCTAAACTACAGGAACTGGCCAAGAAAATGCGAGGAGTTGAGATGACGCACAACAAATTCCTTACTCTAATTCGATCTGATAAGACTATCTGCAACCTTTCAGATGAAGAGTGGCAGAAGAGAACATTTTCTTGGAGAAATAATAAGTGTCTCATTTGTAAGAAGTTTGGGATTAGATAAAAGCCACTCGCCCACTGGTCAAGTACGCCTAAGGCTTATATACTCCCCATAGTTTTAATATATCATGACAGAGAAATCCATCAAGCTCTTTGAAGATAAGAAAGTACGGACGCAGTGGAGAGAAGATGAAGAGAAATGGTATTTTTCTATTATTGATGTTATTGAAGTGTTGACAGATAGTCCAAGTCCTAATAATTATTGGAAAGTCCTCAAATTCAGGCTCAGAAAAGAAGGAGATGAGTTGGTTACAAATTGTAACCGACTGAAGATGCAGTCGTCGGATGGCAAATTTTACCTAACTGATGTTGCCGACACAGGACAGCTTTTAAGATTAATCCAATCAATCCCCTCAAAAAAGGCAGAACCTTTCAAAATGTGGCTGGCAAGGGTTGGAAGAGAAAGAATTGATGAAACTGAAGATCCAGAACTATCTATTGATAGAGCTATGAGAACTTATCTGCAAAAAGGATATTCTGAGGAATGGATAAATCAGAGACTCAAAACGATTGAAATCAGAAAACAATTAACTGATGAATGGAACAGGGTTGGCATTTCAAAACAGGAAGATTTTGCTATTCTTACCACTGAGATTACCAAAGCATGGGCTGGCAAGACAGTCAAAGAGTATAAGCAATTTAAAGGTCTGAAAAAAGAAAACTTAAGGGATAATATGACCAATATTGAACTTATCCTGAACATGCTTGCAGAAGCGACCACAAAAGAAATCTCTGAGAAAGAAAACCCTGCAACACTTGGAAAAAGCAAAGAAATCGCTAGAGAAGGCGGAAAAACTGCCAGAGTTGCAAAAGACAGAATTGAAAAAAGGCTTGGAGAAAAAGTTGTCACTTCAAAGGATGCCAAAGAAATACATTTTACTGATAAAAAAAGGATAAAACACGATAAAGATGACTCAAATAACTAAATCATTATTCATGTCTGGTCAGCAATGTATTAAGCTGTTGTGGTATTCATACAGAAAAGACTTGCCCGCACTTTCATGACTTTATCAGATAAGCAAAAATAGAAGCAGACATCAAGAATTAGATGAGCAATCAACTATTCGGAAATTCCTAATAGTTAAAAAAGAGGTGGAAAGAGATGTCAAAAGAGAATAAAATGCCCCCAACACCCTCACCGGAGAAGAAAAATGACTAAAGACCTCGCCATCCGAAACAGCACTGCCGAATTCCTGATATTTACCGCACAGTCAGGAGAAGAGTCTATCGAAGTAAAGTACGCAGATGAAACCGTTTGGCTTTCCCAGCAGATGATTGCTAAGCTTTTTGATAAAGGAAGAAGCACTATTACTGAACACCTCAGAGAGATATTTGATACTGGGGAATTAGATGAAAATTCAGTTTGTCGGGATTTCCGACATACTGCTTCAGATGGGAAAGAATATAGTACTAAATTCTATAACTTAGACGTTATTATCTCAATAGGATACCGGGTAAATTCGCAAAGGGCAACCCAATTCAGAATCTGGGCAACTACTGTTTTAAAAGAATTTGCTATAAAAGGATACGTTTTAGATAGAGAAAGGTTGAAAAATGGCTCGTTTTTAAATAAGCAATACTTTGATTATCTGCTGGAAGAAATAAGGGAAATTAGAGCCAGTGAACGAAATTTTTATCAAAAAATAACAGATATTTATGCTACCAGCATGGATTATGATAAAAATTCAAGAACCACTACAGAGTTTTTTGCAACAGTCCAGAATAAGATGCACTATGCCATTCATCAGCATACAGCGCCGGAATTAGTATTGAAACGGGCAGATTCAAAAAAAGAGTATATGGGGTTAACTACTTGGAAGAATGCCCCTCAAGGCAAAATCATCAAAAGCGATGTTTCAATAGCTAAAAATTATCTAAAGCAAGATGAGATTAAAGCTTTAAATCGGATTGTTACCATGTATCTTGATTTTGCAGAAGATCAAGCAGAAAGAAACATCCCCATAACTATGAAAGATTGGGCAGAAAAACTCAATGCGTTTCTGAAATTTAATAGTCGGGAAGTTTTAGAAAATCATGGCAAAGTAACTGCTGCGATTGCCAAAGAATTTGCTGAATCTGAGTTTGAAAAATATAGGATTATTCAAGACAGATTATTTAATTCTGATTTTGACAAGTTCAGCAAAAAATTATTTGGGAAAAAAAACGGTAGAAAATGACAAACGAAAGAATTGGAGGATAAGCCAAAATAATATGCCCCAAACCACCCTCACCGGAAAAGAATTGCCAGAAGATGAATTCTGGGCAGAAGGCACGTTCATGGAATCAGTAAGT
>Ga0209541_10017340_pt1 | contig 10548 bp, 10 predicted proteins | sample RifCSPlowO2_01_FD_184027 | JGI IMG/M metagenome (GOLD analysis project Ga0209541, IMG submission 184027) | Groundwater microbial communities from Rifle, Colorado - Rifle CSP2_plank lowO2_0.1 (SPAdes) (version 2) | ecosystem: Environmental > Aquatic > Deep subsurface > Groundwater | place... | reverse complement strand
CCCGCCCTTAGTATTTTTCACTTACTTTCCGGTAGTGTTTTTATATAAATTCGACTCCTTAAACCTCCTAAGCCAATTTTTATACTTAATAATTTTGATACCAAAATATCGATAAAGGGACTTGTACCACCTCAATGTTTCCAAAAAAATATCGTTTGATTCTGAAAGAGCTAGAAAGCAAAAAACTACTACAGTTAATAAATATCCGATTGGGTGACGAATAAAAAATACTAAATAACCAATAAACGGCACCAAGAAAAACACTTTGCCTTTTATATACGAATTCTTTATTTGCCAGGGATCGATAGTTGAATTCGCATCACCTTTCGTTTTATAAAAAACAACCTGACCACCAATTGGACCATTTTCAAACGTTACCTCTGTAATCCTATGAGAAATTAATTTATTAACATCATAAGGATATGTAAAAGTTATTACATCTGAAACTTTATACGAATCCAGTTTTGAACTAATTAATAAATCTCCCCTTTTTATGCTGGGTGACATTGAATTTGATTCAACAATATATAGACCATAATTTTTAATAACATTAAACCTAGAAAAATATGAGACAGTACAAATAAAAAAAAGAACTATTGATATAAATATTTTTATAAGTTTTTTCATAATTTACTCCATAATGCCGAGGTGAGCTCCCCTCGGCAAAAAAATTCACAAGCCTAAACCCGTAAACGTAAAATCATAAACAGCAGACATGCCTTTATTTACTTCAGTTAAACCTGAACCATCAAACCTTAAAAGATAGCCTTTGGTTTCACCTGCAGCAATTTCACCAATAGGGAAAGTGTCGTTTTTCATTCTTAAAATTGTGTCGCGTCCATATGAATCACCTTCTTCACCTGCCTCTACTACACCATTATTGTTTACGTCATCCCAAGAACTTATTTCAATGTAGATATCGTCACGCAAAGTGTTTACATCACTTATATAATCTGCAGAAGCAATAACATCCAAAACAGAAGTTCCGTCGTTATGTATCTTTAATGGACTTTCAGCAATCCACGTCGGATTAATATTTTCAAATGTAGAACCAGGAACAAAATCAGCTAAATTAGATATCTGTGCACCAAGCGATAAGTCTTTCAAAATCTTTAAAGCAGTATTTGATGGTGTTGGAGTTCCTCCACCGCCATCATCAAATATAGTTGCAACTGAAAATGAATTCCCAGCAACCTTTACAGTTTCCTCAAACACAGCAGATGTAGCCTGAAACAAACCCGACAAAGACAAACCAACAATCGCCAAACTTGTTATAAATCTCTTCATTTTTTTCACCCCCTTTCTTGAATAAATATTTAAACAACTCGTAAAGCGAGTCTACAAAATAGGATTAATTAATCTAAAAACAAATCAAGAAAATTTATGAAATGATTTCTAACAGTTTTACAAATTAATTTTGAACAGCTAGATTTGTGGATATTAAATTACATCTCGTCAAAAACAAAATGAGAATTATTTCTCTTTATAAAAAGGAGCACACAAGACCTTTATATCGCAGACAGCATAGGTTCTTTCAGCATCCTTCTCTATATCAAAGCAATGCAAAAGCCATTGATCCTTTTTGTGATAGTCGGTACACCCAAAATAGTATTTTATTGGATGTATATATCTCCACCTAACCTCACCTTTATAATTTTCGTACAAAACCTTGTAAACGGAATCTAAATTGGTTGTGATGCCAACATTGTGCAATGCCTCTGGCAAAAAGCTCACCGTGTCGTATAAACCTAGATCATGTATTTCAACCCACGAGTATTCGGTATGTTCCGAATTTAAAATAAATTCCCTATTTTCATCAACCGAGATAAGAAAGGCCATATCTCGGCAAAGGATATCCTCCGAGTTACTTTCACTCTTTGGATTGAAAACATACCAAACCACTGGCATAAGCAATGTGCTTTTCACAGCTAATCCAGTTTCTTCTTTCACACCACGCTTAACCTCCCCTATATAATCAAACGAATTAGCTTTAACCTTTTCTGCAATGAAGTTCCATTTACCGGGGTTTAGCCTTTTTGTTGGTGCACGTTTAAACAACGCTATTTTGCCTTGCTTATTTATCAATACAGCCGAAACTGTTTCATAAATTAGCATGTTTTTATTAACATTTACTGTACCCACACGAAATACATTTTTCGCATCCTTCGGCGTAGACCAAAGTCATGTTTCCACACTCTATACATACAGAAGCATTATTCGCTGGGACAGAAACGTATTCCTCCTCCTGGGCTGTTGAAGCATTTCCAAAGAAATTAAATGCCTCTAGTTCCTTTTGGCCACTTGGCTCTCCTATCTTATTCGTCTTCAATGCGTCGAAACCAACAACGTCTAGCTCCTTTTGGAGCACTTTTGAGATTGCATCCGGTAAACTTCTAACACGGTCTTTCCCAAAACCTAAGCTAGTAGAGCCTCCAATGCCATTTAATTCGCCAGCAATTTCGCCAAGAGACACATGTGGATTCCTAGATGTCCTCAACCAACCACTAATTAGCCTGCCAAGGGCCTCTGCGACTGCAGAGACATCACTACCTGCCTTGCCGATCGTGACAAATACTTCAAATGGGTTATCGCCAGACTCCCCGTTTCTGTTTAACGTGATGAATGCCTTTCCGTATGGAGTCCTGATTCTATATGTTTTTCCGTTCACAACTTCAGGGCGCGGTCTTTTTATTTCAATATCTGATTTGATTTCTGAATGCTCTTTTTTTGTCCCTTCTTCTTCCTTGGAATTCTCGGTTTCATCAATTTTACTCGGAGTATATCCACATGTAACACAAGACTTTATGCCATCATTCATGAATAAAATAGCGTTGCAATTTGGGCACATTTCGCGAGCCTGTCGCTTGGAGTCCATAACTTGGATTTGCCTACTGCCATCCCGATAAACAGTAATGCTCTTACAACCAGTTTGATATGCCATATTATATGAGTCTTCAACGTCTTTTGTGGTTGCTTCGTTGGGTAGGTTTATAGTTTTGGAAACTGCGTTATCTGTATATTTTTGAAATGCGGCTTGGTGTTTAACATGCCAAACCCAATCAATTTCTCCGGTTGTCTTGAATAAAGATTTCACATCATCAGGAACTTCAGAAATATTTTGGACCGAACCAATGTCAGCTATCCGTTTCATTAAATCTTCACTATAGAAACCCCTTTCTTTGGCAATCGATTCAAATATCCAGTGTACATTGCTATACGACCCAACATACGTATTCTTCATTGTAACAACACCAAAAAGAGGCTCAATTCCGGAAGAACAACCAGCTAATAAACTTATTGAACCTGTCGGAGCAATAGAAGTAACGGTTGTATTAACCCTAGTACCTCCACCAATAACTTTAGACTCGTCATCAGCTGTTTTATCGATTGTACTCATTATTTCCTCGGCAACTTTTACAGCCTTGTCAGAATCATAAGGAATTCCAAGTAAAATAAGCATATCTACCCACCCCATAACACCTAAGCCGATATTTCTATATTTTCTAGTTTTTGTTTGAATCTTTTTAACTGGCCAATATGCGTTTGCCACAGAACCATCTAAAAACCTAACTGCTGTACGTACTGTATCTTTCAATCCATCCCAATCAATCTCCCCACCTTTTACAAACCTGGACAGATCGATCGAACCCAAATTACAAGACACATGCGGGGGTAACATCTGTTCACCGCATGGATTACAGGCCTCTATCTTTTCCGGATATTTATTATTTTTGTTTACGGTATCAATAAAGATAATCCCAGGGTCCCCATTAAACCAAGCGTGCTGAATTATATAATTCCAAAGTTCTTTTGCCTTTACCGTCTTATATACTTTTCCACCAAATTTTAAATTCCAATCGGTATCATTTTTAACTGCCTCCATAAATTCATCTGTTACAGCAACAGATATATTGAAAGTCCAAAATGCACCTTCTTGATCTTTACATTGTATAAATTCGTAAATATTCGGATGGTCACAATTAAGGATTCCCATTTGTGCTGCGTGCTTTTTCCCAGCACGATGAACAACCTCCATAGCCCTATGAAAAAGTCCCATAAAAGACACTGGGCCACTAGCTTCGCCTCCACTTGTGTTTATTATGTCCCCTTGTGGGCGTAGATGACTAAAATTATAACCGGTTCCACCACCATATTTTTGAACTTGACAGGCTTCACTCAATGTCTTCATTATACTAACAAGGCTATCTTCTATAGGAAAAACAAAACAACTAGATGCGAATGGGTGCTTTGTACCCATGTACGTCATTCTTGACGGAAAGAAATTGCCAGAATAGATGGCATCGTAAAATTTTTTATTTAGCACAGCGTCTTTTCCACCACCATGGTAAGCGACTCTTTTCACTATATCCCCCCAGGACTTTTCCCCTTCTTGGGCATACCTTTTCGAAATTAAGTCAGCATTCATTGCTGGACGTTGCATAACATCATGCTTGCTCGATATTAATTTATTCATAGCTTTTTCCCATCCTTAACTTAAATAACCTACTCTATTTTTTTTAATTCTTCTTTGAATTCGTCTATTCCCTCAAAATCTAAAAACACACTTGCAAATCTTATGTATGCGACCTTGTCTATATGTTTAAGCCTTGTTAGTACCATTCTTCCTATATCACTTGCTGGAACTACGTTACTTTTTCGATTCATTATCTTCATCTCAATTTCATCTACTATTTTGTCGAGTAAATCATCAGAAATTCTTTTTTCTGAAGATATTTCTATTCCACGGTGCAATTTTTCTCTATCGTAACTTTGAACCGAGCCGTCTTTTTTTTGAACCTTTATCTTTATTTCTTCAAGCCTTTCATACGTAGTAAATCTTTTTTTGCACGAAGTACATTCACGCCTTCTTCTTGAAACAAATGCCTCATCGCTATCCCTTTTATCAACAACCCTTGTTTCTTTTTCCCTACAGTATGGACAAATCATCTTTTAAGGGCAGGAGCAACGCTCTCTGCAGGACACTTGCTAAAGTCAAACAACAATCTGTTGTATGACAAGTACTACTTAACTACAATATACAAAAGTAAGCAATGTCCTTTTTAGAAATGTTATGGGGTGGTTATTACTTAAGCTTCTTTCGGTCTTCAGCTATAATAGCTTCGAATTCATCTTGCTCTAGGGTTTCAACCTCTAAAAGTTTATTGGCCAATTTATCAAGAGTTCCCCTGTTGTCCTTAAGCATTTTGCGTGCATTTTCATATTCTGTCTTAATAATTCCGGCAACCTCATCATCTATCATCTTGGCAATGTCTTCGCTATATCCAACCGACTTACCTTCGGCCGAAGAATCCCACATAGACATACTATCGGAAATATAATTTATTGGCCCAAGCTTACTCATACCAAAGTCCGTGACCATTTTTTTGGCAATGTATGTTGCACGTTCGATATCACTTGAAGCACCAATTGTTTCATCGTCAAAAACTATTTGCTCGGCAACACGCCCACCTAACAAGCTCTGGATCATGGCAAGCAGTGAGCCTTTTGATCTATTACTTGAATTACTTTCTGGAATAAATTCTGTATGTCCCAAACTCATAGTTCTTGAAAGTATTGAAATTCTAGTAACAGGATCAGCCTTTGGATTTAATGACGCAACCAGTGCATGTCCTGCTTCGTGGTATGCAATAATTGATCTTTCTTCTTCGGTTTGCAAAAGTCTTTTGCCAGGACCAAGTTTTACTTTTGTTGAAGCTTCTATTAAATCATGAACTCCAATTTCTGTAGCATCACGCCTCGCTGCCAAAATAGCAGCTTCATTAAGCATGTTTTCAATATCCGCACCACTAAAACCAACAGACTGCTTTGCCAGTTTCTTTATTTCTACGCTACCAGAAAAAGGCTTACCTTTCATATGAATTTTCATGATTTCTTCTCTTTCTGTAATATCCGGAAGCTCAAGTCTTATGTGTCTGTCAAATCTTCCTGGCCTTACCAAAGCGGGGTCTAACATATCAGGTCTATTTGTCGCAGCGATAATAATTACATTAGTTCTAGGGTCAAATCCATCCATTTCAACTAATATCTGATTTAATGTTTGCTCTCTTTCATCGTTGCTCACTGCCATTGCTTTTCCACGATGTCTTCCAATTGCATCTATTTCATCAATAAATATTATCGAAGGAGAACTTTCTTTCGCCATCTTAAATAAATCGCGAACACGAGCAGAACCAACTCCAACAATCATCTCTATAAATTCACTTCCTGCGACAGAATAAAACGGAACGCCAGCCTCACCAGCAATTGCTCTTGCCAAAAGTGTTTTTCCAACTCCAGAGGGGCCTATTAATAAAACACCACGAGGAATTCTTGCACCAAGCTTTCTATATTTTTCCGGACTTTTTAAAAAATCAACGATTTCTACAAGCTCATCTTTAACTTCTTTAGCTCCTGCAACATCCGAAAACCCAATTTTATTCTGTTCCGTCTTACTAAAAAGTTTAGCCTTTGATTTTCCAATACTAAAAAGTCCGCCTGAAGATCTTCCAGCCTGTCTAAACATCCAAAAGAAAAATACCAACATGCCAATTGGGATTATCAAATTTATGACAAGATCCATCCATGCAAAATTTGTTTTTTCTTTAACCCCACCAGGAATTAAATCAGTCGAAATACCCTGCAAAGATAGTAATTCATAAAAGCTTATTTGTGGCTCTTTAGACGAAACATTTTTCTCGCCGCCCTTAAGGGATAATGTAACCAAATCACCTTCAATAACTATATTATCTACAGACTGATCTTTTATTAACTTAAAAGCCTCTGTCAATGGAATATCTTTTGGCGCGTTTTTTATTATAGGATCAATAAAAACTGAAATGATACTCCAAAGAATTAACAAAATAAGCAAAATGTTAAAAGGATTAATATTTTTATAACGAGTACCAAACATTTTCTTATTCTTATCCACTGTTTTCATCTTGGAATAATACTACATTTAACAATATTTTGCCGATAATTTAAATCTTTGAAATGATTTTTTAATTTTTAAACACAATAATAGAAGTATGAATATCATACAAGACGTCCTCTTCCCTAAATACTGCATTTTATGTAATACACTTGGGGCAACATTATGTGAAGGATGCAAAAAAAAGCTAGAACGAACTTCTCTTGGAAGCTGCATCGTATGTGACAGACTTTCAACTGATGGTAAAACACATCAAAAATGCAAAAATCATTACTCGCCAGATAATTGTATTTCGCTTTACTACTACAATCAAACAGCAAAAGCATTAATCCTGAAATCAAAATATGGCCAAAAAAGCTATAAATTGCTGGACAACTTTATTGAAGAAAGAGACATCACAAAAAAGATAGGGGAAATAAATGATATTGATGTAATAATACCAATACCGATGACAAGATCAATCAAAAAACTAGCCGACATAAACCATGCCGAATACATAGCAGAAAAAATAAGTGAGATTAAAAAAATACCTATTTTTGATGCGTTAATAAAAACTTCAAAAACTAGTCAAAAAAAATTAACAAAAGAATATAGAAAACTAAACATTAAAGGGAAGATCAAATTAGATGTTAACTTCATTCCACAGATAAAAGACAAATCAATTCTATTAATAGACGACGTATTAACAACAGGGGCAACAATGATTGAATCAACAAAAATACTTAAGTTAAATGGAGCCAAAAATGTAACATGCCTAACATTAACAAAAGATGAATTTCATAATGTATAATTAGCGCAAAGGAATTAATTATAATGGCAATTTTTAACGCTATACTACAAAAACCAAAAGGTATAAGATTTGAATCTCAAGAAAAAGAAGAGCAATTATATTTCTTGCTTAGAAGGCACCCAATTACAAACCTAGGCTGGATAACTTTGTCAATTGCCTTGGTTTTTGCGCCCCTTTTTATAATGTCTAGTTTAACAAACTACAGCATAAATACTTTTAAATATGTTGATGCTGAATACCAAGTTATTTTACTAATATTATGGTACTCACTGACAATGCTTTATACTTTTGAGTCATTTTTGATTTGGTACTTTAATGTGTACATAATCACGAATAAAAGAGTAATTGACGTTGATTTTAAAGGTTTTTGGGGAAAAAGGGTTTCAGAAGCACCTCTAACAAGTGTTGAAGATGTAACATACGAAACTAAAAAATTCCTTCATATTCTTTTTGATTATGGAGATATTTTCATGCAAACAGCAGCCGAAAGAACTGAATTTGAATTTACAGCAATTCCAATGCCAGGTTTAGTTCACGACAAGTTAACAGATCTTGTCGAAACACATAAAAACCATGGAAATCACAAGTAGTCTTGAAATAATAAACCAAATCGATATTTATGCAATTGCAAAATGGCTACTTGAAATATTTTTATTTGTATATTCAATAATTTCTATTGTTGTAATAAGACAAATAAAATTCATGACAATAACTATAAAAAGCGATACAACTAGAATGATATTTTTCTTTGCGTATTTTCACCTTGCCGTTGTATTATTACTCACTCTAATAACAGCTATAATCCTTTAATCTTCTTGAGGTATAATCAGTTAATGAGGTTTTCCCTAAAGGTCCAAAGTATTGGAGCAACAAATCAAAATACAGAAGGATATATTGCAATTACGCATGAATTTGAAGTGTCTGACGAACAGGCCTTGTCAAAAAGAGGCCGACTTTTTATAACATTAAATATTTCTGCAAACAAAAACTTTGACTTGAAAGAAGCTTCATCTTTATTTATAGATAGCCTTCAAGAATCATTTTATAAAATAAACGATGAAACACCTCTTCACGCGATAGAAGCTTCGTTAAAACGAGCCTACCAAATGTTACAATCACTAAAATCAAAAAAAGGTGACAACGTTTTAGGTTCGGCACAATCAGCGTTTAACCTTTCATGTGCAACAGCTTTAGTTTGGAACAGAGTACTATACACAAGCCATATCGGCTCCCCAGCAATATATTTAATAAGAGGAACAGGCTCAAGAGATCTAGTTTCTGAAAAAGGCTCGCACGAAATTTGGACAAGCTCAAACATACTAGAAAACGAAGATGTAGTCATAGTTGGAACTGAAATGTTCGCAAAAATATTTCCATCAAACGAAATTATTAATAGTCTAGGATCGTTATCAGGAGCGATATCAACACACAGCGAATCAAATAAAATATCAGCCATTTTAATAAAAACTTCTGCAACAACCGAAAAACAATCAACTTCCATTACAGACAAAGTCAAAGCAATTAACATCGGCCATTCTATATCCGGAACAATTTGGAAAGTAAAATCAAAGATATCAAATAACCAAGCACTTTCAGAAAGGTTTAAATTTTACCAAAACAAAAAAGCATCCCCTGTTTCATCAATCACAGGACTACCAGATAATAAACAAACTTTAAACGAAAGCATAGCAAACGGACCACGCAGAATTAACGAAAGAAAATCAACGCAAAAAGGCAAAAAACAAATCGCAGTCGGGTTAATAATGTTAGTGGGAATCGGATTTGCAAACTATAAACTTTTTTATGAAAAAAAATTAAATATAAGCGAAATAAACACTAGCGAAATTGCATTTGACATAAGTAACAACACAACAGAAGCAGTTAAAGGCGAAAGCGATTCAACATCAGAAATTAATTTACACAACGAGATAATTAAATTTTCAGAAATAAAAGAAAACATTTTACCTATATCAATGACAACGATAAGAAAAAATATTGTAGTTTTAGATTCAATAAGCGAGTTTGCGTACAAAATAAACTTGTCAGATAAAAGCATTTCAAAAATCGAATCGACCATAGCAACTCCAAAATTAATAAAATGTCAAATTCACAAGAGCTCCGATAAAGATATTTGCTTTTTATATGGGAAAGATGGCTTCATAGTTTTTGATGCAAACAAAAAAGAGAACGAAATAGACAAATATTTTGCCGATATCGACAACATAGTCGACATTTATCCTTACTGGGACACACTATATATACTTACATCAGATAATATTTACACTTATCAACTAGAAACCACAGAACCAAAAAAGTGGCTAAAAAACGAAGCATTAAGCAATACAAAATCAATCGCCGTTGATTCAAATATATATATTCTTTCAAGCAATGACGTTTATAAATACACGAACGGGAAATTAGTAACATCATTTAAATTAGATAAATCAAAACTCACAAATCCATCCCAAATAGAAATTACAGAGACATCAATATTTGTTCTAGATCAGAAAAAAATTGCCGTTTTCAACATATCAAACGGGGCATTCAAGAAAGAAATTACGTTGGCAGACGATACTGACCAAGAAATCCCAACTTCGTTTTCATTGACAAAAGACAAAAATCCAAAAATCGTTTTTGAAAAAGGAAAGAGCTTTTTTATAGTGGAGGAATAAAATGCCAACGATAACAAGAAATAGGAAAGCTTATCATGACTACGAAATCATAGAAAAATATGAAGCAGGAATAAAACTTTTTGGAAGTGAAGTAAAAGCACTAAAAGAAAATAAAGGCAATCTTACTGGAACCTATGTGAAGGGATTAGGCGGGAGGT
>Ga0209541_10017338_pt1 | contig 10549 bp, 12 predicted proteins | sample RifCSPlowO2_01_FD_184027 | JGI IMG/M metagenome (GOLD analysis project Ga0209541, IMG submission 184027) | Groundwater microbial communities from Rifle, Colorado - Rifle CSP2_plank lowO2_0.1 (SPAdes) (version 2) | ecosystem: Environmental > Aquatic > Deep subsurface > Groundwater | place... | reverse complement strand
CCACCAGCCGAAGAGTAGTAGATACTGGACAGGTGGGCGTAAGAGGTTTATATATCAAACGCAGGTTTTTTATGCTATGTTACTGACACAAACTAAAGAGATGGCCACTGAACATAAGTTGATTTTAGGAGATTCGCTTGATAAGCTGAAAGAATTACCAAATAATTCTGTTGATGTAATTATTACTGATCCACCATTTAATATAGGTAAGAATTATGGTTATTATAGGGATAATTTATCACATAATGATTACATAGATTGGTGTAAGTTGTGGCTTAAAGAGTGCGTTAGAATTTTGAAGCCAACAGGAAGTTTGTATTTGTTTAATTATCCAAAAAATAATGCATATTTAATACCATTTTTGGATGAGATACTTAAATTTAGAAGTTGGATGACTTGGCACTATCCAACAAATACAGGCCATTCAAAGAAAAATTATACTAGAACGCAGCATTCTATATTGTTTTATACGAAGACGGATAATTATATTTTCAATAAAGCAGAAGTAGCTCAACCATACAAAAATCCCACAGATAAGCGGATACGAGCATTAATAAAAAAAGGACGAAATGGTACTGGTCCTTACGATGTTTTTCAATTTAATATAGTTAAGAATGTTAGCAAGGATAAAACAGAACATCCTTGTCAGATACCCAAAGAGCTAATAAAGATATTTATTAAAGCTAGTAGTAATCCAAGAGATTTGGTTTTAGATCCTTTTGCTGGAAGCTTTTCTACTAGTGTGGCTGCTAAAGAATTAGGAAGAAGATCTATTGGCATTGAAATAAATCCAAAATTTGTAGATATTGGCAGAAAGAGACTATTTAAATCCATATCACCATTATATTCTTTCACGGATTAGTTTTGTTCCGTTCTCATTGAAGCTTCCGATAAAAACTTCTTTGTCTTTCTTTTTAATTAAATTTTTAACCGAGAAAGATGGCCCATAGTAACTTTGGCTCATGCGAGATGTCCAATCTTTCTTCTCTAAATGCGTGAGTGCGACAAAAAATTCATCAAAATTTTTACCCCAAGAAACTAACAAGTAATCAAATGGTCTTTTACTAAATTCTCCGCCAGTCCACGTGGTATCAGTCGATGTGACCTTTATTTCAAGGGGCTTCTTGTTTTTTGTAAAAAACAAGTCCGGTTCTCGGTCTGATGTCGCTTTTTCAACTTTATGGCTTAAATGCTTGGTGAATACGTCAGCAGCAACTTTCTCCATAACTTTGCTTAGAATCTCAGAGAGATTTTTGTTACTCATGTGAACATCATACCCATCTATAAACTGGTCCTTGAGCAGCCGCATTCTTTTAGAGGTTTCGCGCGTAACCTCTAGCACCATGGCTTTTGTTATACTAAATTCGTTCATAGCTAAAACGTTAAACAATTATTTATAAAGCTTACCTAGTAATTAGCTTCAAGACGAAGGCATCTCTTGCCAAACTCGTCTATCTAAAGTAGGAATCCAAAGTCCTTTTGGACAGGGGTTTGAATAAAATGCAAAACAAAAATAAAGTACATAGAAATATAACTATTGCTCAAGAAACGGAGCATATAAACGAAAAATTTCCAACGAAGCTGTACAGGATAGGTAATTCCTTATTTTTGCACGTGCCTTTAGGCATCAAACGACAACTAGACGATAAAGTTAGGCTTGGTTTATTTCCCAAAGGCGCCCTCAAGGCAAATGTAAACGTCGAGATTTTCCCAGAGGTTGCTTAAATGGTTCTCCGCTACACATATGAGATAAAAGATTTCATCGTAGACAAAGACTCCGTAAACGATTTCGTATTTGTAATAAATAAGCGCAAACAACGAAATTCTGCAGTTAACCGTTTAAAGCGTAGCTTAGAAGATGGTTGCCACTTCGAAAGCCCTATTGTTGTCAACAAAAACGATAAACTACAAATCATAGACGGTAACCACAGAATTGCTGCTGTGCAGGAATTTCTGTCCGAAAATCCGAACGAAAAAATCGTGGTTCTTCTGGCAGTTTACCAAGGTCTTAACGAAGATGAAAAAAACGAAGTTTTTACTATCTGGAACTCCGGTACTCGTCAAACTAAAGATGATTTTGTGATGAACAGAAAAGACGATATACCCCTACTTAAATGGGTAGACGAAGATTTCCCATGGCCGGTTTCAATTTATAAGGACAGGGATCAATTGCACTTTTTTAGACTAATTAGTGCTTACTTAGCTGCCAAAAATTCTAAACCAGCTTATCAAGCAAGCAATGAAAGTTTTGTTAAAGACACCATAAGCTTGACGAAAGCAGACTACGACTTTTTGAAGGGGTTCGTAGCGGGTTTTAGGACACATTTCGGCGATCCTACGAAGGATAACCTATATGCAAATACTACGCCTTTCTTAACGTTGATGAATTTATACTATAACAACAAAGACAAAATCCAAGAACCAAAGCTTTGGCGGGTATTAACCAAAATGAAGGCAAATAATCAAGCAAACCAACTTTGTACGCATGGCGGAAGAACTGCTTCTAGTACATTGATAAGGCTATTGGAAAATATAACAGGATTGCGGAGTAATGTGCCAATAGAAGCGGAAGAAATCGAGACCGCTTAAATTTATAGACGTCAAGCAAGTTTCTGTTTAAAGTGACAAAATTATCAATTACTTAATAAACAGATAGACCCAAAGCCTTAAATATTGAAAAATCAATAATATTATTGAAAAATCAATAGCTAAGAACATGAAAAAAATAAAAAGAAAGCAAGAAGAAGGTTTTCGCGCAATTTTTGGAGAATTAGAAATATCTCATTTAGAGGGAACTATAATTTCAGCTTTTTTCCCAGAAGCAGAAGAGATGACAATTAAAGAAATTCTGGAAAGGTTAGATTATTCGTATGAGAGAATTAATTCTGGATTAAAATCTTTAACTAAAAAAAAGATTGTTCTTGAAAAGCAAAAAGGAAAAACTCTTGTATATTCTTTAGATACAAACACCCCATACGCCTACAGCCTGGGTTTTAATAGATATATGCTTCAAAGAGAAGTCGACTTTATCAGAAAACACAGAACAATCTATAAAGCAATTCAAGAAGTGGAGAATCAGCCTTTTTCATGGAGTGTAATATTGTTTGGAAGCTATTCAAAGGGAACTGAAACTAAACGAAGTGACATAGATTTAATAATTATATGCATTCCTGGTAAAGAAAAAGAAGTAGAGAGTTTTATTAAATCATTAAAACACAAATATGGAATTAATTTTTCTCCCGTAGTGTTACCATTACACGAGTTTCCGAATATCAAAAAAGATAATCCCGAATTATGGAATGATTTAAAGATGTATGGAATAGTATTCAAAGGGGAAGATTCATTTTATTATTGGATGTATAATGCATAAGAAAATTGATTCTTATTTGAGAAAAGGACAAATTGTAAAAGATGAAACAGTTGTATCTCTTACTGGAAAATACTTAGATAAAGCTAGAACTAATTTAATTACTATGAATGTTCTTTCTGATTTGAACAACCAAAAAACAAAAGATTTTTTAGGTTTGCAGAAAGATTACGATGCTAACGAGTGGGTTGTTGTAGCAGGATATTACGCTATGTATACTGCAGCTTTAGCACTGTTGGCCAAAATTAGTTTTAGAAGTAAAAGTCATGCCGCAACACTTGTTATTTTAGATAATTATTATGTAAGAAAAAATGTGCTGGATAAGAAGGACTTAGAGTTAATGAAAGATGCACATTTCCGGAAAGAAGAAATAGAACAGCTTTCCGATGCGAAGCGTAGAAGGGAGATAGCCCAATATAACGTAACAAAGGAAACTACTAAAGTTATAGCAGAAGAAATTAAGAAAAATGCATATGAGTTTGTTAATAAAGTTGAACTAATTTTAGCAAAGGACTAATTCTATAAGTCAGAAGTCAATCTATATAGTTAGCTCTAGGTAATTCTTATATACATCTAACTTCTTCAGTATGTATGGCCCTCTCCGACTATTTATTAGGACAAGCTGGCAGGTCAGAGCTTGGCACAATAGGAAATCCTAAAGAATTTTCTGCCAGATTCAAACAAGAATTCGGATATAATTTGTCTAATCCTGTCGCGTATGTTCGCGCGACATATACAAGTGGATATCACAAACATAAATTTGCTAAAGCAAATGGCTTTCTCGTATTAACAAAAACTAAGTTAGTTTTCTTTCCGGCAATTGAGCCGTGGATAATTGAAATACCAATAAATAGAATTGATAGAGATATAATGTTCGTAGACAGCAAAGGCTTTACGCGTTTCTCCCTCCGCGGTACAGACAGAGAAAAACTCCTGAGGACATTAGAGGGAATGGATATCTCTAAAGAAGCAATGAAGATTATGACTAGTATGCCGTATGTAGCGGGAGCATCAGTCAGTCAGAGATTCAGTAAGACAGATATCAATAGTTTGGCAAAGATGTCGTTGAGTATAGCAAATGCAGTTCATAAGCGCTCACTCACAATCCCATATCGCAGCGAGTGGGGTCTAGAGAAGCCAGTCTTCTTTTTGGGCTTTTCAGGTAAGGGTCTGAATGAGTTTGTGTATGAGCTTGCGAAGATTATGTTGCGCAAGAGAAAATAATTATAATTCAGATAAATTTTTTTCGCGATACTCTACGTCATTAGCGTGTTTAGATGTATTAAGAATATTGTTTCCTAATATTACAGTTATAGAAATATAATATATTAATTCGCTATTAGAGAACGATTTTCCAGGCAGAGTATTTGGAAACACGTGCTTACTATAAACATAGATTTTATTGTAATTTGTTATATTATCGTATAATTTTTTCGGTATAAGTTGCTTTAGATTACATATGTTAGTGCTTAAAGAGCGGTGCAAGCAATTTTTATTTTTTGTTTTATCTAGACACATAGCCTTAACAAGTTTATCTATATAATCACCTAAATATCTTATAGCATCTCTTTTTGTTATACCTCTACCTATAGCATGAGTCATAGCATAAAATAATGGTTTTTTCTCAAAATCTGCTAGTTTATCTAAATGCCTAAATATTTTATGAATTGCTTCAGTCGCTATAGTCTCATTATTAGACTCGCTTTCTCGTGCATATTCTTCAGTAATGTTTAATAAATCCTTATCTAAACAACTATTTGCAAGATCTAGTATTTCTTTTCGAATAAGATACTTAATCATAGAAATTTTAATTAAGTTAACAATAAATCCCTTCCGCCCCCCGCCAAAGTCTAGCGCCCCTTCAGCCACTCCGGCGCGATGAAAAGCTATTCGCATGCAAAGCGCTTAAAAATTTATTTGAGGCTATAGTTCTATGAGTGTAGGTAACATCATAGGAATTATTGGCGGAATAGTCGGTGCAATTGGTGGTGGTTATGCCTTATTAGAAAAGCTCTGGCTGGATAAACCAAAATTACATTTTGAAGTTCATCGTAATCAAATTAACAATTTTGCGAGACAAAACCGTTCTAGAACTGAAGTTGTATTATCAATCGCGAATATAGGGGGAGGAAAACTGGGAATAGGCATAGTTTATTTGCAGTCTTTAGAAAAAGATTTTATTATTACATCGCGAAGTCTTGACTACGCAGCCGAAAAACGCGGCATGGAACTAAAATCCTTTTCTTTAGAAAAAAACGAGTGCCAAGAGATTCTCCTGTATTTTAAAGGGCCTTACATCCAAGATTGGGAAAAAAGACAAAAAATCAAGGCCAAGTTAGTTATACAAGATTTAAGAAGAAAAACCATTGGCGAAAAGGAATTAGAAATTTACATAGTCGAAGTTGGTAGTTAATACTTCTTCAGCCACTCCGGCGCGGATGAAGCCACTCTTTAAACTCTCCTCAATAATCTTCTTTTCTTTGCGTGAAGCGTGGAATGGACGCTTCTACTCATATTTTTCAAATTAGGCTTTCGAAAGTTCTTAGGATTTCCGTCTTTGTGATGGACCACTTGGTTGCCTTTTGGTTTTGCAACAGTACGATGGACCAATAAGCCACTATCTCTCCATCTAGGATAACCTTTCTTGTCATAATAAAATTTCCCCATATTATGCGTTTATACGATGGGAGGAAATTTAATACTTCCGCTTCTACCGCCCACCTAGCTTTAGATCAATATTTTCATGCAATTATATATTCCTTCAACACCTAATTTCATATAATCATTTATGTCTTTGAATTTAGAACTAGCAAGAGTATTTCCTTTGTCAAGTTCAATTTTTAATTTATTAGCAACATCAATAAATTTCTGTCCCTTTGTTGAAGCGTTTATTATTTTGCTGATGCTATGTGAATCTTTGTTATGATCAACCGCAAATGTAAGGCTATTAAAACTTATTTTCATTCTAAACTTCAGTTAGTTAAGAATAAAGCCCTTTCGTCGTGTGTTACCACCAGCCGAAGATTAGAGTATTAGATACTGGACAGGCCGACATAAAAGGTTTATAAATTAAAAGACCCTGCTGAAGCTATAATGGATGTAGAGAAATGAGTATAGAAATTGATAATAATACTATTTTCATGGAAAATATTGAGCGAGGACTTAAAGAGAAAATCATTAGACTTTCTGACGATAAAAAGAGAATAACTTATTTTTGCAAAAGAGAATATTCCACAACTTTTACAAATCCAGAAGAAAAAGTTAGGGCTTCTTATTTTGTAGAATTGGTTTTAGATAAAAAATACCCTAAAGAAAATATTGATATTGAGGTAAAAGTTGAGCGAAGAATACCTGATGACAGAGCCGATATTGTTGTTTATGAAGATGGACACGATTATTTAATAGTTGAATGTAAAAAAGACGGCATTACTGATGCAGAATTTAAACAAGCAATAGAACAGGCATTTGGAAATGCAAATAGCAAGAGAGCGAAATATGCGATAGTTGTTGCAGGAACAACAAGAACCGCTTTTGATGTTTCTGGATTTACTCAAAGGGAAAGAGAGAAAAATGTTATTGCGGACATTCCAGAGCGATACGGAAAAGCACCAAAATATAAATTTATCAAGGGCGACCCAGAAAAAGACTTAAAACTTGTTTCTCGTGATGACCTGATTAGAGTTTTAGACAAAGCACATCAAACAGTTTGGCAGGGCGGAAAATTAGCCCCTACTACTGCTTTTGACGAAATTTCAAAACTTTTATTTTGTAAGTTACAGGAAGAAAAAGAGAGAACTGTAACCCCCAAAGGAGAGCCGTATAAATTTCAGATTGGAACACATGAAACTCCAGAAGAAGTTTTTAAGAGAATTGACAAAATCTATCAATATGCAAAAACAAAAGATGCAGAAGTCTTTAAGGAAGATATAAGATTAAACCCAAAAGTAGTTTACGGAGTAGTTGAGCATTTGCAGAGCATTAATTTTAATAAAACTGATTTGGATACAAAGGGTGTCGCTTTTGAGCGGTTTATGGAAGATTTCTTTAAAGGAAAAATGGGTCAATTCTTTACTCCTCGTGAAGTTATCCAATTTGCTGTTAAGATGTTAAAGCCAGAAGAAGATAAACTTGTTTTAGACCCTGCTTGTGGCAGTGGCGGATTTTTGCTTAATGCAATGGACTATGTTAGAGAATTAGCAGATAAAGAATATCCTGATAACGAGGGGGAAAACTTTAGAATGTGGCACGATTTTGCAAAAGATAATCTTTATGGTATTGAGATAAACGACCAAATCGCTCGTGTTTGTAAAATGAATATGATTATCCACGATGATGGGCATACAAATGTTATCTCAACAGATTCTTTAAGAAATGTGAATGAGATTTCAGAAATTCATCAAGGTTTTGGGAAAAATAAGTTTGACATAATTTTAACTAATCCGCCATTTGGAGCAATAGTAAAATCAACAGAACACGATTATTTAGGAAAGTATAAACTTGGAGAAAATAAGAAAAATCAAAAAACAGAAATTCTCTTTATTGAAAGATGTTTAGAATTTTTGAAAGCAGGAACAGGAAAGATGGCGATAGTTTTGCCAGACGGAATTTTAACAAATTCCTCTTTACAATATGTTAGAGATTTCTTAATGGAACACGCACAAATAGAAGCAGTTGTTAGTTTGCCACAAATTGCTTTTAGCCATTTTGGAGCAGGAGTAAAAAGCAGTTTAGTTTTTGTCCGTAAGAAAAAGAAAGACGAAAAATTAGGAAACTATCCAATCTTTATGGCAATTGCCGAACATATTGGTTATGATGCAACAGGAAGAAAAGACCCGATCAACGATTTAAACACAATATTAGAAGAGTATAGGAAGTTTGAGAAAAGCCCAAAAGGGTATAAGGGGGTTTAGGATGATGGACATATCAAAATTTGATGCTGAAACAAAACAAAGAGTTTTTCAACAAGCAATAGACCTCTTTGTAGCTCCCGAAATAGATAGAAGAAAGAAAATAAAAAAATTACCTGCAAATTTTAATTTAGAAAAAGCTCAGATTATTTTTTCCTCAAAAACTGGAAGGATTTGTACCAGATTGAATAAAGAAGTTAAGGCAGTTATAAAATGTAAAGTAAATAGAGCTATTAAAAAAGGAGATGCAGTTTATGACAAAGACATAGATAATATTGAATCTGTAAAATTGACAGATAGAGATTTAAATTACGGACATATTACTTTATTATATTTTAAGGGCAGTTGGATAGTCTCCTTTGATTTTATCTATAATAAATTAGAAATCAAAAAACATATAGAAGCGTCCAAAGAATTTTACGAAAGTGCAAAAGATAATTCTGAAAAAAATAGATTAAGACCTTTTTACGAAAATGCCTTTGCTTCTGCTGAACTATTTACAAAAAGTATTTTGTTATCTTTACCAATTAAAGAATCCTCAAAAGGAAGCAAACACAAAAGCAGAAAAGACTTTCTTGAAAATTGGGCAAATTTGGGAAATGTAAAACCAGAATTTAGTACAACATTATCAAAACTTTATTCATTAAGAAATTCTGCAAGGTATTTAGCTTCTGAAGATTTTAAGAAAGAAAGCCCAAAAGAAATAATCGGGGTTTTAGAAGAAATGATTAGTTTTTGGGAAAATAGGGAGAATGATAAAAATGCCTGAATGCTTCACAATCTACGCCGATAAAATTGAGGGAAGGATTGACCCGTTTTATTATCGTCCAGAATTTTATGAATTAGTAAGGCAGTTAGAACATTTAAAATGGAAAATTGTTAAACTTTCAGATATATTTGAGATAAATAGAGGCGGTTCTCCAAGACCAATTCATAAATTTTTCACAACTGAAGAAAACGGAGTAAATTGGATTAAAATAGGAGATACTAAAGGAGTAGATAAATATATTTATAAGACAAATCAAAAGATTAAACCTGAAGGTGTTAAATTTTCAAGAGAAGTGAAAGAAGGAGATTTTATTTTATCTAATTCTATGAGTTTTGGAAGACCATATATTATGAAAACAAAAGGATGTATCCATGATGGTTGGTTATTATTAAGAGAAAAAGATAAAGATTTGAATAAAGAATTCTTATATTATTTGTTAAGCACAAATTTTATTTATAGATTTTTTAAAAGAGCAACTCTCGGTGGCGTTGTTGAAAATTTAAATATTGACTTAGTAAAAGAAATAAGAGTTCCAATTCCTTCTCTTCATATTCAAAACAAAATAGTTTCCCTAATGGACTCCGCATACTCCTCTAAAAAATCAAAAGAATCCGAAGCCCTTAATCTTCTCGACTCAATAAACGATTATGTTCTTGATGAATTAGGGATAAAACTACCTGAATTGGAAGATAAAAGAACTTATGTTGTCAATTCTGATGAAGCAGAGAATAAAAGAATTGATGCTTATTATTACCAACCTAAATTTGAAGAAATTGAAAAAGCGGTAAAGAAAGGAAAGTTTGAGGTTAAGGAATTAAAAGATAGTTTAGATTATCACAAGAAAGGTATTGAAGTAGGTTCTAATGCTTATATTGATGAAGGGATACCTTTTATTCGTATTGCAGATATTGATGATTATAAAATTAAATATGCTGAAACAGATAAAAAGATTAAATTAGAATTATACGAAAAATTAAAAGAATATCAACCAAAAAAAGACGAATTGCTATTTTCAAAAGATGGGAGTATCGGTTTTTGTGTAGTTGTTAATGAAAATAAAGATTCAATTATTAGCGGAGGAATTTTAAGACTGAAAGTTAAAAAAGATGTTAATAACTTTTATATTAAAACGATTTTGTCAAGTAAATTTTTTAAAATATTAACAGAAAGGGAAAGTATCGGCTCAATCATCAAACACTTAACCCCAGAAGTTTTTTTGTCGCTTAAAATCCCCCTGCCACCTCTTTCAGTCCAAAATAAAATCGCTGATGAAGTAAAGAGGCGAATGCAGAAAGCCGAACATTTGCAGAAAGAAGCAAAGGAAGAATTAGAAAAAGCGAAGCAAGAAGTTGAAAAGATTATTCTAGGAGAATCAAAATGACGCCTTTCAAACTATCACCATCGGGCTTAAACCTTATGAAAGAATGCCCTCGCTGCTTCTGGCTAACCCAACACAAAGTCTGGAAAAGGCCCGCAGGCATATTTCCTTCCCTGCCTTCTGGAATG
>Ga0209541_10017337_pt1 | contig 10549 bp, 10 predicted proteins | sample RifCSPlowO2_01_FD_184027 | JGI IMG/M metagenome (GOLD analysis project Ga0209541, IMG submission 184027) | Groundwater microbial communities from Rifle, Colorado - Rifle CSP2_plank lowO2_0.1 (SPAdes) (version 2) | ecosystem: Environmental > Aquatic > Deep subsurface > Groundwater | place... | reverse complement strand
TATTTTATCGCGGAAAAACTACGACGAAAGCTGAGGCAGAGCTTGCAATCAAAGACCTGCAAGCTATATCCGTAGCGCTTATTGTGTTATTGAAGAAGGGCAGCGTGATTTAATTAATCCAAAATTGGTTTCGGCAATTCCTTAGTCATGCCTTTCCTTTCTCTTATTCTCAAGACGGTCTGCAGCTGCAAATCAGATGGTAACTTCCTATAAGCAACATCTATTAATGATTGGAATCCCCTGCCGCCAGTTGCGGATTTCAGCGCAGCTTCAAAACCGAACATTTCATTTACTGGGATTTCTGCAATAACAACATAACGCGTGCCCTGTGGATTTGTCTCTAAAACCAAACCTCTCTTACCCATAACTAATTTTGACGCCTCTGTCAGATATTCCATCGGCGTATCAATTCTTACTGTCTGGACTGGCTCATACAGTACTGCTCCCGCCAAAAGCATCGCGTTCATTATGGCCTGCCTTGCGCACGGAATCATCTGGCCCGGCCCCCTGTGAATTGCATCCTCGTGCAATTTCGCATCAACAACCCTGATTTTCAGCCCATAGCAAGGCTCTTTTGCCAGAGGCCCCTGCTCCATCATTTCCCTGAATGCCTCGTGAACCATTTCCATGATTTCGCCAATCTGGACGACTCCACGCGTGGCTTCGACTAACATATTTCCGTTGTAAACTTCCACGACTTGTTTTGCTTCATCGCGGTCCATGCCTGACTCGACCATCGCCTCAATTAATTCCTGCTTCTTTTTCTTAATCTTGCCTTCCGGAATTTTTCCTGACTTGATTGCCTTGTAAACAGAATCCTGCAACGGCTCAACTGTGACAAAAACTTTATTGTGCCTGTTCGGGGATTTTCCTTCTATCTCCTGTGACCTTTTGACAACGGTTTCCCTGTAAACGACAACTGGCGATGAAACAACAATATCAATTCCTCTCTCGCGGATTTTTCTTTCGACTTTTGCATCGAGGTGCAACTCGCCCAGGCCAGAAACAAGAGTCTCGCCGGTCTCTGGGCTGATTTTAATTTTCAGAGTCGGGTCCTCAGAACCCAAAATCCTAAGCAAGTCAATTAATTTCGGCAGGTCCTGCGGGTTTTTCGGCTCAATAGCTTTTGTGACGACTGGCTCAAAAATATGCTTAATAGATTCGAACGGCTCGATTGTTTTTTCTGATTCGCACAGAGTTTCGCCAACTGCAACATCCGGCAGGCCAACCAATCCAACGACATTGCCGGCAACAGAGTGTTTAATCGGGACACGCCTCGACGCAATAAACGTTGATAATTGCTGGACTTTTGCTTCCCTGTTTGTTTTTACCATGTGCAGTATCTGCCCTTCGGAAATTTTTCCAGAAAAAATTCTTGCTGTTGCAATCATGCCGGCATGCTGATCGTAAACAACTTTCGTAACTCCTGCCGCCAAATCTCCTGAAGCGTCGCATGTGAGCAGGCTCTTTCCTATTTCAGATTCCGCTTCGCCTCTCCACAATTTTGGAATCCTGTATTTCTGCGCTTGAATCGGCGATGGCAGATGCTTTGCAACCATGTCCAAAACGACAACAAATATCGGCGCTCTCTTTGCCAGCTCTTCATCGCGGTCTTCCGAACATAATTGAATAATATCCTTGAACGACAGACCGAACTTTTTCATGGCCGGCACTGAGATTGCCCACTTTTTTAATGCAGAGCCGAAAGCAACAGTCCCTTTCTCAACAGAAAACATCCACTCTTCTGCGAATTGCGGCTCAACATTTCTCTGGACAAAATTATTTATTTCGATTACCAAATCAGTCAATCTTTTTTGCAGCTGTTCCGGCGTTAATTTTAATTCCTTGATTGCCCTGTCAACTTTGTTGATGAACAAAACCGGCTTGACTCTTTCCTGCAGAGCCTGATGCAGAACAGTTTCTGTCTGCGGCATCATGCCTTCAACCGCGCAGGCCATTACAACAGCGCCGTCAACTGCCCTAAGTGCCTGCGTAACATCTGCGCCGAAATCCACGTGGCCCGGCGTGTCAAGAAGATTGATTAAGTAATCTTCATTTTCGCATTTGTGCGCCATGGTAACTGTCGCGCCATAAATTGTCATTAAACGCTCATGCTCCTGCTTGTCAATCCACGTGAGCATTCTTTCGCCGACGAGTTCCGCGGACATCATGCCTGCCAGCGCAGCAAGCGAATCAGTCAAAGTCGTTTTTCCATGGTGAATGTGTGCCACGATTCCTATGTTCCTGATGTTTTTTTGGACTAACATCAATTTCTGAACATTATCCGCATACTCAATATCCTTGCCTGTGATTGCCATAGCAAATTCAGTCGCAATTAATGCCTTAAAAAGGTTTTTAGAGCCCATATTTTAAAAAAATATTATAACAGCAAAACATAGGCAAAGAAAATGCTCTGCTGCGTGCAAAAAAGCCATGGCGAACAAATTGTAATTTTAAATAGTATTTTTGGCGGATATCTAGCATAGAAAAGCTTTTAAATTATTCAATATGGAAATACCATGGCAAATGATTTACTGGAGCTGAAAGACATACGCCCTGGAAATATCTATCTTGTAGAGAGCGCAGAAGAAGAGGACAGCAGGGCAGTAAATCACGAGTACGCCCTTCAATTATTTGCTGCTTTGGTTCTGAAAAATAAATGCGGGCTGGCAATCACACGCAAGCCTCTCGATGAAAAGGCATTTGAGGGCGTCAGGAAATACTGGCTTGTTGACCCCGTTACTGCGACAGATGACGCGCGGATTCCGTTAAATTCCTTGGAACGAATAATACGCGCAGTAACTGATTCCACGGGCGAAACACCCGTGATTTTGGGCGGCATGGAATCGCTTGAAAGCTACAATGGCTTTGATAGCGTATACAGGGCAATAAATAAATTACACGACCTTGCGATTGAAAAGAAGTGCGTAATATTGCTTCTGGTCAATCCAAAGTCATTTACCGAGCTCAATTACAACCGGTTAAAAGCGCTGGCTACGCCGAGGAAGCCAAACATAGAGATTTCGTAAATGATTATGGTAACGAGTCCTTTAGTTCGGCAAACAAGCAAAAGGCTGACGGCGATTGACGTCATACTGACTCCGCATGCCCATGCGCTTTACAATAAGAAAGGCCCGTAGATTCATATTTCGCTTACAGAGTAAGGATTATAATTTACCCCTGTTAATCTCTCAAGTGCAGATATGAATCTTTTTTTTCGGTTATTTAAGCTATCTCTACTAGCGACCATCATATCTAGCAACTTTTCTTTATCCTCGCGCCTCAGAGCCTCCGAAATACCCATATTAAAAGGGGTGCGCCCCGAAAATCTCGTGTAAAAAATCACTTTAAACTTTCCAACACTAGCACTAATCTCTTCTGTTTTATTGCGAATTATAAAATCTCCATTCGAATATGGCCCATCAACTGTCCATTCGCTATCTTCATATCTGCGAATCTTATCTTCGGGCATATTTCATTTATCGAAGCTAAACTTTATAAATATATCGATGTTTCCAATTTCTGAAGAAACTTTACCTCGGCCCAACCATCAAAAAACCTTGGCGCAAATGGTTAGTCTAACTTATTTATTAAATATTTTTTCCAGATATCCTGTTAGGTCTTTAATCTTAACCCTTTTCTACTTCATCGCCGAACCGCGGAAACCCTGCGGGTTTCCCCAGTTTCGGGTGCCTCCTGATCCTTCCGCAGTTGGATTGCGCAGCAATCCAACAAAACTAATTTAATTTTTTTCCCAAACATTCTATCAAATTATTAATCTTCACTCGCTTCTGCTTCATCGTATCCCTGTCCCTCACAGTCACATCTTTCTTTTTCAGCGAATCAAAGTCCACTGTGATGCAGACTGGCGTGCCGATTTCATCCTGCCTTCTGTATGACTTACCGATATTGCCTGAGGCATCATAATATGCAGTGAATCTCTTTTTCAGTTCGGTAAAAACATTTCCCGCAAATTTAACAATTCTCTTGTCATTCCGCACAAGCGGGAAGACTGCAACTTTTATCGGAGAAAGTTTTGGATTCAGTTTCAAAACAATCCTTTCTTTTTCAGTCATATATGCGTTGCACATGAACGCCAAGAATGCCCTGTCAACACCGGCAGAAACCTCAATCACGTTCGGGACAAACCTTTTCTTTGTGGCGTCGTCAAAATAGCTTAAGTCTTTTCCTGAAACTTTTGAGTGTTGTGTCAAATCCCAGTCGCCGCGGTCGTGTATGCCTTCAATCTCGCCCCAGCCCCACGGGAATTTGTATTCAATGTCCACTGCGGCTTTTGCATAATGTGCGAGTTCTGTACTTCTGTGTTCGCGGAATCTGAGGTTTTCTTTTTTGATTCCGAGGCTTAGGTACCACCGCAATCTTTCTTTTTTCCACTGCTCAAAGAACTTTTTGTTCTCGCCGGGCTTGATGAAGTATTGCATCTCCATCTGCTCAAACTCGCGGACTCTAAAGAGAAAATCTCGCGGCGCGATTTCATTCCGATACGCTCTACCAACCTGCGCGATTCCAAACGGAAGCTTTAATCTCGCAGATTCCTGCGTTAACCTAAAATTTAGGTAAATCATCTGCGCAGTCTCCGGGCGCAAATACGCAACGTTTTCGTCTGTCTCAATCGGGCCGACGTGCGTCTTGAACATTAGATTATACTTTCGGGCTTCTGTTAATTCGCCTTTGCATTTTGGACAGCGGGCATTTTTTAGTTTGAGTAATTCTGATATGTCTTTTACGCTCATGGCCCCGACATCCGCATCAAAAAGTTCTTTTGCGATGTGGTCCGCACGAAATCTCGATTTACAATTTTTACAATCAACCAGAGGGTCAGTGAAGGAAGCAACATGCCCCGAGGCTTCCCACACTTTCGGGTGATTCACAGTAACTGCGTCAATCCCAACTACGTCTTCGCGGTCCTGCACGATGGACTTCCACCACGCAGCTTTGATGTTGTTTTTTAGTTCCACTCCGCGCGGGCCATAATCATAAAATCCCGCAAGCCCGCCATAAATTTCAAAGCTTGGGAATACGAAGCCAGCTCTTTTACAAAATGATGCGAGCTCGTCAATTGATTTTATTGCTTGCACGATTTGAAGTTTCATTTTATTTACCATAAAAATAATTATAGAATTGTGCTGCGCGGAAATACATCGGAATTCCTAATATTATAAAAAAGGGCGCAACGTAAGTTCCTGGTGGCGTGCCCGCCGCGATAAATTGACCTGCAACCGCAGTAAATGTAATGCCTGCACCTAAATAACTTGCAATGTGCCACCTTTGTGGCTTTGTTAAAAGCCATTTTGGCCAAGGTTTTTCTAGCCTTGCTTCTAAATTTTGTGTGTTTTGTACCATTTTATTTCTTTTCTCATATTTTGGACGAATAATTTGTTAAATTTATCTACTCTGCCTGTCACTTTGCCGAGTACGGGTACTAGTGTTAATGCACTATCGCTTATCTTTTTATGCATCATTACGCGTATTGCCATGCGCGCATCCTTTTCGGGAATACGCGCGCGTTGTAAACTATTTAAAACAAACATGCGCGGCAAAACTTTACTCCTTACAGACTTTCTGAATTGGGATATTGCTGCAGTATTAAAATGAGTTTTATATTTTTTGAGCGTTTTAACTGATTTCTTAAGTTGCCTCAGAATAAATTTTGAAGTGACGCCATGTGCATGCAATAATTTTTCAGTATTTTTTACATGCTGATTTGCTAGTTCATTGTTTTGTTTAATGTATGCACTGTATGCTCTATCGCGACTAACAATTATTGATTCTCGAAGGAGTTTTAGCTGTTTTATTGTTTGTTTAATGTTTTTTATTTTAAGATTTATTTTTGGCTTAACTAATTTCTTATAATTTTTATCAAACTGTGGTGGATCTTTAGCTGAAGCTAGGGCAGAATCTTTTTGCATGCCTAAAAATGTTGCGGCAGCGCCAGCCGCTATAGCGACAGGCGCTAGCCAAGGTTGAAATGCGGCTGCAACCCCAAGCACAGCAGCAACTGTCATGGCCTTATACATCTCGGTCAAAAATAATGTATATTGCGCTAAATATTTTAATTTCTCTCCATTAACTCTAACAACAATCTTACCAAGCTCAAATGGCGGATTCAAATTGAATTTATTATTGCCGTAATTTCCTTGCAGATTTAACAAATAATTATAAGTTTTTTCCAACAACTTTTTAGTTTCTTTGTTGTTAACATACCAAAAAGCACCAAGCACAACCCAATCCCATTTTTGTTTGATTGGGTTAAAAGTAATAATTACTGTTTTATCTTCTTTATTGATCCTGCACACATTATCTGGCACAGCGTTTCTATTAGTACTAGTTTCTTTCTCTAAAATAGTTGCTTGAATATTGTTTGTCATTCCTTTTTTTATTAAAACTTTTACCGAAAAAGTATAATTCGTATTAAAGTCCACAACAATTTTACCCTTTAATTCCTGCGTTGCGTTTATTTTGTTATCATCTTTCTTAGTAAACTTCACTTCCGCAGAATCAACATCAAGCTCGATTTCCAAATTGGGCTCGAGCTTGAAATTTTTAGTCATGTCTTTCCCAACCTTTGTATTTATTGTGTCTGGTAGATCGTCATAATTTTTTTCTGAAATTGTAACTGTGTAATCCCTTCCGCCCGTTAATTCTGTTTCGTAATATCCGTTCTTGGCTGTATTTGTTTCTGCTTCTTTCTGGCCTTTGAGGACTTGAAATACAAGTTTTGCATTTTGTATTGGTTGCTTGCACACAACATCATTCACAAAGCCAGATATCGTAATTTTTGCTGGTGTGGGTGGTTTCGGCGGGACCGGCGGTTTTGCGCCTCCGCCGCGTCCGCCCTTTGGCGGATTGCCAACGGTAAGTTCATCAATTTTATTTCCGTTTAAATCGTACAAAGTCGCTGTATCGCCCGGATTGTTCCAGATTTTTGCGCGGCGATTCTGATAAACATTGCTCGCGTCATTGTTGCCAACATCGCTCCAGATTTTTACACTTGCATCTGGCTGCAGAAAAAAATCTTTTGGAAAAATGTATTCGTGGCGCTTCTGGTTTGTCGGAGTGGTGTCAATAATTTTCCAGCCACGCAGATTTATTTTTACAGAGTTATTATTCCTAAGCGCGACATAATCTTTGAGGAGATTTATTTCTGATATTTTAACTACAGCCATAAAAAGCTAACACGATTTGAGTTTAAAAAGCTTAATATTTATTCGCGCAAAGCCAGCCCGCTTGCAGAAGCTGGCTAGCTCATCAATTGATTTTATTGCTTGTACTATCTGCGGCTTTGGCATAAAAATATAAACAGCTTATTGTTTTTAAGCTTTTCAATTACGCTGCTGCGCGGGTAGCATATTCTGCCAAGAAATTGCGGTATGTATGTTCGTCGCCGCCGAACCTTTTTGAAAATGTCTTGTCTGATGGAGACAAAATATTGGCTAAAGACACGCCAACGGGAGTACGGTTTAGTTGTTTCAAAAAGGCAAACCGCGGCTTGATTCTTTTATCCATTGAATAGCTAAAGGCTGCGGGAAATTGTTCGATGTGTCGTATGTCATAACCCTGCTTTAAGTAAAAATCTACCTTTGGCTGTATGTTTCCAGCAACGTTATAGCCAAAGACATGCGGGAATCTTTTAACAAGTTTACCAATGTCTTTTATACCTAAGCCCTGTAGATATTCTACCTTTGGCTGTATGTTTCCAGCAATGTTTAAGTTAAGGACTTGCGGGAATCTCTCAACAAGCCTGCCAATGTCTTTTATACCTAAGCCCCGTAGATATTCTACCTTTGGCTGTATGTTTCCAGCAACGTTATAGCCAAAAACTTGCGGGAATCTTTCAACAAGTTTACCAATGTCTTTTACACCCAAACTTGTCAGGTAATCTACCTTTGGCTGTATGTTTCCAGCAATATTTAAGCCAAAGACTCGCGGGAATCTTTCAACAAGTTTACCAATGTCTTTTATACCTAAGCCCCGCAGATATCCTACCATTGGCCGCATATTTCCAGCAACGTCATAGCCAAAGACTTGCGGGCATCTCTCAACAAATTTACCAATGTCTTTTATGCCCAAGTCGATGAGATACACATAATTTTGAACAATTGTTATGCAAGAGCCAGTACCACGTAAACCGAGCCTTGCGCCGGTTAATCGTTCTATTAAATCAAGTTTCGCATTATGGCGAGTGCCGTAAGGCGTAGCAGATTCAAACTGTTCTGCTAAATTAGCTAATTGTTTGGTGTCCAGACTGTCCTGATCAGACGTCTGCGCCAAAGCTACCAAATCATCTAATGTTGTCATAAAATTTCAATATAGTTATGGTTTAAAAGGTTAATCCCGCACGAGATTAAAGGGGCTTGCAAAAGCTGGCTAGCTCGTCTATGCTCTTGATGGGTTGGACGATCTGCGGCGATATCTTCTTTGAAGCAGGCCTGCCGAACTGGTTCGGCGTTGTTTGCAGCTTAGCCATAAAAATACAAACAGCTTATTGTTTTTAAGCTTTTCAATTACGCTGCTGAGCGGGCGGCATATTCTGCCAAGAAATTGCTGTATGCGCGCTCATCGCCGCCAAACCTTTTTGAAAATGTCTTGTCCGCCGGAGACAAAATACTACTTAACGGCGCGCCAGAAATGTTGTGTCCTAATTGTTCCAAAAATGCAAATCGTGGCTTGATTCTTTTATCCATTGAATAGCCAAAGGCTGCCGGAAATTGTTCGATGTGTTGTATGCCATAACCCTGCTTTAAGTAAAAATCTACCTTTGGCTGCATGTTTTCAGCAACGTCATAGCTAAAGACTTGTGGGAATCTCTCAACAAGCCTGCCAATGTCTTTTACACCCAAGCTTATCAGGTAATCTACCTTTGGCTGCATATTTTTAGCAATGTCATAGCCAAAGACTGCAGGGAATCTTTCAACAAGTTTACCGATATTCTTAACACCTAAGCCTTGTAGATATTCTACCTTTGGCTGCATGTTTCCAGTAATGTCATAGCTAAAGACTGCTGGGAATCTTTCAACAAGCCTGCCAATATTCTGTACGCCCAAGCGTGTCAGATAATCTACCTTTAGCTGCATGTTTCCAGCAATATTATAGCCAAAGACTGCTGGGGATCTCTCAACAAATTTACCAATATTCTTTACACCTAATCTTGTTAAATAATCTACCTTTGGCTGCATATTTTTAGCGATGCTATGGCGAAAGACTTGTGGGTACCTCTCAACAAATTTACCGATATTCCGTACTCCTAACTTTTTCAAGTATTCTACCTTGGGCCGCATATTTTCGGCGATGTTATAGCCAAAGACTGCCGGTAATCTCTTAACAAGTCTACCAATATTCTTAACACCTAAGCCTTTGAGATACACGTAATTTTGGACAATTGTTGTGCAAGAGCCAGTAGAAGATATCTCGGGCCTTGTGCCAGTTAATCGCTCTATTAGATCAAGCTTCGCTTCGAGGCGAGTGCCGTACGGTGTTGCAGTTTCAAACTGCTCTATCAAACTAGCTAATCGTCTATTATCTAAATCGGGCGCCTGCGCCAAAGCTACCAAATCATCTAAGGTTATCATAAAATTTCAATATGGCTATGGTTTAAAAGGTTACCCCACGCGGACTTAAACGGGCTTGCAAAAGCTGGCCAGCCCGTCTATGCTCTTGATGGGTTGGACGATTTGAGGGACTGGCATGAAAATACATCATATGCTAGATTTAAAAAAACTACTTATGACTCTTGCAAGATTAATTCAAGCCGGGGTTCTGTTCCGAATTTTCCAGCTAATTCTCGAACAGTCATTGTGGCTGGCAATATGACTGTTGGCTTATTTAATGGAGTTAGCACACACGTTATCGGTGCCCCAGACCACCTCAAAGCATATTTTAGAACTTCGCCCACAGTTCCGCTAGCCTCTGCGTGTGTATGATCTTTACGGATATGATCGCTGCGATCTAGATAATAAATATCAATACAAACTTCACTGCGCGTCATCGTGCGCATACACATCGAAACAAATTTAAAAACCTTTCCTAGTTACGGTTTCTTCCGCACAATCCCACAGCTAAACCAAACCCAAACTGGCCTTTATTGCCAAATCTGCCTTCTGCATAAGCTCTGGGGCTAGCTGGCCAAGCCTGCGTAAAATCCGGCTTTTATCTATTGTTCTTATTTGATTAAACAAAACTGTGGATTCGAGTTTCAGGCCAGATTCCTTCAGCGAAATTTGCACATTTGTCGGATATTCTTTTTCGTATATTTTAGATGTAATTGGCGCGATAATTGTCGTTGGACTGTGTTCATTACTTATGTCGTTTTGTATGGCTAATGCCGGCCTGGTCTTGCCCTGCTCCGAGCCGACGACAGGGTCAAGGCTTACTAAAACAATATCTCCCCTGCGCAGCCTTAAAGCCATTTTGAATCAACAGCAGACCACTCTTCATTTATTTTTTTGCTGTCCTCTGCCATGGCCTTGCAGCCTTCAACCATAAGCGCCTTTTGCTGGCGTTTCTGCTTTTCAAAAAAATCAATTAAGGC
>Ga0209541_10017335_pt1 | contig 10549 bp, 10 predicted proteins | sample RifCSPlowO2_01_FD_184027 | JGI IMG/M metagenome (GOLD analysis project Ga0209541, IMG submission 184027) | Groundwater microbial communities from Rifle, Colorado - Rifle CSP2_plank lowO2_0.1 (SPAdes) (version 2) | ecosystem: Environmental > Aquatic > Deep subsurface > Groundwater | place... | reverse complement strand
TTTGACATACTGGTTCGCGCCGAGGTTACGGATCTTGCCCTTCATTTCCATGATCGTGAGTTGGGCGGCGATGGTCGGGGAGGGCAGGCCGGTGAGTTTGGCGATCTCGTCAAAGTGCCGCGGCTGGCGGGAGAGACTTTGGAGGATTTTTTGTTCTTCGTCATTGTCGCCCAGGACCTCTGCCTGCAGGGTTTCTGCGACCAGGTCGTTGAGGTTGAGTTCCTCGAGCACATCATTTGCGGTGGTGACGGCCTTTGCGCCCATCTTGATGAGATTATTTGGTCCGGCTGACGCGGGAGAGTAGATCGAGCCGGGGACAGCGAAGACTTGCCGGTTTTGTTCGAGCGCGTGCGCGGCCGTGATGAGTGCTCCTGATTCCACGGCTGCTTCGACGACGATAGTGCCAAGGCTCAAGCCCGCGATGATTCTGTTGCGCGTGGGGAAATGGTGCTTCAATGGCGGCGTCCCGAGCGGCAATTCCGAGATGACGGCGCCTTGCCCGGCGATGATTTTTTCCGCAAGCATCCGGTTGTTCGCTGGGTAGATGCTGTCTACGCCGCTCGCCAGCACGGCGATAGTCCGTCCGGCGTGTTCGAGCACGGTTTGATGGGCGATAGCATCAATTCCTAGTGCCAAACCGGAATTGATAGTGAGTCCGGCCCGGGTCAGATCGCGGGCTAGTTCAAAAGCTACTTGTTTACCGTATGGCGTAAATTTTCTGCTGCCAACTAAAGCGATGCCGTTTTGGTCGCGGGGCCGGAGGTCTCCGCGAATGTACAAGATAACCGGCGGGTCTGGGATTTCGCGCAGCAAGGGCGGATAGGCTTCCTCGTCGAACACAATAGTGTGAATTTGGTGCTGGGCGAGCTTTGCGTACTCCCGCTCCGGATCGGTCTGCCGGCGATGTTCGAGCAACTCCATTGCCACGCTCTCTTCCAAACCTGCTTCGATAAGTTCGTTGGCGTTCGCTTGCCACGCCGTCTCAGGATCCCCGAAAAAATTCAAAAGCCGGCGGAACCGCCTAGGGCCGATTTGGGGCAGGAGGTTAAAAGCATTAAGATAAACGTGGCGAGGGTTCATCTATTGACCCCCACACCAATCAATAGTTCTGACAGAGTGTTTGAGATAGTAAATAAAGGGCTTCGATACATTTTTTCAATAATGCCTTATGGTTCTGGTGTGGGGGTTGACAACTCGGCGATAATTTGTTAACATATTGGTTCGGTAGTGCTTTTTTGCCTACCTTCGAGTGGCCAAAGCCAGTTTCATCCCTCCTAGAGCTGGCGAGTAACCAGTGAGTTAAGGTAAGGTTGGTTTATCCAATTGGACCTTACGCTCGGCGGTAGGTAAAAGAGCACTATTTTTTGTTGTCCAGGAATTTTTTTATTTCCGCGATAACGTCAGGGAAAATCTCTTCCTCCAGAATATTTTGTTCCGAGGCCGTAAAATTTTCCAATACAAAATTTTCAGTGGGTTTTTCCGTTCGAGAAGCGCGGCTGTCAATCCCGATGCGAATCCGGTGAAATTTGCTGGTGCCTAGTTTGTTGATTATATCCTGCACTCCTTTGTGTCCGGCGGCGGACGATTCAGAGGTTGATCGGATGACCCCGAGAGGCAAATCCACCTCATCGTGGATGATCAGCAGGTCTTGCGCCAAGTCAATCTTGTAGAAGCTGGTTATTTCCTGAACAGCGGAGCCGGACTCGTTCATAAATGTGGAGGGTCTGAATACGAGGACCTCCACGGTCTGATAAGGGATCCCGTAGAGTTCCCCGCCAAATTTTTCTTCGGGGGTCAGCTTGTAGTGCGCCGGTGCCTCGGAAGATAGTTCCCCTACGAGCTCGAAAGTCACCATAAACCCGACGTTATGTCTGGTTTTTTCGTATTTTTTTCCAGGGTTGCCGAGTCCGACGATAAGTTTCACCCCGTTAGACCTTTCTTAATTAAATTAGTCCAATCTCTCCTCGGGAGTTCAATACTAGAGTAGTTCTCTTTTGCTGAAATATGTCTAACGGGGTTCATTGAATTTTATCCTGAAGGTCAGATGTAACGACAATGACGAAGTCTGGCTTCTCTAAAGTAGTAGGGAAAGGATATGGGCTTTGCGCAACAAGGATGCCGAGCTTGTTTTTGAGATACTCCAAAGTTTGGGGTTTCTTCCCCCCTGTATTATCGTAAATAACACTTTGGGTGTACACGGTCTGCCCTGGGAAATTGCCGCTGCCGGTCGTGAGAAAAGAAGTGCGGAGATGTGCCTCGGTGCGCTGGGCGAGCAGAGGAATACGCGAAGCGTTTTGTACCTCGACTAGCGGCTGTTCCGACGCTAGCGCGGAATGGAGAAACTGGTTCTGAACGAGATCTTGAATGGCGGCGTAATTTCCGATACCGGCGCATGGGAGAAGAATGTAGGCACCCTCCTCGGTTATCTCATCGCAAATAGTCCCGCTTTGGTAATCGAGAGTGAGCGAGTGGATTTGATTGCTCTGTAAATTTTTCGTGAGATCGTATACTCGTCGCAGTTCAAACGGTTCGAGATTGGTGCGTACATGGGTGGAGAGATCATCAAGAAGCTGGTCGATGGTATTGAGGTTCGTCAGTACTCGCAGGCCGGTCGCTCTGTCTTTGACAGCCTTCAGAAATAGCTGTTGGCGCCTAGCCCGGGCAAAGTCCGATCCCTCGCCGTCACTGCCGTGACGCGAACGCACGTATTGGAGCGCTCGCGCGCCATCCATTTTTTGAGGCCCCTGCTCGAAAGCGATTGTGGGCAAGAAGCCGAACCTCTCGTCCGGGTATTGGGAGTCAGTGAAGGCGCGCTCGACATTGATCTCCACGCCGCCGAGATCGTCAATGATTTTTTCAAATCCAGCGAAGTCGATGAGTCCGTAGTAGGGGATATCAACTCCAGTGACGGCCTCCACGGCCTCGATTGCCCATTTCGGGCCGTCGCTTCGGTCTCCGAGGTCGCCATATGCATAAGCTGAATTGATTTTGAGCCATTCGTACCCCTCCGGCAGATGAACGACCAGGTCGCGGGGAATAGAGAGGAGGGCGAGTTCCGGTTTCTCCTCGTCATTTTTGGGGAGGCGGAGGGTCGCGAGGATCATCGTATCGGTCAAAGTGGCGCCCTCGTGTCCCTCGCCCCCTATGCCAAGGAGCAGTATGTGTATTTCCCCTTGTTCCTCCCCCTGCAGTTTTTTATCATCCGCAAGAAATAGCTGGCGGAAAGAAAAGATACTTCCTTCCTTTTCGAAAATCCGTTGGGCAAAAAGGACCAATCGGCTTCCGATGAAAATCCCGCCCCCCAGAAGGACGAGCATAAAAACCGCCAGCACTAGGCGGAAACGAAAACGGGGTTTGATGATTTCATGCCCGTCATTTTTTTGACGGGGCGCAGCAGAGTCCAACATGGTTTTTCGATTATACCAAAATTGTCGCGGATTTGGTATATTTAATGACGTTCCTAGCCGCGGTTCCTTTACCAATTTTTTACAGCTCATCCATAACCATTCGCGCATATAGCTCAGCTCCGACGCTCTGAGAGGTCGGAACCGCGGACCTTGTGTGTTCGGGTTGGTTATCCGCCCGACCGAATAACATCGGTCGTTCGGGCCGGGAACGCTGCATTTTCATCCAGTTAGATTTGGCACGGACGGTTAGCTCAGTTGGTTAGAGCGCTGCATTCACATTGCAGAGGTCACTGGTTCGAGTCCAGTACCGTCCACCAGATAGACAATAATTATTTCTGAAAACAATAAAGCCATAATAGAGTTAATGAAGAAATTACTTTTTTTTGCTGTTTTACTGGTTGTAATAGTCGGTTATTATTTTGTACCGAAAAACATACAATCTTGTGGAAGTTCGTTACCTATACAATGTAATCAATATAAGTGTGAACGTGGTTTCCCTTATCGCTCCGCACCTATCGGAAGCTCACAAGTTAAATGTTTTCTCGGGGGCGAGCCTGTTCTCGAGAGCTCGCGATAATTTGTAAGCTTTTTAATTCGACTATAATTAAGTTCCAACTAACTCCGACGAGGCCCACCTAGCATTCACATCTAACGGGCATGCACCTGCCCGACTTTGAATGGACTTAAAGAAATTATCCAAAGTGTAGGGATGCTCGTCTTTTTAGCACATTGAGTATTAAGTTAAAGAATCAAAGTCCAGTCAGGCGGGTTCCAGAGGTCCTTAGTCCAGGCATGGACACCATTTCGTAAATAGCACGCAAGAGGGGTCCGCCTCGGTCAGCATGGCTGAAAGTTGGGATTGGATTCTAGGGGAAGAGACAGTATTAGTCATATGAATGGACAGATGTGTTATATTAACTTATAGAGAGTTTGGTCTATTTTTCCATTAAAATCATTAAATCATAAAAACATGAAACAACTTGATCCAAAAGCGGTCTGGCTTTTCTTTTTTAGTTTTGTTTCGAGATCGTTCATCCCGATAGTATTTTTTAGTATCTGGGGTTCAACATTTTTTGCTTCTTTTGACGGGAGTGTAGAAAATGACCCAGGGTCATCGTTTGGCTTTCTCAATTGGCTGTGGTTTATCTTTCCCGCACTTCTCGCCTTGTGTTTTGTTTGGGCTAAATTTACTTACCGCTTTTATCGCTACGAGCTCCTTGATACTGGATTTCGCAAAGAGTCAGGCGTTATTTACAAAAAATATGTCACTATTCCTTACGACCGAATTCAAAACGTTGATATCAACCGTGGCATCTTGGCTCGAATTCTTGGACTTTCTGACCTCAACATTCAAACAGCCGGAGCGAGCGCTACAGTATCGCGTTATGGCCTCATGGGCGGTGGTGCCGAGGGAAGACTGCCTGCGGTTTCTATGGAAGTCGCTGAGCAGCTTCGAGATGAGCTGATTCAGCGCACTCGCCAATATAAAAATCAGGGACTCTAAATTTTTCAAACGCTATAACTCACAAGCAACCAAGGTGTTCTACTTGAGCTCGCTTCTGCCTATGCATTTGCGAGCTTAATTTTTTTAATGGGTCTCATGATAGGCCGTTTTTTCGTTTTTTCGGGGCTTTTGGCTATTGACCCCGTATATCAACTTCGATAGTATCAATGAGCAAAGAATTTTTTTTGTGACACCGCTCCATTTTATCGAGCAGTATTCCAACGAGACAAAAGCAGTATAAAATATGGCAAATCGAAGTTGTATTACGGGGTTGAACTTTGTTTTTTCTACTGGTATATTTAAGTACACAGAACTTCATTAAGGCTTTTCCATGCCTGACCCAGAAATCAAAAATCCATCGCAAAACGGAAAAATTTCCACGCTTTCCGCCATCGGTTTGTTTGCTTTTGATTTTCTGAAAGTGTTCATCATCGCGGTGGCGATAATCATTCCTATCCGCTGGTTTCTTTTTCAGCCATTTGTCGTGACCGGCGATTCGATGCGCCCGAATTTCCATAACGGGAATTATCTGATCATTGACGAGCTCACTTACCGTTTCCGCAGTCCGGATCGAGGGGAAGTAGTTGTGCTCCGGTTTCCCAATGACCCTTCCCAGTTTTTTATCAAGCGTCTCATCGGTTTGCCCGGGGAACGTGTAGTCATAGATAACGGCCGGGTCACGGTTTTCAACGAGGACAATCCGAACGGATTACTGCTTGAGGAGGGATACCTTCCGAATCAAAATATTACGTTTGGCAATGTCGACCGGACTTTGGGCGAAACAGAGTACTTCGTGATGGGCGATAACCGACTTTCTTCCTCCGACTCCCGCATTTGGGGTCCATTGCCGCGTGAGGATATTGTTGGACGAGTATATATCAGAGTTTTTCCAGTTAAAGATTTTGAATTTTACGGAGCCGAGGCGCCACTGCCCGCTTCCTGAAACGAAAACACATGAATTTTCGCCGTCGTAAAAATTCCGAAGGCGGTTCTTCCGCTTCGCCCGGCCCTCAAACCGGAGCGATTGTCGAGCAGGAACTTTTGATGGACAATTTATTGCGCGCCGTGGGTAATCTTGGTTTTCGACAAGTGTTGCCCTCGCCGATCTCGAGCCGGCGAGTACTTGAAGGAGACCCGGAATTGACTCGTTGGATAGACGGGAGTCCGGTGGAAGTCGTTTCAGATAACAGCAATCTGATCCTCAGCCCGAGTCATTTTTTGAACGTGTTCAAACGGTATCTCGACAACGTCGGTACGCGAGGCGCGCACGTGGCCAAATGGTTTTATTTGGCACCAGTGGTAAGGGTCCGAGCCGGCGAGTTGTCGATAAAACACGAATTTGGACTTTTCATTCTGGGGGAGGATTCGCCGCTTGCCGCAGCTCAGCTGATCGATGCGGTCAGCCAAATCTCCACTACCCTTGGGGTGAGAGATTTTTCAATAGAGGTCAACAGCCTCGGGTGCAAGGTTTGCCAAAAGGATTACCGCCATCTGTTAACAGAGCATTTTAAGAGACAATCCGTCAACCTCTGCCAAACTTGCACAGAGAGTCTGGATGATAATCCTTTTGTCGTTTGGTCTTGCGCGGAACCAGGTTGTCGCGGGCAGCTGCAGGACGCGCCGCAAATCGTAGACTTTTTAGACGAAGAATGCCGCGCCAATTTAATGAGCGTGCTCGAGACCGTTGATTCCTTGGGCATCACTTATGCTTTACATCCTACACTTATGGTGAAACCCCTTCGGGAAAAAGTGATGTTCCGCGTATCCATGCCGACGGGAATTTTGGGTGAGGGCGGAAACTTCACTCACTTCAGCACCGCTTTGGGTGCCGCGGCGGAAGTCCCACTCATCGGATTTCTCACAAATTTTGAGCGCCTTTGGCAATTTGTGCCCGAGGAAGCAAAGAGTCTGACCACGCACGTGGAAGTTTTTATGGTTCCGCTTGGTCCGGTTGCCTCGCGTCGGGCGCTCCTTATGCATCACGAGCTGCAGCGCGCTGGTATTGATGCGGCCGAATCCATGCTTGGTCACGCCAGTATCAAGAGCCAGCTTAAAGAAGCGAACGAGCGACATTCAGACATCACGCTCATCATCGGCCAAAAAGAAGCTCTGGACGAGACAGTCATCCTGAGGGACATGCGGAGCGGTATTCAGGAGGTTTTTGCTTCGGAGCGCATCGTGGACGAGGTGAAAAAAAGACTGGGCAAATAGCAAGGGTCGTGTTATAATAACGCTACTTTTTGAAGCACTAAGGACAAAGGGGGTGAATTTTAGTGGTCGAAGTCAAAAGGCGAGACGGGGAATCTTTCGAGAGTTTGTTGCGTCGGTTTAACCGCAAAATCCAGCAAAGCGGGGTTTTGGTCCGGGCTCGCAAAATTCAATTTTATGAACCGCCGAAGTCGCGAAATTTGATTCGCGTCAGCGCGCGTCGTCGTACCGAACTCGCGCTAGAGCGCGAGGAACTGCGGCGTATGGGGAAATTGCCCCCGCCGCGCGGTCGGAGACGATAAGTTTTTAATTTTCCTGATACGAAAAGCAAAATTGAAAATGATTTGAAGACGGCTCAGAAGAACCGGGACGAAATCGGTATATCGCTCCGGAGAATGTTGTTGTCGGATATTCACAACCAAGAAATTCAGAGCAAAAAAGATCTCACTGACGATCAGGTGATTGGTGTTTTGGCGTCGTCCGCGAAGAAGCATCGGGACAGCATCGAACAGTTCAAACAAGGTGGCCGGGCGGATCTCGTTGCTCGAGAGGAGGCAGAACTTCGAATTATAGAAACCTACTTGCCCGCGCAGTTGGCGCCTGCCGATGTAAAAAAGGCCGTGATGGCCGTGGTCGCCGAGCTTAAGCCCCAAGGGCAAAAAGATTTTGGAAAAGTTATGCAAGCCGTAATGGCAAAAATCAAAGGTCAAGCATCGGGAAACCTGATTTCGCAGTTAGTAAGGGAGGCCCTGTCTTAATATGTCCTCTGACCAAGTACTTGTCGGCCTAGATATAGGCACCACAACCGTACGCGTCGTAGTAGGGAAACGCGAGCCGGACGGTGCGCCGCCTTCCATTATTGGCGTTGGCGAAGCGCCTTCTTCCGGGATCCGCCGCGGCGTTATCGTGGATATCGAAGAGGCGGTTTCTTCGATTTCCACTGCTCTCGAAAAAGCTGAGCGGATGACCGGTATTCCTACCGAGCATGCCGCTGTGTCGGTCAACGGGGCGCATATTTCCTCGATCGAGAGCCACGGGGTTATCGCCATCGCGCGCGCGGATGGGGAGATAACAGAGAATGATGTAGTTCGAGTGATAGATGCGAGCCAGGCGATACAGATCCCGACGAATCGGGAAATTTTGCATGTCATCCCGAAGGCCTTCGTCGTGGACGGCCAGGCGGGAATAAAGGATCCGGTCGGGATGACCGGCATCCGGCTCGAGGTGGATAGCCAGATAATTGAAGCCTCGATTCCATTTGTAAAAAATCTCACGAAGTGCGTGATGCAGGCCGGCGTCGATATCGACGACCTGGTATTGGCCCCGCTCGCAGCCGCTCAGGCAGTGCTTACCAAGCGGCAGAAAGAGCTGGGGGTAGTGCAGATCGACCTTGGTGGCGGCACCACTGGCGTAGTTGTTTTTGAGGAGTCGGATTTGCTCCGCACCACGATTTTGCCGGTCGGCTGCGATCATATTACCAATGATGTGGCAATCGGGCTCCGGACCTCCGTGGACGTTGCTGAGCGCATCAAGCTGGAATATGGACACGCCATTCCTTCGGCAGTGCGCAAAGAGGAAGAAATAAATCTAGCTAAAATAAACAAGGCAGAAGAGGGCCGGGTGTCTCGTCATCAACTTGCCGTCATCATCCAGGCTCGCCTCGAAGAAATTTTTAGTTTGGTGAACAAAGAACTGAAGAGCATTGGCCGAGACGGTCAACTGCCGGCCGGAGCGATTTTAACCGGCGGGGGAACGAAATTGCCAGGCGTCGTGGAGCTCGCCAAGAAAGAATTGCGTTTGCCGGTGCAGATCGGTTTTCCGCAAAACATCTCGACTATCATTGACCGCGTCGATGATCCCGCTTATGCGACAGCGGTTGGGCTGGTCCTGTGGGCAAACGAGTACCTCGGCGGGCGTTCGGGCATGGCCGGAGTGAGCCGCTTCGCGCGGCACGTTTTGCAGAACGCGAGCATTGAGCGGGTGAGGAAATTTTTCAAACAATTCCTGCCTTAAAATGGGATTGCCAAGCAGGAGGGGCTCTAGTATTATTCCTATATTATGAGTCGAAATAATCATATGGAAATCAAGCCAAAAATCGAGACAATAGCCCGTATTAAGGTGGTTGGAGTGGGGGGTTCGGGGCACAATGCTATACACCGGATGATCACCGCTGGCCTCACTGGAGTGGAGTTTATTGCCGTCAACTCTGACGCGCAGTCTTTGCACCATTCCAAGGCTGACCGCAAAGTCCAAGTAGGCAAGCAAACCACCCGGGGCCTCGGTGCCGGGATGAATCCCGAAACCGGAAGGCAGGCGGCTGAGGAAAACAAAGCGGAGATCAAAGAGGCGATCAAAGGCGCGGATATGGTTTTTGTAACCTGCGGTCTGGGCGGCGGTACAGGTTCGGGCGCCGGTCCGGTCGTGGCGGAACTTGCAAAGGAAGAGGGGATCCTCACTGTGGCGGTTGTTACAAAGCCGTTTGCGTTTGAAGGAGCGAAACGCCGCGAGATCGCGGAAAAAGCACTTGAGGAGTTCAAGGAAAACGTCGACACTATTATCGTGATCCCCAACGACCGGATTTTGCAGATCATCGACAAGAAGACCTCACTTCTCGACGCCTTTCGTACAGTAGATGATGTACTTCGCCAGGGCGTGCAGGGGATCGCTGAACTCGTGACCATCCCCGGGCTTATCAATGTTGATTTCGCGGATGTAAAAAGCATCATGTCCGACGCCGGCTCCGCCCTGATGGGTATTGGCCGCGGGAGCGGTGAAAACCGCGCCATGGAAGCGGCCAAAGCGGCTATCGACTCACCCCTTTTGGAGGTTTCAATTGACGGTGCGAAAGGCGTGCTTTTCAATATCACCGGCGGGAAGGACCTTGGCATGTACGAAGTTGACGAGGCCGCAAAAATTATCACCCGCAGCGTGGATTCGGATGCCAAGATCATCTTTGGGGCCGTGGTTGACGATTCGATGAGCGATGAGGTGCGCATTACCGTAATTGCCACAGGATTTGAAGAGGGCGCGCGGAAGAAGCCGACTCCCAAGTCTTCGATTCCGTCTTCCCTATCTTTCCGGGAACCAGAGGATTTGGCGGAAAAAGCGAGGGAGCCGATTTTCGCGAGCAAGGCTCTCGATGACGCGGCCGAAGAGGAAGAGTCTGAACTGGAGATCCCCGCCTTCATCCGGAAGAAAATGAAGTAACCATCTCCAATATTCCCTGAGCTGGTCGAAGGGAGACGAACCAGCGACGGGAGATTTCGGCGGGCAGGCCCGCATTCATCAGGAAGAAAATGAAGTAACTGCCAACCGCTCCGAAAGGAGCGGTTTTTTTTACTTCCTTACAGGAAACCCCGTCCGGAGGCGGCGTCATATCGTATAGCCGCCTGAAGGACGGGGATGAATGAGCATAGCACGCAGTGCTATG
>Ga0209541_10017334_pt1 | contig 10549 bp, 14 predicted proteins | sample RifCSPlowO2_01_FD_184027 | JGI IMG/M metagenome (GOLD analysis project Ga0209541, IMG submission 184027) | Groundwater microbial communities from Rifle, Colorado - Rifle CSP2_plank lowO2_0.1 (SPAdes) (version 2) | ecosystem: Environmental > Aquatic > Deep subsurface > Groundwater | place... | reverse complement strand
TTATTTTCGATGACGAGTTTTTTGAGAGAGAAAAAAATAAGAGAAGATAAAAGAGAAAAGTAGTCGAAGTTGAAGTTGTGATTTTATTCTTGTTCGATTTGTTTTGTCTCAATTATTATCTCTGCTTTGTCTCAATCAGCAAAATTCCCGCAATCTAGGAATAAAAATACTACGTCATTTATGATAGCAAGACGGGGCTTTTAGTCAAGATCTTTTGTGGAAAACGCGTAGCGAACCCACCTTTGCTCCCCTTTTTTCATCAAAATGCCAGCTTCTACTAGACTTGTCAATTCCCTCTGAATAGTTTTGCTATTTAATTGCGGTAATTTACCAATTATATCGTTTATTGAAAATTCTTTGAGTTTGGCGGCAAGATCATAGATGAGATCCCTTCTTTCTTTTCTGTCTATTACTCGGGCAAATACTTTACCCATTACAACTGGTTTAGCTTGTCCTTTAGATTGTTCTTTTTGTCCTTGATAACTTTGTCCGTTATTATTTTGTCCTTGTGATTTAGTAATCTGCTTATCTTTCCCATTTTTTTCACTAGATTTAGCAGACTGGTCATGATAGTCTTCCGAACCGTTCCCTAATGGTTGTCCAGGTGAGCGAAGGCTGTCATGACCAGTCTGCTTATTCTTTTCTTGATTTTTCTCAACTTCAAAGAACTTGCTAATATCAATTGCAACAAATTGATTTTGATAATTATTAATCATTTCTAGCATCTCGCAAAAAACAGCCGAGACTACTTCCCCATTCATTTGAGAAATGAAGTTCATGGCGACGCCGACGCTTAAAAAAGAAAGCGTCTCTTTTATAAGACATTTGATGTGATTCAATTCTTCCTCCGGCAATGTGTCGAGAAAATGGCTGATCGAAAGGAGTTCTATTGTGTTTGCTCTAATTCTGCTCTTTAACATCTGATCTTCCATATTGTCCGTGACGATATAAACGGCCGTCGTTATCTTTTCCATCTTATTAAAAGACAAAAAGACCGGCTTGAAGGGGGCGATGTCCTTTATGTTTTGACCATTAGTTTGTCCGTTAGGTTTTTTGTTATTTTGTCCGTTATTGTTTTGCATGATGTCTTTTAAATTTTTTGTATTGAATAGAGATGTCTTTTATGTCTTTGAGATTGTTATTCTACACCTTTTTGATAATTCTTTGCAACCTTTTTAAACTCTATAATTACAAAAGAAATGTTATAATGGTTATATGGCTCACGAATTAGAACAATTAACAAAGTCTGTCGACTTAATTGCAAAAACAACCGCAGAAATACTTGAGGTAATGGCGACTAAAGAAGACCTAAAAGGTTTTGCAACCAAAGAAGATTTGAAAGGTTTAGCGACTAAAGAAGACCTAAAAGGTTTTGCAACCAAAGAAGATTTGAAAGGTTTAGCGACTAAAACAGACTTGGAACAAATTAGAGTTGACTTGCGCGATTTCAAAAAAGAAACTCGAGAAAATTTTGAAGAGGTTAACGAAAAGATCGATGACCTGACAAAACTTGTGGTTGACCATCACGAAAGAATTGAAGTCTTGGAAGAGAAAGTCGGAGTTTAATTAACATGGCAAAAAAGAATGGCAACGAGACTTTGAGTGAGGAATGGGGCATCAAGCCTAAAACAAAACTGCGGATCTTCGCGGTAGTTTTTTTTGCGATTGCAATTTTCTCGCTTCTGGCGGCAATCAATGTCGCGGGTATCGGCGGCGAATTCTTCTTTAAAAATTTTCGGATGCTTTTTGGCTTCGGTTATTATTTTGTTCCCCTTCTTTTTATCTTGCTTGGCGTATCTTTTTCGCGCGGCGAGACTTTTCGTTTTGTCTGGATTCATCTCGTTGCCGGACTTGCATTCCTACTCGCCGCCTTAGGCATTACTGATATTGTTGCAGAAGTTGGCGGAGTGGTCGGCAATGGCGTCGCTTGGCCTTTTGAAAAACTTTTCGGCGCTTATGCCGGCACTATTTTTCTTTCAGCAATCTTAATTATTTCCCTTTTACTTATCTTTGAAGAAAAATTGAGTTTGATGCCAATGTTTCTTTTCTTTCAAAAAATCTGGAACCAATTTGTTAATCTTTTTGCAAAAAAAGATTATGAAGAAGATGATGAGGCGATCGTTAATCTCGCCGTTAAATCAGTAAAAGATGAAGTGGAAGAAAATTTTGAAGAAACCCAAGAGGAAGAAGAGAAAGAAAAACTAAAAAAAGAAAAAGTTAATAAAAAGAAAAAAGAAGCAAAAGAAACAGAAAGTGAAGAATCGGAATTTGTAATTTTTGATAAAAAAGGTTCTTACACTCCCCCGCCACTCGAACTCTTAGGAACGGACCGCGGCGAGCCGAACGTCGGCGATATCAAAGCGAATTTAAATATCATCAAGCGCACACTTTCGAATTTTGGCATCAATGTTGAAATGGATGAGGTTACCGTCGGCCCTTCAGTTACTCGTTACGCCCTTAAGCCGGCTGAGGGTGTTAAGCTCGCTAAAATTGTCGCGCTTCAAAACGATCTTGCGCTCGCACTCGCCGCTCACCCGCTCCGTATCGAAGCGCCAATTCCAGGGAAAAGTTTAGTCGGCATTGAAATTCCAAATAAAAAGAAATCGATTGTTGGTTTGGCTAATTTACTAACTGAAGAAGGCTTGAAAAAATCTACCAAGCCGCTGACTGTCCCGCTTGGCCGCGGCCTTTCTGGAAAAGGAACGTTCGCCTCGATCGTCAAAGCGCCGCACATGCTTATCGGCGGCACTACCGGTAGCGGAAAATCTGTCACCATTCATACTATTATTGTTTCTCTTCTTTACCAATATGGCCCGGCCAGCTTGCGTTTTATTTTAGTTGATCCGAAAAGAGTGGAGCTGACTTTTTATAATAAGATCCCCCATTTGCTGACGCCGGTAATCACCGATCCAAAGAAAGCAATTTTGGCGCTCCGTTGGGCCGCCAAAGAAATGGAGAGCCGCTATACGATTCTTGAAAACGAATCGGTGCGCGATATCACCTCCTATCATCAAAAGATAAAAGGCAAAACGGACAAGCCGGCGATGCCCTACATTGTCATTATCATTGACGAACTCGCCGACATCATGACCACTTACCCTAGAGAACTTGAAGCGGCGATCGTCCGACTTGCCCAAATGTCGCGCGCCGTTGGCATTCATTTGATTCTCTCAACTCAAAGACCGTCGGTTAATGTCATCACTGGCCTCATCAAAGCCAACATTCCAAGCCGCGTCGCCTTGCAAGTTTCAAGTCAGATTGATTCGCGCACTATTTTAGACGGCACCGGCGCTGAAAAACTTTTAGGCTCGGGCGACATGCTCTATCTTGGCCCGGAATCAAAACAGCCGGAAAGAATCCAGTCGGCTTTCATTACGGAAGACGAGGTTAAAAAAATTGTGGAGTTCTTGGCGGATAATAATTCAAATGACGACGAAGTGCTCTCCTTCTCGGAAGGCAGCCAAGAAGCGCCCTTGACTGTATCAATGAATTTAGAACAAGGCGGCCTTGCTGATGATGACGATGACGACGAGCTTTATAATGAGGCCAAGCGACTTGTCCTTGAAGCTCGTAAAGCATCGACTTCATATCTCCAAAGAAGATTGAAAGTCGGCTATTCACGAGCCGCGCGGCTTATCGACATACTAGAAGAGCGCGGCGTTGTCGGCCCTGCCGATGGCTCGAAACCGAGAGAGGTTTTAAGTGGCGGCGACGAACCATCTTCCGAAGAAAATTTGCTATAATATTATAAATCACAAAATAATCATTCCTCGCAGAGCACGGATATTTTCTTGCTAGAAAATATCCTCGGAACTCGGCCCGTCGGCCTCGTTAGTCTCTGCTCAGAATATTATTTCGTGATTAAAATCTAATATGGACACGAAATTTCGAAAAATTCTAAAAGTCGGCGCGCTCGCTTTATTTTTCGTTGTCGTTGTCGGCTATGCTTATTTTAAAACTAAAGATCTATTTCACGGCGTTTCGCTTCAAATCAATGGTTTGATTGATAATGGCAATTATTCGGAGCCGGCCGTAGAAATTACCGGCCTGGCTCGAAAAACAAAAAATCTTTCAATAAATGGTGAAGAAATTTTTATCTCCCCCGAAGGCACCTTTCGCGATTTACGGATTTTACTGCCGGGTTATAATATAATTACGATAAGAGCAGTCGATCGCTTTGGCAAGGCGACGGAGAAAATTTATAAAGTAACTTATAATAAATAATATGGCGAAAAAAACAAAAGAGGAAAAAAGTGAAGAAAAAAAAGAGACGAAAAATGCGGGCGCACTACAAGATGCTCTAAAAAGCATTCAAGCGAAATTCGGCGAAGGTTCAATTATGCGGCTTGGCGAGGCGCCGAAAGTTGATATTGATGTCATTCCTTCGGGCTCATTCGGACTTGATATGGCGCTTGGCGTTGGCGGCTTCCCCAGAGGACGCATTGTTGAAGTATTCGGACCAGAGTCAGGTGGCAAATCAACGCTCGCCATGCACACAATTGCCGAAGCGCAAAAGAAAGGTGGCATCTGCGCTTATATTGATGCCGAACACGCCATGGATCCGGAATATGCAAAAAAACTCGGCGTTAAAATTGATGAACTGCTCATCTCTCAACCCGACACCGGCGAACAAGCTCTCGAAATTACCGAAAGTCTTATCCGAAGCGGCAAAATTGATGTTATTGTTGTTGATTCGGTTGCAGCGCTAACGCCAAAAGATGAAATCGAAGGTGAGATGGGAGCATACCACGTTGGCAAGCAAGCGCGGCTCATGAGTCAAGCACTCCGCAAGCTTACCGCTATTGTCGCCAAATCAAAAACTGTTTTACTTTTCATTAACCAAATAAGAATGCAGATCGGTGTAATGTTCGGTAATCCAGAAACGACGCCGGGCGGCAAAGCGCTAAAATTTTATTCTTCTATTCGGCTTGATGTTCGCCGAATCGCTCAAATTAAAAAAGGTGAAGAGATCGTGGGCGGCCGAGTGCGCGTTAAAGTGGTCAAAAACAAAGTTGCCGCGCCGTTCCGCCAGGCTGAATTTGATCTCATTTATAATGAAGGAATTTCTCGCGAAGGCGAATTACTCGCTTTAGGCGAAAAATATGGTTTGGTTGAAAAGTCTAGCGGTGGTAGCTATACACTGAAAGCTCTTGGCGATGAAGGAAAACTTGGCCGAGGGTACGATACCGCCCGAACATATCTCAAAGAAAATTCAAAAATCGCCAATCAACTATTCAAAGATATAAAGGAGAAAATAAAAGCAGAAGTTTAAAATTTATTTTCCGTACGTTCGACATACTGCCCTGTTTCGGTATTCACTCGAATAACTTCCCCTTCATTTATAAAAAGCGGAACATTTAGCACGGCACCCGTTTCTAATTTGACTTGCTTCGAACCGCCAGCGGCCGTGTCGCCCTTAATTGAAGGCGGCGCTTCAACAACGCGAAAATCCATTTTGATCGGAAGCTTAACACCGATTATTTTTTCTTCTTCATTTTGAACGAAAACCAAAACTGTCACCAGCGTATTTTCTTTGAGAAATTTTTTTTGATCGCCAATTAAAACTTCGGAAAGTGTAAATCGATTTTTTGGATTCTTCGGATCAACAAACCAAATCTCGCCTTTGGCGCTATAAAGATATTTTGCTTCCCTTTTTTCAATTTCCGCTTCGCGAACTTTATCAGAATCATGAAAAGTCACTTCCGCAATGCGGCCAGTAATTAAATTTTTCAACTTTGTTTGATTAACCGGCTTTCTTTGCTGTTTGCGGAAAACCCAGCTCGTGAGCACTTCAAAAGGCTCATTTTCATAAATAATTATTTTCCCTTCTTTTATTTCGTTGTAATCTAGCATAACTATCTAGCAATAAATGGCAAAAGGCCCATGAAGCGCGCGCGTTTGATTGCGGACGTTAATTGGCGTTGGTGACCGGCTGTTAAACCAGTTTTGTTGCGCGACATTATTTTTCCGCTTTCAGAAATAAATTTCCTTAAAATATCGACGTCTTTATAATCGATGTAGTTAATATTATTGGTTAAAAAGTAATCTCTCATCATGTTGATTAAATGTTGTTTTTAAAATATTAAAATGGAATATCTTCGGTGTTGATATTTTCTTCCGGATATTGGATTGTATCGATCTCGCTTGATTCCTCTTTCGGAGCCGGAGCGCTACTTGCGCCGCCAACGCCGCCTCCCGACTTGGCGCCGAACTGAACTCGGTCAGCGACAATTTCTGTGCGATATTTTTTCTGACCATCACTTCCTTCCCAACTTCTGGTCTGAATACGGCCTTCGACAAGCACGTTCTGGCCTTTCTTTAAATATTGAGCGGAGGTTTCCGCTTGGCGGCCGAAGACAACAATATTATGAAATTCGGTTGCTTCTTTTTTAGCGCCCGACTGATCTTTCCAGACACGATTGGTCGCAACACCAAAAGTCGCCACCTTCATTCCGGAAGGCAGAGCTTTTAATTCCGGATCGCGAGTTAAATTTCCAATGACAAACGCTTTATTTAAATACATATTATTTTGTAATAATTGTTAAATTATTAATTTTAAATTGCTAATTCTTCAATTTTTTTATCAATCTCTTCGGGTGTTGCCGTACTCACTTCTGCTACTCTTTCTATTTCTCTTTTTCTTGGCACAAACTTATGGCCCGTGACAGTGTTCTCACGAACTGTGCTAATAATCATGAATCGGATAATTTCTGGCATGTTATCCAAAGTTTTTTTGAGTTCATCGGAAACAGCCGCTTCTTGTTCGAATTTAAACCAACCAAATCGCGCTTGATCAAATTTTTGTTTTCGGCTTTTAACGGTCTTTTCCATTGTGTAAGCAAGCCCGATTGCGCGAGGCGCTTCATCGGAAATGATACTGCCGCCGAATTTTTCGATTAAAGCTCTTAGATTACCGACAAAAACAACCGCTTCTTCATCGGTCATAACGGGCGTTAAAAGATAGCTCAATTCGTAAATTTTGTTTTCTGACATGTCGATTATGTTAGCAAAATACAATTTAAATGTCAAAACTTATGCCTATAGCATTGCGCTAGAGATTAAATTTTGCTACATTGATAATATGAATGTTATTACGATCCCAAAAAACTTAGTCAAAATGGGTGATTTGGTAGTACTACCTCGTAAAGAATATGAGGCGCTTTTTAGTTTTAAAAAAATTAAAGAATTTAAACCGACAATAGCCCAAAAAAAGGCTTTAATAAAAGCGGAATTAAATCTTAAAAAAGGAAAAAACTTTTCTTATAATGAGCTTCGCACAAAACTGGGATTTGCAAATTGATCCCTCGGTCTATAAAACATTAAAGAAAATTCCCCGTAATTATGCCGAGGCAATTTTAGAAGTGATTAGGATTTTGCCTATAAATCCTTACTACGGAGACATTCAGAAAATGAAGGATGAAAATAACACTTGGCGACGCAGAATCGGAAACTATCGCATATTCTATAAGATCAAGGTTGTTGAAAAGATAATTTTGATTTTTGGTGTAGAAAGACGAACCTCTAAAACATATTAAATCCTTATTGCTGAACAAAAAAATGGTAAGGCTGGGCTAATGACTGCGTGTTGCTTTGTAAATTTCTTGTAATTTATTTCGAGTTTCCCAGGAAACCTTTTGTTGTATTTCACGCATCTTTTCTTCAGCCTTCTCCTGTCTTTCATTTAAAAGCCTTCTTTCATTCATAAGCGCTTCGGCTAACGCACCTTTTAGGGGATCTTCTTTTTTAATATTTTCTAAATACACTCCCCTTTTCATTCCAATCTCCTCTGTTAATCGTGTCCCAACTTTATATCTTTCATCAAAGAGCCTGCTAGCTTCTTCAGCTAAATCTTTATATTTGTTAATATTATCTTGTTCTTCTTGCTCTGGGCTCTTTTCTGATTTTTTGGCGCTGATCTCTTTAGTTTCTTGTTTTTCTTTGGTTTCTGTATCAATTTGTGGGTTTTCCTTTAACATAAAATGTGAACATTAAATATATTAATATGTTATATGATACTATCTCTCTCTGCGAATGTCAAAATTTCATAAAAACCCGCCTTACATTGGCTACCAACTGCTTTTTTACCTCTTCTAAATCAAGCTTTTTGACTTCGGCTATTTTTTTAACAACTTCTTTAACATAATAAGGATAGCAAGTCCGACCGCGAAAAGGCGTCGGCGCGGCAAAGGGTGCGTCGGTCTCCGATAAAATCATATCAAGCGGGAGATATTCAATAACCTTGTCATAGTCAGGCACAAAAGTAATAGGACCGGCAAAAGAGATTGTAAAACCAAGTTCAAGCAGTTCCTTGGCAATTTCCAAATTGCCGCCAAAAAAATGCATGTTGGCTTTTGTGCTCGGATAATCTTTTAAAATAGAAATGAGATCTCGATAAGCATCGACCGTTCGTTTGCTTGGTCGGCAATGAATCATCAGCGGTTTCTTAACTTCATTTGCCAATTGGATTTGTTTAAGAAAAATTTCTTTCTGTTTTTCTTTGTCCCCGGGATGAAAATAATCCAAGCCGCACTCGCCGATCGCAACAACCTTTGATTCACTAGCTAAAAGTTTAAATTTTTCATAATCAAATTCTTCCTCTGAGTCAGTTGGATGAAGCCCAACTGTGGCCCAGATGTTAGGATTATTTTTTGCAATTTCGATCGCTTCTCTTGAAGTTTGAAAATCAGTGCCAACGGTAATTGTTCCAATTTTTTCACGAGCCAATTCCGCGATAATCTTTTCTTTCTCTTCGCGAAGCGGTGATAAATTCAAATGTGAATGTGAATCAAAATATTCGAGCATGATTAAAAATTTATTTTCTCAAGAAAAGTGGTTTTTCGGGCGTTTTCTTGTTTTCAACTAATTCAATAATTTTCTCGGCGGTTTCAGGCATAATTGGTTTTAATAAATGACTAATTTCCCAAAGCCCTAAAACTAAATGAGCAACATCGGATGCCGCTTTAGTTTCATCTGTTTTGATTGTTTTAAACGGTGTCGTCTCTTGAATATATTTATCAAGTTCGCCAATTTTACCCCAAACAAAATCGGCTGCTTTTTTTAAGTTAAAATTCCCAAAAGCTTCAATGTATTCTTTAGGTAAATTAACTTTTTCTAATTTATACTCTACTTTATAATCCACCGCCATTTTCATAACACGCGAAACTAAATTACCAAGACCGTTGGCAAGATTAGCATTATAAGAATTTTTAAACTTATCTTCCGAATAATCGCCATCTTCAAAAGAAGAAATTTCTCTGATTAGATAGTAACGAAGAGGTTCAATGCCATAAACATCCGCAACTGTTTTGGGATGAATAACATTACCAAGACTTTTTGAAATTTTTTGATTTTCGACTGTAATATAACCGTGGGTGAAAATTTCATCAGGCAAACGCAGACCGGCCGAGAGAAGCATCGCCGGCCAATAAATTGCATGAAATCTGATTACGCCTTTGCCAATTACATGAATTAACTTGTCAGCTTTTTGCCAATTTTTCCAATTATAGCCATTGATGTAATTTGAAAGCGCGTCAAACCAAACATACATAATCTGACTTTCGTCGGTAGGCACAGGAACGCCCCAGCCACGAGCTCGCTCGCGACTCCGAGAAATACTGAAGTCTTCTAAGCCTTGATTGATAAAAGAAAGAACTTCATTTTTTCTTGTTTCCGGAATTATTTTCAACTTATCTGATTCAATTAATTCTTTTAGCTTCTTTTGATAGTTACTTAAACGGAAAAAATAGTTTTCTTCCTCAACTTGTTGGAGATCATTATTGGGATGTTCCGGACACCTGCCATTAATTAGATCTTTTTCGGTTTTAAATTCCTCACAGCCAACACAATAAAGGCCTTTGTATTTTTTCTTATAAATGTCTTTGGCGCAAAGCGCCCAAAGTTCCCTGGCGCCATCAACATGTCTTTGCTCGGTTGTCCGAATAAAATCATCAAAAGAAAGATTTAAAACTTCTTTTAATTTAAAAAATTCCGCGGCATTTTGATCAACAAAATCAGAAGTTTCCATGCCAACTTCTTCAGCAGCAAGAACATTTTTAAGTGAATTTTCATCAGTACCCGTCAGAAAAAAAGTCTCATTATTGTCTAATCGGTAAAAACGCGCCAATGCATCCGTCAGCACGATTTCAAAAGCAAAACCAAGATGAGGCTTGGCGTTCACATATGGAATTGCTGTTGAGATAAAAACTTTTTTCATTATGACGCGGGAATACACATCTTGCGCTTCTTCTCAAGATCGTCAACAAATTCTAATATAAGCACCGCAACCGGAATCGCCAGCACAACTCCCCAAAAGCCGGCCAGTTGAGCGCCAATCAAAAGCGCTAAAATAATCGCGAGCGGGCTGATGCCAACGGCTTTTTTGATAATGAGCGGCACAAAAAGATAATTTTCAAATTGCTGAACAATTAAAATGAAGCCGGCAACAATTAAAGCCAGTGTAACGCCGCCATCTAAATATGCAAAAGCAATAATTGGAATTGCGGCCAAGATAATACCAAAAGGCACCAGCTCAAAGATGGCGGCCAAAATT
>Ga0209541_10017331_pt1 | contig 10551 bp, 8 predicted proteins | sample RifCSPlowO2_01_FD_184027 | JGI IMG/M metagenome (GOLD analysis project Ga0209541, IMG submission 184027) | Groundwater microbial communities from Rifle, Colorado - Rifle CSP2_plank lowO2_0.1 (SPAdes) (version 2) | ecosystem: Environmental > Aquatic > Deep subsurface > Groundwater | place: Rifle... | reverse complement strand
TTTTTGTAAGGCAAGTGAATATTTTACCTCAATTAACACGTATCCTTCAAGTAGACTAATTTTTCTCGGTAGTATTTAATACTTCAGAAATTTTTCGAGCTAAAGTCTCATTCCAGGCTACTTTAAAAGGCAGCTTAATTTTATCTCGGTTGTTGCCTTCAAAAACTATTATTACATCCTGCTCTCCCGGAAAATCTAAAAGTAGAGTTTTTAACATTTGTAAATTATTTTCGTTGGTGCCTTTCGGTATTTTCACAAAAAGACTATCTTGAGGCCCCTTGGCACCCTTACCTTCTATCGCTTCAACGATTATGGTGGCTGCCTCTTCACGACTGTCCACGCGTCCGGTAATTAAGAGTGGTTTGTTACTTATCCAAAAATTTCTGGTCTTGGCAAATATTTTAGGAAAAACCACCAAATCCAACGAACCCGTTCCGTCTTCTACTCTTACGAAAGCCATCTCTTGGGCGCTTCTTCTTGTCACGGCAATTCTGATATCAGAAACAACCGCCGCAATACGAACTAGCTCTCCCAAGGTGCCGTGAGGGGAAATTTCAAATATTTTATGAGTCGCTTCATGCTCAAATTCAGAAATTAGCTCTCCAATTGGCCTTGAGGAAAGTGAAAATCCTAAAAGTTGTCTTTCCAGACTTTGCAACTCTTCGTCGCTAAATTCTTCGACAGTATCGTTTTCAATTCTTCTCACCTTTTTAGACTCGGCCATTTCTTCCGCACTGAAAAGGCCTTGTTGATCTTTATTGCCTTTGGGTTTAGCGACTTTTCCGCGAATCTCATCCATTGAAGATAATAGTGAAGCTCTTTTACCAAAGTTACCCATTGCTCCTACTTTTATTAAACTTTCTAAAACCTTCTTATTGACACGTCGGGAATCTACTCTTGAAAGAAAATCGGCGAAAGACTCAAACTTCCCAACATCCCTTACTTCTAAAATTGCTTCTATGGCTGCTTTGCCCACATTTTTAATCGCGCTTAATCCGAATCGAATCGCTTTACCCTTCAAAGAGTCCTTATCCTCCACAATTTTAAATCCAACGTCTGATTCATTTATGTCTGGAGATAAAACATTAATACCCATACGTTTACATTCATTTACCGCCGCAGAAATTTTATCGGCATCATTGGACTCGGCCGTAAGAAGTGCACACATAAACTCAACAGGGAAGTTTGCTTTCATGTATGCCGTTTGATACGCAACCATGCCGTAGCTTGCCGCGTGTGCTTTATTAAACCCATAACCGGAGAAAGGTTCTATTAACTTAAAAAGCTCCTCTGCTTTTTTCTTCTCCATACCTCGCGCAACAGCACCTCTTACAAACTTGTCTTTTTGTTTTTCCATTTCCTCGGGAATTTTTTTACCAACCGCTTTTCTAAATTTGTCTGCTTCTTCCCAAGAATAACCCGCGATGTTTATTGCTGTTGTGAATACATCGTCCTGATAAACCATGAGTCCGTAACTTTTTCCTAAATAATCTTTCATTCTCGGGTCAAAATAGGTAGTTTTTGCGGGATTGTTCTTTCTTTCAATATACTCAGGAATTTGAGCCATGGGTCCAGGCCGATATAGTGCGACCATAACCATCAAATCCTCAATTCTTGTGGGTTTGAGTTCTTTAAGGTATCTGGTCATCCCGCTTCCGGAAAGCTGAAAAACTCCCATCGTTTCGCCTTTTGACAGCATCTCGAAAGTCTTTTTGTCATCTAGCGCAATTTCGCTTAAATTAATATCTATGCCTCTGGCCCTTTTGACTATCTCTATGGCGGAACCCAGAATTGACAAGTTTCTTAGACCCAAAAAGTCAAATTTCAAAAGACCTATTGCCTCTCCGGGAGAAACGTTAGGATCCAATGCATCCATATCATATTGAGTTATTATTTTTTTCCCTTCCGGATCAAGTTGTACTGGAGTGTAATTGGTAATTTCGTCAGGCGCTATTACCACTCCCGCCGCGTGTACCGATACATGTCTGGCATTTCCCTCTAATTGTTTCGCCAAATCTATTACTTTTTTAGAATCGGCGTCATTCTCGTATAAATTGTTTAAGTCGCTCGACATTCTAAGAGCTCTCTCGATACTCATGGGAAAGCCCTGCGAGCCGATTGGAATTAACTTTGAAATTCTGTCGCCTGTAGAATATGGAAAGCCCAAAACCCTGGCGGTATCTCTAACCGAACCTCTGGCAAGCATCCTTCCAAAGGTACAAATCTGTGCCACTCTGTCGTGCCCGTACTTTTCACTAATATAGTTTATTATTTCTTCTCGCCTATCATCTGCTATATCAAAATCAATATCAGGAGGGGATGGTCTCCATGGTGTCAAAAACCTTTCGAAAGGAAGGTCGTATTTGAGTGGATTTATATTTATAATCCCCACCGCATATGCCACCATAGAACCAGCCGTGGAACCTCTGGTATTGGTAACTATTCCTCCGTCGTGAGCCCAACGAGCGACATCCGAAACAATTAAGAAGTAGGTAGCGTAGCCCTTTTCTTTTATTGTTTTAAGCTCATACTTGAGTCTTTTTTTGATGTCGGGTGTTAATCGGTCGACTCTCTCGCGAATTCCGTCCCAAGTTTTTTCTTCCAGCTCGGCGTCGGGAGTTCTTTTCTCCAAAGGGTACTCGGGGAAATACCATTTATCCAAAGTAATCGAAACGTCGCACTTTTCGGCAATCTTTACAGAATTTTCCAAAGCTTCCCCAAGATCGGAAAAATGCTCGGACATCTCCTGGGGGCTATTAATGTAATAAGTAGGAGCGTCAATAAATCTTAAACGGCGGACTTCCGAAATATTTTTACCTGTTGCTATACAAACTAAAGCATCTTGTGCATTTGCGTCTTCCCTCTTGATATAATGTGCATCATTGGTTGCCACTATGGGGATGCCCATTTCTCTACTTAGCTTTTTAACTCCGGCGATTATCTTTTTTTCATTTTCTGCTTGGTTGGTCAGCTCTTCTTTGATTTCGGGAATTTCTGCTTTCTCAACGTAACTTAAGTAATCGTGTTTTTGAACTTCCAAGTAATAATCCTGTCCGAAAACATCAACAAACCATTGGGCTATCTTCTTGGCCTCCAAATAATCTCCTTCAGTTAAGGCCTGGGCTATTTCGCCTTGGGGACACGCAGAGGTGGCAATCAGTCCCTTTGAATACTTTGCCAAGGTCGCTCTATCAACCCTTGGTCTATAATAATACCCTTCCAGATGAGCAATCGAGGTAAGCTTCATCAAATTTTTATAACCCTCCTTATTTTTTGCCAACAGAAGTAGATGAAAATTTCTAAACTTACCCCTTTCAGGTCTCTCCTTCAAATCCACATTGGTCGTATACGCCTCCATTCCTAAAATCGGTTTTATACCCTCCCTTTTGGCCTTTTTATAAAATTCAATCACTCCATACATTGCCCCATGGTCTGAAATTGCAATGGAGTCCATACCTAACTCTTTTACGTGCCTGAAAAGCTTTGTAATTTTTGAAAGCCCGTCCAAAAGAGAATATTCGGTGTGAACATGAAGATGTACGAATTTATTTTTCATAACTTACTATTTTTGCGACCGGCTTTTTGCTCTTTTTTAAAAGCTCTGTCAAAGTTTTAGCAATCGCTTGCGGGCTGCCTTGACCTTTTAAAATGCTTAGTACACGGCCCATTAGATAACCAAATACTTGGGATTTTCCTTTTTTAAAGTCTGAAACCGCCCTCTGTTCTTTTTTGATAACCTCAAAGGCTACTCTTCTAATTTCGTCTTCACCGACAAACTCCGTTTTTGTAAGTTCATAGACCTTCTTCACAAGTTCCGCAGGTTCAGGAAATTGCCTATCCATGTTTTTATTGACCATCAAATCCGCAATTATTTTAGTTGGAACCTTGTGCTTTTTAGCGACTTTTACAGCCCCTTCAAAATAATCTGCCCGCGCCTTACTTTCCGAAAGTATTTTTGCATAACTTTCGGAAAGGCCCATTTTACTAAACCTCTCTTCTCTTTGTGTTGGAAGTTCTGGAATTTGCGACTTAATCTTTGCTATTTGTTTTTGAGTAAATCTCAAAGGAGGAATATCTGGCTCTGGAAAATAACGGTAGTCCTGCGCTTCTTCTTTGCTTCTCTGAGAAAAAGTTGCTCCGGTTTCTTCGTCATAACCTCTGGTTTCTTGCAGTAATTTATTTCCTTCTTTTAAGACCTTTTTCTGTCTGTCAATCTCCGCCTTCAAAGCCTTAACCAAAAATTTAAAGGAGTTAATATTTTTAAGTTCCACCTTGTAATCCGGCAATATTTTTAGCTTTGAGCTTTTAGCTTTTAGCTTAGAGAGCGACACGTTCGCCTCCAATCTCATACTTCCTTTTTCCATATCGGCTGAAGAAATCTCCAGATATCTAACAATTACTTGAACTTCCTTAACGAATGCTTCAACATCCTCAGCACTATCAAAATCAGGCTCGGTGACCATTTCAATTAACGGCACGCCGCTTCTGTTAAAATCCACAAGACTGACACTTTGGCCTTCTATTTTTTTATGAACGAGTTTTGCAGTATCTTCCTCCAAATGTATTCTTCTTATCTTCATCCATTTTCCATTTTCTCTCCGAGCCCATTGGCTCTCCGAGCCGGGGGCCATTTTCCATTTTCCATTTATACATAGCGGGATGTCATACTGACTTATTTGATAAGCCTTAGGAAGGTCGGGATAAAAGTAGTGTTTGCGGTCAAATTTTGAAAATTTGTTGATTTCACAATTAAAGGCCAAGCCAAGCTTAATAGCTGCTTCAACGGCTTTTTCGTTTACATAAGGAAGAGCTCCAGGAAGGCCCAAGCAAACAGGGCAAACCTGGGTGTTGGGCTTTTTGGCGAAATGTTCCGCAGAACATCGGCAAAACATCTTGGACTTAGTTGAAAGTTCGATATGTATTTCAAGTCCGATTATCGGAGCAAATTCTTCTTTCATATTTATTCTATTTTTAACTCAAATCCGCTCTCCATAAATTTCTGACCGAATCTTTTTGAGGCGACAAGTGCCGCCAGAGTCAACCCTCCCAAGAGGAAGAGTATGAGTTTTACTCCGAAAAGTTCAGCCAAGGCACCTGAAAAAATGACCGGAAAGATTGTTGCAATTGTTGCTAAAAACCAATAATTACCAAACACTCTACCACGCAAGCCTCCAGGCGTGGCCTCTTGTAGATAGGTTTGAGAAGGGATTAGAATCCCTACAAAAGCCACTCCCGCTAAGGCTATTACTACCCCTCCCATAATTATTCTGTTTGCTCCTTGAAGCTCCGGAACAACAAAGGTCAGAAGCAAAGCGACAAATGAAAGAAGCATTAAGGCATTTTCTATCGTTCGTTTTTTTCTCCAGCCCCTCTTTAGCAATTTTGGAATAGCAATAGCGCCTAGCGCTGCTCCTATTCCGGCTGGGACAACGATATATATCCCGGCTGAATTTACGTCAATTCTCAAGATATCTGATGCAAAAACAGGAACATTAACCATGACTATAGTCATGGCTATCTGAAAAGCCATAAGAAGAAGAAATGGGACCAAAATCTGGTTGTGCTCTTTGATAAATTTGTAACCTTCGACAATTCTGTAAAAAAATTTACCGAAGGCCACTTCGAAACTTTTGGGCAATTTATCCTTAACTCGCATCGACGGCAAAAAGGACACGCTTACGAATGCCAAGAAAAGAAGACTCGAACAAAGAAACAGGGAGTTATTGAATCCCAAATACTTATTCATAATTCCTGCGACTGCAAATCCGAGTATTAGCGCCCCCTCCTGAGTTAAGAAAAAAAGGCCATTTGCCAGAGGTAGATTCGGTTTTCTAACCAAAGTAGGCACAGCAGCAGCCTCTGCCGGCACATAAAATTGGTTCAGGAAAGAATAGGCAACCGCAACACCATACAATAAAAAAAGTCGATTCTCGTGAGATATAGCGTAAATTAAGATCGTAAAAGATTGTAACAAGTTTGTAGCCATCAACATTTTTCTTCTCTCAATCATATCCACCGAAACTGCAGCAAATGGTCCTATCAGAATTGCAGGAAGAGCATATGCAACCCACAAAAAAGACGTCGCGATGGTCGAACCCGTATTTGAAAAAAGCTTTACTAAAAGAAGAAAGTTCATTATGTTAATGGTCAGCTGCGAAAGTATCTGAGACCACCACAAAAAAATGAAATTGGAATTTTTGACGATTGGCTTAAACTCGTTGAGCATAATATTCTTATTTCCAGACGGAACTTTGTTGATAAAGCTTTCCTAATTCAAAAAGGCAAGTTTCCGAAAACCTTGGCCCCAAAAGCTGAAATCCCAAGGGAAGCCCACTTTTTGTTAGTCCCGAAGGTATAGCAATTCCAGGAATCCCGGCCACGTTTGCTGCAACAGTGAAAATATCTGCAAGATACATTTCGAGCGGACTGTCAGCTTTTTCTCCTAATTTAAAAGGAGGAGTAGGAGAAACAGGAGCAATGATTGCGTCAACCTCCAAAAAGGCTTTGTTAAAATCCTCTATTACTTGAGTTCGCACTTTTTGGGCCTGCAAATAGTAAGCATCGTAATACCCGGCCGATAGAACGTAGGTTCCCAGCATTATCCTTCTTTTGGCCTCATCCCCAAACGAACCTCTGTCATTACCGTAGCGAATTCCATCATAACGACCAAGATTTGACGATACTTCCGCGGGTTGAATTATGTAGTAAACGCTAATCGCATATTTGGTATGAGGCAGACTTATTTCTCTTATTTCAACATTCTGTTTTTTGAAAACCTTAACAGCTTCTAAAACAGACCTTTCGACTTCTTTGTCAATCCCTTCAACAAAATATTCCTTGGGAATACCTAGCTTTAACTTCGAATTTTTAATTTCTAATTTTGAATTTTTAACTGTCGAATCTCGATAATCCTCTCCTCGGGTTACACCGAAAACCCTTTCAGCGTCTTCCACACTTTTTGTAATATGACCTACGCAGTCCAATGAAGAAGCCATTGCCACAATACCGTAGCGGGATACTGCCCCATAGGTAGGCTTAAATCCAACCACGCCGCAAAAGTTGGCGGGCTGACGAATAGAGCCTCCTGTATCTGTTCCTGTTGCAATTAGGGTTAAGTCTGCAGAAACAGCTGCGGCCGAACCGCTGGAAGAACCGCCCGGTACGAAGTCTTTATTCCACGGATTTTTCGCAGGTCCGAAGTCGGAATTTTCTCCGCTTGCCCCGTGAGCCCAGGCGTCGCAATTTGTTTTACCCAAAAGAATACACCCTGCTTCTTCCAGTCTGTCTACAACAGTTGCCGAATAAGCTGGAACGTAGGACTCCAAAACCCTGGAAGAAGCAGTTGTTCTTATACCTTTGGTCAAAAACAAATCTTTATGAGCGACTGTGACACCCAAAAGAGGTTTGTCTTCTAAGACTTTATCGCCGTAATCATTAATTAACTTATCGGCATTTTTTGCCTGTGAATATGCCAAGTCCTTCGACACAGTCAAAAAACAATTTAGCTCTGGGTTGGCTTTTTCTATACGGGAAAGATACTCCGAAACCAGCTCAACGGCAGAAAACTTTTTGGCCAAAAGACCCTCCTTCGTCTTTTTAATATTTAAAGGCGTGTCCATGCTACTTTTTATTACGTTCCAATATTGCGGGCACCACAAAATAACCGTTGTGGGTTTTCTCGGTACCGGATAGAGATTCTTTTTGCGTAAGGTTTGCCTCTATCCTTATCTCGTCTTGCCTAAGAACATTCTCTAATCCCGTTGTTTGACTTGTAGGTTCAATTTTCTCTGTGTCCACCTCACTCAGCTTTTCAACATAAGATAAAACTTGAGATAGCTGACTTTTAAATCTGGAGATTTCTTCGGAGGTTAATGGTAGGTTAGCAAGTTTGGCTACGTGTTTTACATCACTATCGCTTAATTTACTCATGCCCTTATGATAGCGCCGCGGCCTTTTTTGGGCAAGTAACTCAAATGTCTTTGCGAAGTTTTTTGTAAATTATGTATAAAAAAATGCAACCTAATAAAAGAACGCCGGCGATAATTGCCATAAATCATCATACCATTTTGCCCAAAACCTTTATACGCTCCTCCACCGGCGGGTGAGTATTGAACAAATTCGAAAACCAACCTACAGCCCCTTTTGCCTTATCTTTAAACGGACTGGCGATATATAAATGGGCAGTTGCCTTGTTGGCTGCCTCTAAAGGTTCGTGGTCTGAGGAAATTTTCTTTAATGCCGAGATTAAACCAGACGGCTGTCTGGTAATGGCTACGGAACCTGCATCGGCCGTAAACTCGCGACGCCTTGAGATTGCAAGTTGTATAAGCTGTGCTATGACAGGTGAAAGCAGTGCAAAAATCACACCAAGAACCATAATCAGGGCTGCCAATTGGCCCGAGTTTTTACTGCGTCTCCCTCTAACGCTTACGCGTAAGAAAAAATCTCCTAAAAGGGCCACTGTTCCTACTAAAACCGCCACGATACTTGCAAGTCTAATATCATAATTTTTTATATGCGTCATCTCATGTGCGATTACGCCTTCCAGCTCGGTTTTGTCTAGCTTTTGCAAAAGCCCCGTTGTTGCACAAATAACTGCGTGCTCTGGATCACGACCCGTAGCAAAAGCGTTCGGGGCAGAATCGTCAATAACATAAAGAGCCGGCTTTGGTATATCTGCCGCAATACTTAAATTTTCCGAAGCGGTATAAAAATTAAAATCGCGGCTTCTGTCTGCAGGTTTGGCTTGCGAAATCTTAAGAACAATTTTGTCGCTATAATAATAACTTCCAAAGCTTAAAAGCCCTGACATCAAAAGAGCAATCCCGGCCACCCCAAGTCCTCCCGGCTCGTAACCTAAATAAACGGAAAATGCCTGGGAAATAATATATATCGCAACCGTTATAAAAACGATAAAAAGGATAACTATAAGAGCGCTTTTTCTCTTATTGGCCACTTGGGCCTCGTAGATATTTATCATTAAAGCTTCACTTTCGGCGTCTCTAACTCTTCTTTTCCGACCTCAACGTGTTCACCCTCCTGAGGAGTAATAATACCGGCCTGCTCCCCGAATTTAAAGAGATTTGCCACCAAACTAGACGGAAAAGAAACCCTTTTGACATTGAAATCTGCCGTCAGATCAATTACAAGCCTTCTGGCAAACATAACCTTGTCGGAAGTATCCCTCAATTCATCCATAAGTTTGGTAACCACTTCAGAGGCTTTAAGTTCCGGATTGCTCTCAACTACGACTTGAATATTTGGCAGTATCGAAGCCAACTTTGCGCCTGCGTCTGCCATTTTCTGAACACTTCCTGACTTAATGGCTGACGATATTGCGCGACGAGCATCGGTTAAATCCTTATAAACTCCTTTTTCGTGTTTAAGATATCCCTTTGCAGACGACTCGAGGTTGGGGATAAGATCTGCCTGTCTTTTGAGTTGGTTGCCTATCTCCTGAACAGCAGCTTTAATTCTGGCTTTGCTGGATACAAAGAAATTGTAAGTCGAGATTACCCAAAAGGCTAAAACGGCAACAACAACTAACAGTGGAATCAACATTTATTATCACCTCCCCCGCACCAAATTCGCTAAAAGAAGACTTTTTGTAATCCTCTTTTTTAGTTCATTTAGTGCTTGACCATAATATTTTAGTCTATATTCGCGAGCTTTTGCGTCTTCTTTAGATTTATACATTTCAGAATATATAAGTATCCATTTACCTTTATTCTTTGTAGATTTGTTTTTGTTTGTATTATGTTCAGCGATACGTTTTCTTAAATTATTAGTGTAACCCATGTAAAGCTCACTGGCCTTACTACTTGCTAGTATGTAAACATAATACATAGCAAAATTGGTGCGGGGCTCCGCTGGTTAACAACTAACTAGATTCTAACATCTCCTCAAATTCTTGCAAACTCCGCGTATTTATAATATCTGCCTTGGTCGCCCAGCCGCGCCTGGCTACTGATACACCGTATTCCATATTATCCATCGAATCGACGTGGTGTGCATCAGTGCCTAAAGTAAATTTCACTCCATATTTCACAGCATCTTTGACCAAAATGTCAGGCAAATCCAAACGCATTGGTTCAGCATTTATCTCCAACCACTTGTTATTTTTCACACAATAATCGAAGATTTCTTCCCAATCAATCTCTACTCCTTCCCGCTCATTTAATTTTCTTGCGGTCGGGTGAGCAAATATTTTCACTTTAGGATGCTCAAGTGCATAAACAACTCTTTTGGTCATTTCAGCCCTGGGCAGTTTAAAGCTCGAATGAATAGAAACCAAAGCGAAGTCTAAAAGTTGAAGCGCTTTATCCGGAACCGGAAGCTTCCCGTTTGGTAAAATGTCTATTTCAAGGCTATTGAACACTTTCCTTAGCCCCTCGTAGCCTTGGCGAAGTGGGGTTTTACCTCTATGAATAACTTTTTTATTCAATTTCCTAATTGAGTAATTTATTTTGTCAATAGCCTCCCTCTTTTTCTCAATCAGCCTTAGAATCTGTCTCTCATTGTGTTTACCTTTACTGGGATTGTGCTCGGTAA
>Ga0209541_10017330_pt1 | contig 10551 bp, 12 predicted proteins | sample RifCSPlowO2_01_FD_184027 | JGI IMG/M metagenome (GOLD analysis project Ga0209541, IMG submission 184027) | Groundwater microbial communities from Rifle, Colorado - Rifle CSP2_plank lowO2_0.1 (SPAdes) (version 2) | ecosystem: Environmental > Aquatic > Deep subsurface > Groundwater | place... | reverse complement strand
AATGAAAAAAATTAATATGAAAAAAGCCACCAGAAGCGGTATCATTAATAGTAATATTTTATTAGCAGAGAGTGTTCGGATTGAGGGCTCCGCGTAGGACTGATGATTTGAGAAAAGAGTAGCACTACCACTTATGCACGTCAAAAAGTTCTAACTCCTGTACCCGAACTAATTACTGAGCAAGACTCTTATTGTGACGTTAAATTGAACACTTTGCGATATCTTCGACAGGAGTCATAATGACAACAATAACATGCGCGAAAATCTGGAAGAAAAAAACCCATATCAACAATACCTGGAATCAGGAGGCGCCTTCAATGAAAAAGACTATGAAAACGCCATTCAAAAAGTACGTGACGCAATGGAAATGACAACGCACGAAATGCCCTCGGAACAGGAAAAGCCGATCGAAAATCAAGCACAACACCAATTAAAGACGATGGTCGAGAATGAAACGCCGCCGGAAAAACATGCCCAACTTCAAGTAAAGATGATAGCAGAATATGCCGGCATTGAGTTAAACAAAGATAAGGCTGATCAAAGAGCGGTGCTATATGGCATATTGCGCGATAACTCTCAATCTAAAGAAACACAAAGCCGTTATAGCCAGATGTCCGATCAGCGTTTATTCGCGGAAGCATTGCGGATGCTGGAAGATCAAGATGCGCTAAACAAGCTGATTGAGGCAAACCATAAAATCGGAACTCATTGTCCAATTTGCTCAAAAGTAGTTACGCCAGGCGAAAGCTGCCGTTAATCCTATCCTGGTGGGCAATTAAACGCCATTAGAACCTCAATTATAAAACACGAGGCTTCGAGTTATTCAAAATAAGCTTAGCCACTTCGCTGGGACTCACTTCAGAAGTATCAATGATGGCGGCCTTTGGATAAATCATTTTTTCGTGTTTATTAATATTTTTCAAAATTGCATTTTTTGCAGGTTTTTGGTCTTTTTCCCTTTTTTCAATTCTCGAAAGGAGAATATTTCTCGTGGCTTGAAGATGATAGAAGCCGATGACGCACTTATGCTTTTTTGCGAGCCGCAAAAACTTATTGACCACTTCCTCTGAGCAAACAATCTGCTCCAGTAGTACGCTAATGCCATTCTTAAAATACTCATCACACATGCGGTAGATTATTTTCCATGCGAGCAGATGGTCTTCAGTACTCGGTCTAAAATCAGAAAGTAGTACTCGGATGTCTTCGATACTCAACAGGGCAGTCCGTTTTAGATTCTTCCTCAGCAGATTGGTGATGGTGGACTTCCCCGAACCCATCTGGCCATTGAGAAAGATGAAATTCAATTTCTTGTTCATATCTTGGGGTGCTCAGAGGGAATCGAACCCTCATATCTGCTGCCACAGAGCAGCGCTTTGCCGTTAAGCTATGAGCACCATAAACATTACTTTTCTTGCGGATAATGGTGTATTAAATGATGACAATTATGACATAACCAGATCAAATTTTCTACTTTATTATTTTTTCTATTTCTATCAAGGTGATGTACCGCCAAAACTCTCTTATCTTTCGTTCTACATTTGCTACAAATTGGTAAAATTTTAGTTCTCAGTAAAATATTCTTATATGTGCTCTCTCCGCCTCTCCAATTTGGATGATTTTCGCCAATATACACTATGGAGTTTCTCCAAATCGCCTGACAAGACTTACTGCAAAAATATTTTTTACTTTTAGATCTACCAAGATTTTTGATTGATTTATATGCTTCTTTTTTACAAATAAAACAGACGATTGTTTTGCCTGTTTTTAAACCTTGATAGTGACACCATTTAGAACAATACTTTCCGCCACCAATTTTAACCCAGTAAGGTTTTGTTTTAAATTCTTTTTTGCAAACCTTACACTTTCGTACAAGAGGCATATTTTAAGTATATCTCGAAAAATATATAAAGTAAACAAAAACGTTTCTGGATTATCCACAAACTCTAGTGCTAACCGTTACACTATAGGCACCATTAAATTTTTCTCAACGCAAGTTGAGATTTATTATTTTACTGCGAAAATCTTTAACCTTCAACCTTCAATACTTCCGCTCCCTCTTTTATCTTCTGCGATATTTTCACCGCGACCTCATCGCCAGCACTCGCCTTCGCAACGGGCTTATGGTCAATCTGCATTGATTCAATTTTTTCCGTAAACTCAATTTCCCCTTTTTTGAATTTAACTTCCTCGCCTGAAGAAAGAGATCCGGAAAGTTTTACCACAACAACTCCGGCCTTATCAAAAAAGTGAGTTACTTTGCCGATTTGTTTTTCAGCCATGTTTTAAAAACTTAGTCCTATAAAGGACCTTTCTGCCTCCTGAATTTTGCGAGCAAAATTCAGGAGGCTATATTATTATCCTACCCTGCCCATTAATCTGGGCAAGGGCTTCTCAAAGTGCTGAAAATCCGGCGGATTCCATCTCCCTCCCCATCTCCATCCGCGGCTCTCAAAAAGTTTTACAACGTCCCTCGTAATCGTTCCGGACTTATTATGAGCGTAGACGGAATCTTTTGGATGAATCGAGCCATCATGCGCGACATAAGGATTTTGAAAAGGATTAATATCGATCGCAAGCCCAAAAGCATGAATCGAAATCCTATCACTCCGATAGATTTTCCTGTAATTAAAACAAGAAGTGTTGTTTTTCTCCATCGAAAGTTCGTCATCCCATCCATAGCACGATAAAGGCTTCATCTTCTCGATCGGGAACTGCGCCGTGAGAAGAAGCGTAAAAATCTCCCGCACATCCCTTACAACGTCCCGGCACACGACCATCTCGCCAGTACGGACTTCTCCTTCAAAAGAGTAAAATGGCAGTCGAACAAATTCGAGATTATTAAGTATGCTCTCGGGAATTGCTTTTCCGAAAATTGCCTCTTCAAACGTCATCTCTATTTCGTGCTTTATCCAGAAATCCTCTTCTGAAATCACCCTAACTCCGTTCTTTTTTAAAAGCGCTGTCGCAACCCCATCACCCTTTTTCAGCGTCCCGGAGAAAGTCCCGTCGTAGATAAGTCCCGAGCCGCACGAAGGGCTCCTTGCCTTAAGAACCACTTCCTTCGCATCGAACCATTGGGCTATCTGCAAAACTCGGCGCGCTCCAAGTTCAAGGTTTTCTGTAACATCGAGGCCCGATTTTGTTACAACCCTATCTCCAACCTGCTCCGCGGATTCGCGCGGTGTCGGAAGACCTCCCATTTCTTCAGGGCAAACCGGAATAAGAGTATATTTTTTTGAAAGTTCTAAAACTCGGCCGCTTACCCTGTCTTTCCCGTCGTACTTGCACCGAAACCCGAGCAAACACTTGCTTACAAGCAAACAAGCCATAGTATCCTCCTTTTTAAAATCAGTTTAGCAGTTTTTGGAATAAAATAAATCCCGTTAGAAATTCCTCGCAGAGCGACGGAATGTTATTTCTAAAGGGATAAAATTATTTGCTATTTAGTTCTTCGACAATCATAAGCTCGTCTTGAACTATATTTTGGAAATTTTCTAGACCCCCCGCCTTTCGATATGATATATTAATAATTTTGGATAGTAATTGAGAATCAGTTACGCCCAAATTGACCAATTCTTCAAGATCTTTGTCGCCTGCTTTTGAAATAAGATTGATAAAAAATTTACTGCCTGACATAGAAATGCCTGATTTTTTTATAATATCTTTTAATTTTTGCAGATTATTCATTTTGCAAATTTTTATTATAAGCCTTTAAAAACACGACCCCCAAATTTCGATGTGGAGATACGTAGTCGTTAAATACCTTGTTCCCGCTTAATTTTTTTTCCATTTGAGACCAAAATATAGGCCAATTAATTTTTCCACTATTACGAATCTCTTCATTTAAAGCAAAGAAAAGAGGATCATTAATTGTCATTGTGCCGACTCCCTTCGTAGATATAATATGAGCATTGGGAGATTTCTCTAGAACCGCTGTTATATTATTGTATCCGCCACAAGAGCCGAGAGAAACAATTCTAGCACCAGCAGCAACGCGCTGAATGCTATCATTTGCATGATAGCTATGCCCCCTATGCACAATTACGGACGGGAAAATTTTTTTTGATTTGAAATATTCATTAATTTTTTCCGAACCGTCATGTTGATGATTCGGCTTATTGGCAAAAATTTCTATTTTTTTTCCATCTCTAGCATTACTCGCAATTATCACAAATTCGTTTTTATCTTCAATCTTCCATTCATTTTTACCTTGGTATTGGCTGAGAAAACTTTCGAATGACGCCTTCCCGTCATCATCATCATAAAAAAAGTATTCCTGCACATTTGATCCATATTGATCAAATAAATCTGCCCGGTTAACTTCAAGTAAATTGGGTAATTTATATTTTTGCGACATCTCTATTATCCAATCGTCATCAATTGTTTTTTTCTGTGCAAATAAGCCGGCGAGCAGCCCATAAACCGTCGTTGCTTTCTTATTTTTAATCTCGTTGACGCGTTTATATTCACTTTTAATCTCAGAGCTTAAAGCCATCAATATCACTGGGTCTTGGATTGAATTGAACGTATCAGCAATCGCAACGGCCTGATTCAAAAAATCCTCCTTTTCATCCAATCTTATAAATTTCCGGAGAATTTCCTTCGAATCAGCACTATCCATTGTTGATAAAAACTCCTGAAGACGATTAAAACTGGACGCCATCTTAATCAATGTTCTAAATTTATTAAACCCTGAATTTTTTAATAGTTCATCTCCTTTTAGATGAGACGCTTTCATTTTTTCAATCATTCTAGAGAAAAATCCATTGAAAGTAGACGTGAAAATTTCTTCTTCGCCGTATACCATTAGTGTATATAACTCTGAAGCCCGCATTTTTTCGACCGATTTAAATCTTTCCGTATCAGGCCGTTCATGAAGATCGTTGATTTTTCTAACCTCTTCAAGCGCGACCTTCGACATTAATTTTTCAATACCGATAGATCCAATTTTCTGCTCGGATGATTTTAATTCGATTAAAAATTGTAGAAAGTCCTTTGAAGTCGCTAGCTTCAGAGCCTCATTGAGTTTCGTATCGGACTGGGAAGAATAAATCAAGGCGATTCTATCGAGATTAGTGATATATTTTATGTATAAATTTTCGTTGATTTTTTTAGACAGAGAAATTTCATCCAGTGCGTCTATAAATTTTATAATTTGAGGTTGGCTGCTTTTTCTTAAAAGTTTCATGATTATTGCGCCGGTGCTTGTTTCGCTCTGGAATTCAAGATGTTTGCCTATTGAAACCGGGTCATTCAAAAAAACTTTTTCGAAAACTTCAGGCATATACGGTAAATCTTCCCAATTTTTTTTAAAATTTAGAACAATCCTTTCTGGAGCCTTGGCCGCGGACCTGAAAACCAACCTTTTCAAGGCTTCGGCGGAACTATCCATATTTCTCATTTTTTGATAATTATCAAGTAAAAATTTAGGGTCTCTTTCTATAAGCTGATGAATGATTTGGCCGCGTATTTTCTTACTATATATTTTTTTATAATAACCCTCATCTTCTTCTTGCTTGTTCTCATGCGCTAAATAGAATGAAAGCCCTGATTTTGGATCACTATTTATAGAATCAATAATTAAGCTATCAATGGATTTGTCGTCAAGACGCACTAAGGCAGCCGCTGAACCGATTATTTGCTGAAAAGATCGATTTTTGTGCGCGGCATGAGCCGCTAGTTTTATTTGTGTGCCATATATTTTAATATCAAAATTGTAAGCATTATCGATAAATTCCTCAGGGTAAAATGAAGATGCTTCTTTTATTGCGGCGACAGCCCACTCTTTATTTGCTGCTTCTTCTGAAATATATTTTAATAAAGACCTGGGGCTTGTCTTAATTGCATCTTGAAAGACTCTCTTCATAAAACGCTCACTATCAGCAAATGCATCAAAAATTTGATCGACTTTAAGCGCCTCGAGCGGGTCTTTCTCAATAGCCTGCCTTAAAATATCGGAAAGCCATGGCACATTTCTTAATTCGGGATTCTTAATGATATGCTTTGAATTCCTTTCTAACACGAGAGCGAGCGAATCGTGTATTGCCTTTTCGATGCCGGGTATTTTGAAAGATTGGTAAATATCGCCGAAGTGCTGGCTCACATATTCGGGCGATGATATAACTGCATTTGTGATGTATTGATTTAACCATTGAAATTGTAGTAAATTTTTTCCTCGCAAAAGCAAAAATGATTTGTCATTATCATTACTAGAAAACATTTTTTCCACAGATTTCATTAGCGCTTTCTCGGAATTAGGCAAATGTTTAAAGTTATCAAAAAATTCAATGAGTATCCGGTCGCCCTTAACAGCAAACGTATCTACGGCCGCCTGAAGTATGGAATTCGCGTCCTTCAATTTTTTATATTTTTGGAAGTGAATTAGAGCTCCTTCGGGAAAATCAGAAGCCGCCTTCTTTATATAATCATGGGTCCACTCAACATCAACAAAACTAGAAGCGCTTTCCAGCAGCACTGAATTAAATCGTGTTCTCGTCCTCCCTTCCAAAGATTTTTTTAAAAATGTCTCCGCTCCTATATAATCCTTATAACTTGAATAATACTTAATGAGGTCTGATTGGCGTTCTACATCTATAGAATTAGCGGCTTTTTCAAAAATTTCCTTAGCTTCAGGGAGGTCTTTATAAGAATATGCATACTTCAGTAACGCTTCATTCCCGGCCTTCCCTATCGATTCTCTAAGAATTTTTTCGGAGTAAGGAAAACTTTTATATTTCTTATAGTAGTAAAGCGGATATTCGGCCGACACTTGAGAGGTCATTTTTTCCAACAAAGCCTCCCCATCAGCATCAGAAAAATATTTAAGAAATTTGTCCACTTTCGAATAAGCCTCGTCAGGCTTAAGCTCTGACAGAATTAATATGAATTCCTTGCCCCAGTCTTTTAGCAAAAAATTTTCAGCATTATCAAAAACAAATTCAGCGTAATTATTAGAAAAAGAGGATTGCTCTCCCAATTTTAATTTTTCTAATTGTTTTTTTAATTTTTCAAGATCGTCCTTGGTATAAACCTGGCCCGCAACTTCAACATTATTTCTGGATTCAATCGTCTCATATGCTTTGTAGGCGCCAAAGCCACCAACTATCAGAGATGTTAGAAGGATCGACGCGCGACTAAACCTCTTTGCTCTTTCAGAAAAACTGAATTTAAGAAGAGTTTCTTTCTCATCAACGGCAATATCCTCAATTTTTTGATTTTCACCAGTAGAAATAGCAGGTTCTTTTGATTCATCCGAAAAATCCTCTATAGGGGGGCGTTCTTGCATCATTGATTGTATTTTACCTAAATTTAAGCAAACTCAACAAACAATTAAGATAGCTTCGTTCAGTGATTTGCAAAAGCAAAATTTGAATTATAATAATTATTCGCGATCGCCTCTTCGGCAAATCAAGCGTGTGCGCGGGGGGAGATTTGAACTCCCATGGGATTACTCCCGCTACCACCTCAAGGTAGTGCGTCTGCCGATTTCGCCACCCGCGCAATATAAATATATTACTCCGTGGCTGGGCCTTCAGCCGCCGGAGTTTCCTCTTTTGGTTTTGTATACAAAGTCTGCTTCATTTTTCGTCGCGCTTCGGACTGCGCTTTCTCTCGCACATAGTAAAGCTTTGCCCGCCTGACTTTGCCGCGCCTCAAAATTTCTATTTTTTCGATAACAGGAGAATAAAGCGGGAAAACCCGCTCAATGCCGATCCCATCGGAAACCTTACGGACGGTAAAAGTTGCCCCTGCCTCTGTCCCATGCTTTCTGGCCAATACTAATCCTTCAAAAGCCTGAAGCCTAGTCTTGTCCCCCTCTTTAATTTTCTGCCAAACGCGAACACTATCTCCGGGCCTTAAATCAAGCTTTTTCCTTGCTTCAATATCAATCGGCGAAAATTTTATATCTAAAACTGTGGTCATGATTCGTTATTTTTATCATCTTTGGTAATTTCTTGCAAGGCTACTCGCAAATCCTCCGGCATATCCGCTTCAAGCTTGATTTTAGTTCCGCTCTGTAGCAAAAACTCTATCGAGGAGGCGTGCAAGAACTGGCGCAAAAGGCCTCCGGGACATGTAAATCTTTTTCCGGAATAAAGCTTGTCGCAGACGACAGGATGCCCGATCGCGACAAAATGTGAACGGATCTGGTGAGTGCGTCCGGTTTTTGGCAAAGCCTCAACGAATGTGAAATTGGCAAATTTTTTCAGGACTCTATATTCAGTAATTGCTTCTCTGATTGTTCCCCTTTTTTCCCCGATAGCCACCCGTTTCAGTGGCGTTTTTTTAGATCGGCCGATTGATAATTCGATTTTCCCTGAATTATCTTTAATCTTGCCAACAACCAAAACTTTATAGCTCTTCTGAATCTGGCGCGTTTTAAAAAGATCACACAGATATTCTTGAGCTTTTTCATTTTTCGCGAAAAGAATTACTCCCGATGTATCTTTGTCGAGCCGATGCACAACTAAAAGTTCCGGCCTTTTTCTAAGCGCCCAGTCAAAATCAACTCCCGCGGGTTTATTTAAAGCCGCGAGATCGTCGTCTTCGTAGATAATCTGCATTTATATCTTAATTTGGTCGGAGCTAGACACGGTAGACGTAGCTTTGGCATGCATTCTATTCACCGCCACTCCCCCTCCTATCAGTATCAGGGCCACAACCAAACCAACGCCAAATTTTACGGCATCGTCAGCGCCTTCCCACCCCAAAGCATATCCATATACAATCCCAAACGCTCCAGACAAGATAATTCCAACGCCGATATTGGTCCCGAGTCCTACTCCAAAACATAATATGCCTAAGAGAAGAACGATTATCCCCACAACATTAGCAGCTATAAAAATTTTACCGCCGTAAGTTTTGCTTTGTTCCGTATAATCTTTTTGTCTATTCTGCTGCTCCCTCTGTTGCCTTTCGTAGCAAGCCTGGTCTCCGGTTCCGCAAGAATTATAATCATAAGAATAACTCGGATATTCTGGAGGAGGTATGAAAATTTTCAAACCTAAGACGAGGAGGGTCGAAACTATTACCGCGATCGCTCCGCCGATAATAAAATTCATAATCTTATATTTCCACATTGGATCGTTCCTAAACATATTTTTATATTATTTTATTAATAATAACCTTTAAAAAATTGGAAACAATAAATTGGTGAAAGGTGGCCGGCTAAGGCGCGAGTCTACCCGTGAAGGTATTTCGATCCTCCGATCATTTTCAAACTGCAAGCTTGTTAATTCATAGGTGACCTTGCCCGCCCATTCAGAAGATACTTTTGCTCCACCGAACGGGAACTCCTTTATATAGTTTGGCTTGAGCGTATCGTTTACCGAAACAATCTCCTCCCAAATGCCTTTTCCGTCCTTGTCTAAATAATAAACCTTGATGCCAATATAATTTACAGTTTTATTTCCTGTATTTTGCGCTTTCCCAACATATGTTCGCAAGCGCGGATTGGATTGATAGATATCCGGCGGGTAAACTTCATTCGTGAAAGTCACTTTTATTTTTGAGGAATAATTTTCAGCTTCGTTCGCTTGAGGAGCTTCTTCTTTTTCGCTGTTCAAAGAGTCCCCATTGCCTGCTTCGCGATAATAAACTATAAAAGCCAACCCTAAAACAATCGCTACGGCAAGCAGGATGCCCAGACTCTTAAGCTCTTTATCTTTTGCCATCTTCTAAATTATACAATTTATTTAACAATACTTCCAGGCGGGACTTCGGAATCCAGTGAAATCATTCCAAATACGCATTATCTATCCAGCACCAGGTCCACGAAAGCGGTGTGCCGATTGGAAGAGGAATAATTATAGGGTGATCGGTTTCTTTAAAATGTTCTCGGTTATGGGCTTTATGCGACTCGCAACAAAAAACCGACCAGCAAGATGTGCAGAGCCTCAGATTCGTAGATATTTCGCATTTCTTCGCATCCGAAGAAGTAATTTTCATCTCGCCCAGATGCGGGCAATTTGATCTGCTAATTTTCATAGTGCGCGATAGAAGGATCGAACTTCTGGCCTCGTCGATGTCAACGACGCGCTCTACCACTGAGCTAATCGCGCATCTTATCAATTTTTCAAAATAATTCCTATCCGCTTCATCGCCACGAATCCGTATCCCCAGACAACAGGAAGCCATATTGGAATTCCGAGAAAATCTGGCTCGATAAAAGATTGATACCCGCTTACTTGGGTGCCGATGACTTCCACTAATCCTCCAATAATAATGCCGTAAATAAAAATGACAAACTCTGAATTATCTCGATGCCATAAGATTAATACTACGGATAAAACTATGTAGATCATAAAAAGTAATAAACTATTCTGCCAAAAAAGATAGGAAAGTAAAATCCCGAAAAGAATCGGGAGCGTTTCGATAAAAACATTGAATACCTTACTCATTTTATTTGATCAATTTTTGCTGCCATAATGAAATCGTTTTCCGAGAGGCCGCCGATGGCGTGCGTCCAGAGATTCAGTATCACTCTATTATATAAAAGCGCAAAGTCTGGATGATGCCCTTCCTCCTCTGCTAATGCGCCGACTTTGTTCG
>Ga0209541_10017328_pt1 | contig 10551 bp, 7 predicted proteins | sample RifCSPlowO2_01_FD_184027 | JGI IMG/M metagenome (GOLD analysis project Ga0209541, IMG submission 184027) | Groundwater microbial communities from Rifle, Colorado - Rifle CSP2_plank lowO2_0.1 (SPAdes) (version 2) | ecosystem: Environmental > Aquatic > Deep subsurface > Groundwater | place: Rifle... | reverse complement strand
TATTGGCATTACTTAAGGTGTAAGGAACGATACTTGTTGCAGAAGAAGCTAGGTCTGAGGAAAACACTAAAGGAAAATGCCTTTTTTTTAATATTTCCTTAATTTCAAATCCAGGGCCTGATCCAAGGGAAATTATTCCTCTGAAATTCCTGTGGCCCAGACCTTCCATCAGGTAATTAATCTTCTGGTCTACGAAATGGTTGTAATATTTGCTCCATTTGTCTTTTGTTGCAAAACGCTCAATATTTTTCCTGGTTAGAGGTATTTCATTTCCGATTAATTCACTCCTAACCTGCCTGGATAGTGCCCCTGGATAAATTAATTGTAAGACCCTTTTCTTTATCGGATATTTTTGTTTGCAACTTTTACACACAAGGAAACCCGATTTATATTGCAGCGAACTTTCAGGAACTACGAAACACCTTGGACAGGTTAGAAAACTTGTGGATTTCCCAAAGCTCAAATATTTTAGAGAACTTGTTTTTTTTCGCATGTAAAGATCATAAATTATAGAATTAAGTGCATGTTATAATCAAGCAGTGAAAATGTTGTATAGAGAATTACTTAAAAAAATTACCGCCAGCTTAATTGGCCTTTATAAAATTCAAAAAGGGGATCTTGGTTATTATGACGGGTTTAATTATTGGCAAAAAGTGGGGTTTCATATCATTCCCAATCATTATTACCATCCAATTCCCGATACTTCGAAACTTAAGATTAGTGATTTTGGTGAAAAAAGCATGATTGGAATAAATACCAATGACAAAACACAACTGGAAGTATTAAGAAAGCTTGACGAATTCAAAAATGAATATAAAACATTTAAGAATTTTTCTAAGGCAGTAAATGCTCAGAACGATTCAAATTTTTATTTAAATAACATGGCCTTTGATGGTATTGACGCTCTAAGCTATTATGGAATGATTCGGCACCTTAGGCCAAAAACAGTTTTAGAAATCGGTTCAGGATGGTCAACAAAAATTGCAGCGTCGGCCTGTTTAAAAAACGGGAATACAAAATTAATTTCGATTGAACCCTACCCGCAACCGATATTAACTAAAGGTTTTTCTGGATTTTCAAAACTTATTAAACGTAAGGTTGAAAATGTATCACTCAAGATCTTTGAGGGCCTAGAAGCGGATGATATTTTATTTATTGATTCTTCTCATGTTGTCAGGATTGGAGGAGACGTAAATTACATTTTTTTTGAAGTTCTGCCCAGGCTGAAGAAGGGGATATATATACATGTTCACGATATATTTTTGCCTTACGATTATCCTAAGGATTGGGTATTAAAAGAAAGAAGATTTTGGTCCGAGCAGTATCTTCTTCATGCTTTTTTGCTTTTTAACAACGCTTTTGAAATAGTTTTTGCAAGAGGGTATATGAATGAAAAATATCCAAAAAAAGTTAAAGCAGTTTTCTCCGACATGGTGCCTATCGGGGGAGGATCTTTTTGGATGCGCAAAATTAAATAGTTTTCCTCAGTTTATAAGTAAAAAACACAACGCCGACAAGGTTGGCAATAAAAAGAAAAATAAACGGTTTTTTGTTAACATCCCAGTAATAGATAGGACGTAACCACCAGAAATCAGGTGTACGTTCATAGATTTGTGTGTGGATATTCCACGACAGCCATGGGTCTATGTTTGTCCCTCCCCAATTTTTGTAAGAAATCCCAGCCGTTTTAGGGCCAAGAGCTGAAATGTAGGGGACAGATATGTGCTCCTTGTTAATCGGCTTACCGTTAATCCACATGTTGATTATTGCGGGCAGCTGGGTGTTGTCTTTGTCTTTGGTGACTCTAGGATTCTTATAACTACTATTAACCATTAACGTGTTTTCTGTATTCTTAAGAAGAGTCTGGTTTATGCTTAGAATAATTTTTCTCCTCTCACCGATTTTCAGTATATAGGGAACGTCGTTTAGTTTGTCGCCGTTAAGGGCGAAGTCCAAATAGAGGGGCTCTTTCGTATCGGCAATAGGGTGGTTGATCATGTCAAAAGTAATATTCTTCACATCTTCGATGCCGTTATTAAACGATATGTAACCTGTGCCTTGAACTACTCTCCATCTTTCCGATCCCACATCAAAAGCGAAGTCTATTCCATCGTAGAATTTTGTGTTGAAATTTCCGGGGAAAGTCCTGCTTTTGAAATTCTTTATTAATCTTACCAGATTCTTGCTCATCATTATGACAGGGGAATATCTGGGCAGTAGATTACTGTATGCGTATGATGTATATTCGGTCTGATTAACATAAAAATGGGCATCGAGGTAATGCAATTTAATCTGGTAGGGCATTAGAACTCCCAAAATCTCCACGTAAAAACCTATTATAAAAAGGGGAAGAAAAACCAAAATTTTTCTTATCTTATCTACTTTTTGATATACATATCCTGCAAGAATTACTCCAAAAGGAATGAGGGGAGCAAGATATCTTGGGCCCCAGCTGGCCTCACCCGACCAAAGAGCGGTTATCCCTTGGCCCGGACCTCCGTCTGAGAATAATGTGGAATAGAAAACAATATAGGTTGCCGCCAGCATTAACCAGGAAATAATTTCGGGAAGTACGTCCTTTTTGAATTTATACCAGAATATTAATAAGACTAGTAAAAGTGGAGAGTAAATAAAAATACTGCGACCGGAGCTTAAAAGCTGTCCATATATGCCTTCAAAAAAAACGGTAAGGGGGACCTTTAAAGTTCTAGTGCTTGTATAAAATGCTAAGAAGGTTGGAGATGAAAGTATGGCATCGGTTGGCGCTCGGGTATTCTCGTACCACAGATACAGTAAAAAAAATGGCATTGCACCCAAGAGAAATAATGCAGAATCCTTAAAAGCATTTATTATAAAACGACGATCAATTTTTGTTCTGGTGACTAAAAGATAGTAGATTATGATAGACGGAATTGTCAGCATAAAAGTGTTGTTGTAGGTAATAAGAAGAATTCCGAAAGTGATTCCTGACAAGAATATGAAGAGTGCCCTTTTGTTAATTGAATATTTTTTTAAGAAATAGAAAGTAAGAGTCAAAAAACAGGCGAACATCATGTGTGCCGTGATGTGTTTAGAAAAAGCAAAAAGATTGGTAGTCAGGAAAGCAAGGACGGTTATTATTAATGCGTTTTTTTGGGAAACTTTAATAAGAATTAGAAATGAAAAGATGGTAATAGCCAGAACTGCTGCAAAGAATATGTTTGTAAAACTTGTAGTAAATAGGATTATCCAATCTGATTCGAGGGGGAAATGGATACTAGGTGTTAAATTGTAGATTTTGTAAAAAATATCTGCAAGAGCAACTGATGGTACCATTGCCAGAGAAAATCCTAACCCCGTTAAAGTGTAAGTTTTGCCGTTCCTTCCGACAAAAGTACTCATATGGATATTTTTCCACCCACCTTCATTTCCATATTCATAAACAGGAGCCGTTGGTTCGTGTTGGTAATAAAGATTGCGTGCCACAGCTAAATATTGGAGACCGTCTTGCGAATCTACGATTCCCGATACGAACAACGATAGAAAGAGGTAAAAAAAGAAAAATAAAGATATGAGCAACCTTTTCATATGTGCTTTAAGAATGTTAAAAAAAGACTCGCAAATCTGGCCAATGTGTATACCATGTAATCCCCGATCATTTTAGCTCTTTTTCTCCAGGATCGATAGTGTTTAAACATCACAAGGAAATTAAAAAGTGTATATGTGTTTTCAAGTTTAAGAGAGTATTTTTCTCGAATGTTTTCAATCTGCTGAAAGTACGCAGTTTTGACGTCTCTTTGAGATTTTTTTGAAGCAATGAAAAATGAGAAATAAACAGGAACTATTTTTAATGTTGTAAATATTCTATCCAACTTCAGAAGTCTTTGTATATGTATTTTTGATTTTTTTAAGGAGATAATTTTTTTGTTGAGATTTGGATTATGGGTTAATATCTCGTAGGCAATGCCGCCACCGGTGTTGCGTTTCTCTGAGATATTAAAATACCTAGATACGCTACCAACAATTAAATTTGAGTGTATGGCTTCTGTCGGATCGGTTGCAAGCATTGTGGGTAAGTGGGGATATCCGAGAGTAGTCTTTTTGAGATTTCTGGGAAGCGTGTTATTTACCAAATTCAGTATTAACCAATTAGCAATGGGATATTGGTTTCTTGAGGGACCTACATAATCGAAATTTAAAAAAATACCGTCTTTGGTTAGCGATTTGGCCAAGATGCTACACAAGCGGTTAATGTATTGGGTGTGATGAAGAGCAGCATAATTAACGATAAGATCGTATTTATCTTTCGGCAAATTGACCTTATTGGCATCAGAAAGTATGTATTCTATTTTTCTCTTACCTCTTAGCAGTAACGCTTTCTTAATAAAATCTGGAGACACATCGAATGCGGTAGTTTTTTTTACGATTTTTCTGTCGATAAATTCTCTTTCCCATCTTCCGTCACCGCAATTTAAAAATAGACCATGGTGAAAGGGGGTAGTGGCGTATTTCTGTTTGAAATATTCTACCCACCATTTATTTTCGTCGCCGGTAATGTTATCTGAAATGTACCTTTGTACTTCGGGGATATCATTCCAATACTGGCCATGATAGTAAATCTTGCTGTTGAGGTTTTTAACAGTTTTAGCCGCCATGCAATCTAATTTATTTTATACACATCCTTCCCAAGTGGTTTTAACTGTGAAGTTTTAACAAGTTCTAGCAGGAACTTGTTAAAAGTTGTTATTGTCTCTGGTAAAAGGTTTTTTCTGTTTAAGACAAGGATTTGCGCACCAGATTCGCTGATTGTTTTATAAAAGCCTTGACTGTCTTTGCTGGCGATTGATTCGTAAATTTGGTTTTTGGTGTTTGCAATACTTGGTAAGTCGTACCCGGTATAACCGTTTATCAGGTGACAATGATTATACAAAGTGGCGAGCTCTCTTGTAGTTATATAGCTTACACCTTCAGCGATAGACCCGGTTGTGTCGAAATGGGTTACCGGTATTTCCAGAATTGCTGTTTTTTGAATAGAACAGATGTCCCTGAGCACTTCGTCGTTATTGTTGATATAGGAGCCAGCATAAGTTAGCGTTTTAAAGGGAGCAAGTTCAAGGAGGAGAATGGTCAATACAATGAAGAGCACATATCTTTTTTTAATAGTTTTTATATAAAGAAGAGAAAAATAAGTAAGGCCGAAGTAAAACAAAAAAGACCACCTTTCAAGGCCTCTGATCGCCTCAACAAACGGAATTTTGAGTAGCAATGTATAAATGGTGGGAATTCCGCTGTAGACACCATTAAAATTTAGACGCGGTCCGAGTGAAAAAAGAAATCCAATAGCAACTAAAGAAAGAAACCAATATCGCTCTGCCTCTTTTTTGAAGATGACTACTAAGGAGTATTTAGAATTCTTAAAACCGAAAATTCCGAGAAGAGCCGTAATAGTGAGTACGAATCCAGGGAATGATGCAACCTCGCCCAAATTGTGTTTGTTGTAGGCATTCCACTTTTTGAAGAAAGTATTATTGTATAGATAACTTTGCTGTCGTGGAAATAGATAGTCGGTCAAATGGGCAGAGTAGCCAACGTATTCACCGTACTCTCTTTTAACCCCAAAGTATTTTTGGGTATTCATGTAGCCTTTGATAAACACCCCATCTAGCGCTAAAAACAAAGAAAATATTATAAAAAATGACACAAGCACACTTTTGATGTTTCGGTTTTTGAGAAAGTCAAAGAATAGGTATAGCAATATTGCGACACAAAGGAAATATGTGAGATATACGCTGGCAAGAAATTGTATGGCAAGAAAAAGACCGACCAGAAATAATTTCTTTTTGTTTCTTTTGCTGTCTACAAGAAAATATAAGGAGAACATTAGTGGCCAATATGTGATCATTTGAAAGTGGCCAAACTGTGCATAGAAATAGGGGGAAAAAACGGTAGCCACTGAACCAATGAATGCCACACCCTCGGACTTTGTTATTTTTTTCCAGAACAGAAATAAACTGGCATAGTTCAGAACGAAAGTTAGTAGAAATAACAAGTTAAATAATATGATTGGATCTTTTACAAAAAGTGAAATCGGTAGGCCTACAAGAGACAGAGTAAAAAAAGTTTCGGATAGAAAGAGGGTGTTTGTATAGGGGAAAAAGGCATTGGTATTGAATATGTTGGCAAAGTCGAGAGTCTTAATGTGGTTTATGTTCTGGTTTGTTATCCAAGTGATGAAAGCATAGTCCCGCCAGTCAGGTAGGTTTGTTGACATATTTCCTACCAAATCCCTAAAAATAAAAAGTAGTACAACTACAAAAAGTATGTGTTTGACGTACTTACTGCCCATGATTTTTTTCTATCACAAAAAGGTTATTAAAGCCGAATTCGAAGTATTCATGGTGGGTGGAAAACGCTTTTGCATTTACCATACTCATCAGATCCTTTTTTTCAAAATAGTTTTTGTGTTCGCGTACCCCGGCCTTACTAATTATGCCAAGCTTGAAAGACAGAAATTCAAGAACCCCTTTTGCTTTTTTTGACGGAGTGGTAAAAATTGCTTTTCCTCCAGGCCTTAGAACTCTTAATGCATCATTTAATATTTCCGCAGGGTTCACGACATGTTCGATAAATGCAAAGGCGGTAATATAATCTACAGAGTTATTTTTAAGGGGAATTTGATTTTTTAGCGGATCCTTTATCAGAAGAATGTTTTTTCTTCTGTTTATTTTCATTATGCGATCGGATAGTAGAGGGTCAATTCCTATATATTTTGAAAAATGAATATTACGCTTTGTTGCGTAATTGTAAAATCTTATTTTTGGACCACATCCTAAATCTGCCAATATCACAGGATTTTTACGTCCTATATTTTTTAGCCCCTTCGCAAACCTGATTGGCCTAATTATTGGCTCCAAAAGTTCCTCTTCAAATATTTTCATAATGCTAATTGCTCGGTATATTGTAGCAGAAAAATATTAGTCAATATACGTGATTGACAATTTGGAAATCTGAACATAAACTAACTACGAAACTTTATGTCTATAGAAGTAAAACATATCCAAGCAGAGTTTGTTGATGAAAGAGGGGGAATCGCTAGGGTTTTGGACGTTGAGGGAAAGAAGTTCAAAATTACTGCAATTCTTCGAATCACTCACAAAAAGGGTTCTCCTCCGAGGGGAAATCACTACCATAAGAAAGACTATCATTGGGTATATGTTGAAGAAGGAAGTATGAGGTATTACGAAAAACCTTTCGATAAACCTGATTCAAAACCCGCAAGCGTTGTTATGAAGGATGGCGACTTGGTTTTGACTCACCCGGGCATTATTCATGCCATGGAAGCACTGGAGGATACTGTATTTTGGGCAATCACAACAGAAAGCAGGGATCAGAAAAAATACGAGGAGGATACGGTAAGAATAATTATCACATAATGGGTCAGGTTACAAAAGTTACAACCTGCCGAATATGTAAAAGTGGAAAACTTTCCACGGTCTTATCCTTTGGATCTACACCTTTAGCCAACTCATTCCTTTCCGAAAAAGACCTTTCGGATCCCGAACCGTTTTTTCCTTTGGAGGTAGTTTTTTGTGAGGATTGTAATCTTTTGCAATTATCGCATGTTGTCTCTCCGGATCTTCTTTTTAAGAACTATTTGTACGTCTCATCAACCTCAAAAGTATTTGTGGAGCATTTTGAAGCTTATGCAAAGGGCGTCTATGATCAATTTAAACTGAATAAAAAATCTTTGATTGTCGATATTGGAAGCAATGATGGAATACTTCTTAAGCCTTTTAAAGAATTGGGAGTTAAGGTTTTGGGAGTTGATCCGGCATTAAATATAGCCAAAGAAGCAACAAAAAAGGGATTGAGAACGATTCCCGAGTACTTTACCGAAAAGACCGCAAGGAAAATTTCGCAGACATACGGACGGGCAGACGTCATCACGGCAAATAACGTTTTTGCCCACACCGACGATATTGGTGGATTGGTAAAAGGGGTCAAGGCTTTACTTAAAGATGAAAGCGTATTTGTTGTCGAGTTTCCATATCTTGGCGATATGCTTCAGAAAAATCTTTTTGATTTGATTTACCACGAACATCTTTCCTATTTTTCCATAGGTCCGTTGGTAACTTTCTTTAAGAATCATCAAATGAAAATATTTGATGTTAAAATGGTCAGTTCGCATGGAGGATCGGCAAGAATATTTGTAGCTCGTGAGGGCTCAAAACACAAAACATCCTTATTAGTTAAACAAATTTTAAATGAGGAGAAAAAACTTGAACTTCAAAAGGCCGATACGTTTAAGATGTTTGCAAATAAAATTAAGGTGAACTCATCCAAATTAATAAGTCTCCTTGATGAAATTAAAAAGGAAGGAAAAACCATTGCAGGTTATGGCGCTCCTGCAAAAGGGAATACTCTTCTTAATTATTTTGGTATCGGCAAAGATACTCTTGATTATATTGTTGACGACGCCCCCCTCAAACTAGGTCTATATACTCCCGGAACACACATTCCAATAGAGAGTTCTGAAAAGTTAAAATTAGACCCACCTGATTACATTTTGATTCTTGCCTGGAACTTTGCCGAACCGATTATGAAAAAACTTGGCGACTTTAGTATGGGTGGGGGTAAATTCATAATTCCCGTTCCCGAACCGGAGATAATTACACAGCAATTTACGATGGCTGACAGCATCGTTGAGAGTGATTTGGATTATATTATTGAAAACATTAAGGATGAAGTAAGCATTCTTGAAGGAAAAACGGTTCTAATGTCCGGAGGATCAGGTTTTTTGGGTAGCTACTTTACCAAAATATTTGAACGTTTAAATAAAAAAGTCTTGGCAAAACCATGCCGAGTAATATCGATCGACAATTACATTACGGGATCACCTGAAAAAAATTTCCTTGGTGATATTACAGATAACAATATTGAGTTTGTATATCACGACATTCGGCTCCCCATGTTTATAGATGACAATATTGATTTTATTATCCATGCGGCAGGATTGGCTTCTCCATTTTATTATCAGAAATATCCACTTGAGACTATAGAGGCTGCGGTAACCGGTGCCAAGAATTTACTGGAAATGGCAAGATCCAGAAAGATTGAAAGTTTTCTTTTCTTTAGCTCAAGCGAAATATACGGAAACCCCGATCCAAGATTTGTTCCTACCCCGGAAACATACGAAGGAATTGTTTCATCGGTTGGTCCTCGCGCCTGCTACGACGAGTCCAAAAGATTAACTGAAACAATTTGTACCATTTACAATCAAAAGTTTGGAATTCCAATTAAAATAGTACGGCCTTTTAACGTTTACGGACCAGGGATGAAGGTTGACGATTATAGAGTTATTCCGACCTTTTTGAGCAGGGGACTTGCGGGAGAAGATCTTCCCGTTCATGGATCAGGAGTGCAAACGAGAACATTTTGCTATGTTTCGGATGCAATGATTGGGTTTTTTAAGGTTCTTCTGTCAGGGAAACCGAGCGAAGCCTACAACATTGGAAATGAAACTCCAGAGGTAACTATGCTGCAGTTGGCAAAAATAATTGCCAAACATTTGAATAACGGTGTTAAGGCAAAAACGATTGAATACCCCAGTTCTTACCCTGCGGGCGAGCCCCAGAGGCGTTGCCCAGATTTAACAAAGGCTCGAACCCAGCTTAAGTATAAAGCTACAGTTAGCTTGGAAGATGGATTAAGAAGAAGTATCCTCTGGTTTCGCTCCAAACATAACATCTAGTGATACAATTGTCACAATGATTAAGTTGGCCTTGATCGGAAACGGTAGATGGGGACAGAACTACATTAAAGAAATTGGGAGCGGGATTAAAAATATATCACTGCCAGACAATAATATTCTAGACATAAACTACTCGGATTATTTATCCAAATTGGATGCGGACGGAGTAATTATAACCTCACCCACAAGCACTCATTTCCAAGTTGCCAGGGACTTAATCAATGCAGGGTTCAAACGATTACTGATCGAAAAGCCCGTCACCCTTTCTCTTGGTGAGGCTCTACGATTACAAAAAATTGCAAGACAAAAGAGTGTATTAATTATGGTTGGCCATATCCAACTCTATGATGAGGCAATTATTAAAATGCAAGAGCTGCTTAACCTGGTGGGAGTTATTACAAAAATGTCTTATGAAGGCTTGAAAAGCCCGGTAAGAACCGACGGAACTACGGTAATACAAGACTGGGCACCGCACCCATCTTATTTGTTTTTGCATTTTGCTTCTAAATTTCCAAAGAAAGTAACGGAAAAACAACTGGGCGACGGTAGTGTTCTCCTAGATTATGATTTTGGAAATATTACCGCCATAGCCAAAATTGGTTGGACCCATTCCAAAAGAAGAAGGGTATTTAAAATTGAAGGTAAAAATGGGAAATTAATTTTTGACAGTTCTTCAAAAATTAGGAAACTTAGTTATATTAATAGTAACGGCATTAAGAAACTAATTAAGTTTTCGGACAACTCTTCAACACTCAAGAATGAGATTTTGGAGTTTGCAGAGATGATAAAAAAGGGTGGATCTACAAGAAGTCCATTGTCGC
>Ga0209541_10017327_pt1 | contig 10552 bp, 10 predicted proteins | sample RifCSPlowO2_01_FD_184027 | JGI IMG/M metagenome (GOLD analysis project Ga0209541, IMG submission 184027) | Groundwater microbial communities from Rifle, Colorado - Rifle CSP2_plank lowO2_0.1 (SPAdes) (version 2) | ecosystem: Environmental > Aquatic > Deep subsurface > Groundwater | place... | reverse complement strand
CAGTGGTTTCAAGTGGCGATTCAAGCAGCAATAGGAGGTAAAATCATTGCCCGTGAGACAATAAGAGCCAGGCGAAAAGATGTTACGGGTTATTTATATGGCGGAGATATAACCAGAAAAATGAAATTACTTGAGAAGCAGAAAAAGGGCAAGAAAAAGATGGAAGCAGTAGGAAAGGTGAACTTACCTCAAGATGTTTTTTTGAAGATGCTTAAGAGGTAAAATTAATACAGTAAAGGCAGGAATAGAAAAGCAACCATACTGACGGCGGTCAGAATGGCGATAACGATAGTGAAAATTCTAAGTATTCTTTTATTAGTAAAAAACATTGAAGTTTGTTAAATCCAAATTTTTATTAGTTTTTATGATATTAGCCGTCAGTTGGTTTGCGGTCTCATTTATTAAGATTAAACTACATGAAAATATAGTCAATACTGAAATTCATGAGCTTGAAGCGAAAATAGATAATCTTGAAAAAAGCAACGGTCTTTTAGAAAAATTTATTTCTTATATGGCCGATCCTTTATTTCTCGAAAGACAGGTCAGGATAAAATTAAATTATAAATCTCCAGGGGAAGAAGTGGTTTTTGTTTATCCAGACAATAGTGTTAAAATCGTTTCTGTTTCTATGGATTTTAAAAATCAGCTGGCCAAGATGCCGAATGTTATTAAATGGTGGTACTTCTTACTCGGTTATTAGCCGAGTAAGAAGTAAAAATTTAAAATTATAGTTCCAGCCGTCGCTGTCTTGCGGGCTTGTTCGCCGGAGTCAGTTATGGCTGGCGAAGGCGGGTATAGTATAGCAGTAGTACGATTGCTTCCCAAGCAATTGGCACGGGTGCAAGTCCCGTTACCCGCTCCAAAATTACCGGTAATTTTGAGCCACCTCCCGGGATCGAACCGGGGACCTTCTCGTTACGAATGAGATGCTCTGCCGACTGAGCTAAGGTGGCATTTTAGTAAATTTTATCACAAAAAGAGCCTTTTAAAAAGGCTCTAGCGTAATTAAATTCCCACTATCTTTTTTATTTGTTCACCATCAAGAATTTCACTGACCAGAAGAGCGTCTACCAATTTCTTTAATGCTCCCATTTTTTCTTTTATTATTTTTCCAGCCGTTTCATGCGCTTGCTTAATTATTTTTTTTACTTCCTCATCAATTTTTTGGGCGGTTAGTTCGGAATAGTCACGAGATTTTTCGGTTAATGACCGGCCCAAGAAGGGCCCGCCTTCTTTAGAGATAAAATTTTGAGGACCAAGCTCCGACATACCCCATTCGCAGACCATCCGACGGGCAAATTCAGTTGCCCGCTCTATGTCATTTGATGCCCCGGTGGTTTGCTGGTTGAGTATTATTTCTTCAGCGCATCTTCCACCCATCAATATGGCGAGCTGATCGGTCAGATATTCTTTTGAATAGTTGTGCCTATCTTCTTCCGGAAGCTGTTGGGTCAAGCCGAGAGCCATGCCTCGCGGGATAATGGTGACTTTGTGAAGGGGGTCGGCGTTTGACATAAATAGGGCGACTAAAGCGTGGCCGGCTTCGTGAATGGCGGTGGTTGTTTTTTCTTTATCAGATATGAACATTGACCGGCGCTCGCTTCCCATCGTAACTTTGTCTTTGGAAAATTCAAAGTCCTGCATTTCAACGGTTTTTTGATCGTTGCGTGCGGCGTTGAGCGCCGCTTCGTTAACTAGGTTGGCCAAATCGGCGCCGACAAAACCGGATGTTCCACGGGCAATAATGCCAAGATCAACATTGTCGGCCAGCGGAATTTTTTTGACATGAACCTTGAGAATTGCTTCTCTGCCCCTGACGTCCGGTCTGTCCACGACAACCCGGCGGTCGAATCTGCCTGGTCGGAGCAAAGCCGGATCAAGAATATCAGGCCGGTTGGTTGCGGCCACGATAATTACCCCCTCATTTGATTCAAATCCATCCATTTCCGACAGCATTTGATTCAAGGTCTGTTCTCTTTCTTCATGCGCACCGCTGAAGCCGAAAGCTCTGCGTCCACCCACGGCATCAATCTCGTCTATGAATATAATGCAGGGGGCGTTTTTTTTGCCCTGTTCAAAAAGGTCTCTTACTCTGGACGCTCCCACGCCGACAAACATTTCTATAAAGTCGGCGCCGGTTATGGAAAAAAAGGGTACATTCGCTTCTCCGGCGACGGCTTTGGCGAGGAGTGTTTTGCCGGTACCGGGAGAGCCCATCAGCAACACCCCCTTAGGTAAACGGCCGCCAAGCTTTGTAAACTTTTTTGGTTCTTTAAGGAATTCAACGGTTTCCTGTAATTCGGCCATTGCTTCTTCAACCCCAGCCACATTTTTAAAAGTTATCCTATTTCGATCTTCGCTTCGAGCTAGTTTTGCCTTTGATTTACCAAATGAAAGGGCGCCGCTACTTCCGCTGCCAGAAATCCGCCGCATCATATATATCCAGAAAAAAAGTATTAAAAGCATGGGTCCCCAGCTGAAAAGAACACTAAGCAATGAGGGCGTGGAGGGTCGATTTTCATATAAAAGCTTTCTTGGACTGGAAGCTATTTTACTTTCAAGTTCTTTTACCAGTTCCGGATGAACATGGCTTTTGAAAACTTTTTTTCCATAAACATGGTCATGGAAAGTGCCGTTAATGTCTCCATTATCGTAAACAAAAATTGACTCTATGTTACCCTTGCCAAGCTGGTATTCAAGATCATTTCGGCTAAGGTTTTGGCCGGTAAAAGTGTTGTTTGAACAAAATGAATAAGAAACGATTAATATGAGCAGAATAGCGGCCCAGGCAAGCAATGTTTTTCTAGCCATAAATTTTCCAATTTCAAAGAGCCTAAACCTGCCTAAATTTAACAATAAGAATAAAATAATGCAAGGGTTCAAGACATGTTGAAAAAATATCCGATTCGGGATAATATAGAAAGATAAAATAGCGTGGCATAATTTTTTTTATGTCCGGTTACGAAAAAAACAAATCATTGCTTTATATATATTCAGGAGCGGGAGGGGTTGATGCTCAAGACTGGGCATCAATGCTTTTGAGGATGTACCAAAGATATTCCCAGAAGAGGGGCTGGAATTTTAAGATACTTCATCAGTCTTTCGGCGAACAAAAGGGCATTAAGAATGCCGTTGCTGAAATTGGCGGAGACAATTCTTATGATATGCTGAAAGGGGAATCCGGAGTTCACCGTCTTGTAAGAATATCGCCATTTTCAGCTAAAAATCTTCGGCATACTTCATTTGCTTTGATAGAAATATTGCCTGAGATTATTTTTACGGAATTCAAATTAGATCCCAGCCAGCTTAAAACAGATACCTTCCGTTCATCTGGGCCGGGCGGTCAGAACGTTAATAAACTTGAAACTGCCGTAAGGATAACTCACTTGCCGACGGGTACGGCCGTGGCAGTCCAATCAGAACGTTCCCAGGCCCAAAACAAAGAGAAGGCAATGCAATTATTATATTCAAAATTAGCCAGGAAGCTTGAACAGGCTAAAATAAAAGAATTGTCGGAACTTAAGCCGGAGCTTAAATCCGGTTCAATAGAATGGGGAAGCCAGATACGTTCTTATGTTCTTCATCCGTATCAAATGGTCAAAGATCACCGGACGGGAGTTAAATCGTCGCAACCGGATAGAATTTTAGATGGAGATTTAGATAAATTTATTATTAGAGCCGATAACTAACGACTAACGACTGATGACTAACGACTAAAAATTGTAAGTCATAATAGGTTGTAAGCCATAGGTTGTAAGTTGATCCAATACAAAAACGTTTCCACAATTTATGACGATAATTTTATGGCTTTGGATGGAGTTAGTTTAGAAATTAAACTAGGCGAATTGGTTTCCCTGGTTGGTCCTTCCGGAGCCGGCAAGTCAACGCTTTTAAAGTTATTAACCAGAGAAATTGTTCCCAGCCAAGGTGAAGTTTATGTTGATAAAGTTAATCTTGCAAACTTATCTGAAGGCGACGTTCCTTTGCTTAGGCGTAAAATAGGGACTATTTTTCAGGATTTTAAATTGCTATCGAACAAGAATGCTTTTGAAAACGTTGCTTTTGCCCTTGAAGTATGCGGTGCTTCATCGGAAGAAATTGAAACTGATGTGCCGAAAGTTCTTGGTATTGTAGGATTGCAAGAAAAAATAAACAGCTTTCCCTATCAAATGTCAGGCGGTGAGAAACAGCGGTTAGCAATAGCCAGAGCCCTTATTCATCGGCCGAATATAATTTTAGCCGATGAACCGACCGGCAATCTGGATATGGTTAATAGCTATGATGTGGTAAAATTATTATTGAAGATAAACGAGCTTGGGACAACGGTTATTCTGGCTACCCACAATCGGGAGATAGTCAATTCCATAGGCCGGAGAGTGGTAACCATGGAAAAGGGCAAGGTTGTGAGAGATCAGGTTGAAGAAGGCAAGTACATCATTTAAAAACTTGTAAACAAATTTTTAAATGAAATTAAAAGTTTAAAGTGTAAAATTTAAAATTTATGAAGGAGAGCTTAAAAAGAATATTTAATGCCGGATGGACGAATTTTAAGCGTAACAGCTATTTAAGTTTGGGAACAACAGGAGTTATGGCGCTGGTGCTTTTCTTATTTTCGGCCTTATTGGCCCTTAATTTTCTGTCCCTGAAAGTAGTTTCCTCGCTTCAGGAAAAAGTTGATGTAACGGCCTACTTTAAAGCCGTAGCCACCGAAGATGAAATAATGAAAGTAAAAGATGATCTTTCCGAATGGTCTCAGATTAGTAATGTTGAATATATTTCTCGGGATCAGGCTCTTGAAGAATTTAAAGCTCGTCATGCCGGAGATATTTTAATTCAGGATTCGCTGGCCGAACTTGACGATAACCCTCTCCAGGCTTCCTTAAATATAAAAGCTTCCAATCCATCCCAGTATGCCGAGATAGTAACTTTTCTCGAGGGAAATAAATTCAGGACGCTGGTTGATAAGATAAATTTTTACGAAAATGAAGAGGTAATAAGCCGAGTTGAAAAAATATCCCAAAGCATTCAGAATTGGGGAATGCTTTTAACCTTGGGATTAGCCGTGATTGCTGTTCTGATTACCTTCAATACCATTCGCCTTACGATTTATAACCAGAAACAGGAGATCGAAATTATGCGGCTTGTCGGCGGATCTAATTGGCATATTCGCGCTCCATTTTTAGTTGAGGGCGGTATTTATGGAGTTTTTGCCGCTATTGTAACTTTGGTAATTTTTTATCCTGTTATCTACCTAGCTTCGCCAAAAGTCGAACTTGTCATGCCCAATGCCAGTTTAATCGGATATTTCGCCGCCAACGCTTTCAAATATATCGGCATGGTTTTATTTGTCGGTACTATGTTGGGAGTTGTCTCAAGCGCGGTGGCGATAAGGAGATTTTTAAAAGTTTAAAGTTTATAATGTAAAATTATCGAAACGTTGTAAAAACGTTTTTTTTGTGGCAAAATAAATTTGGTTTTATTATATTTTGCCGGCTCGTCTAATGGTAGGACACATCCCTCTGGAGGATGGTATTGGGGTTCGAGTCCCTGGCCGGCAGCCATTGACATATACATTTTAAAACGTTATAATAAAACAAACCATGATAATGATAACAAATCAACTTAAAAATTTGGGATTATCGGATAATGAAGCCAAAGTTTATACAGCCATGTTAGAGTTGGGTCCGGCGACAGTGCTTGAAATATCGGCCAAAGCCGGAGTTAACCGTCCTACGACCTATGTTCAAGTCGAATCGCTTAAAAAGATGGGTTTGGTCAGCACCCAGACCAAAGGTAAGAAACAATTATTTATTGCCGAATCTCCGGAGCAGCTTGAATTTATGATTGACAGACAGAAAAATGAGCTGGATCAGAAAAAAGAAGAACTGCAGAAATTTTTGCCGGAACTCACAAATATGTTTAATCTTTCCGATTCCAAGCCTCAAGTCAGATTCTTTGAGGGCAAAGAGGGATTGCTAAAAATGCACAGTGAACTGCTAAAATCAGATACTAAAGAAGTGGTTAGTTTTGCTTCGACCGATGGTTTGCTTAAAATTTTTCCCGATTATCCAAAAACACTTTCTTCGAAGAGGATCAAGATGGGAATCAGATCGAGGTTGATCTATACGAATATAGGCGAACCGGTACTCAAAAAACATGATGATAATATGTTGCGCGAGGCTAAGTTTGTTTCATCAGACAAATTTCCGTTTAAATCAGATGTGGCTATCTATGGCGACAATATCAGCATAAGCGCTCTCGAAGGAAAAGTTGTTGGAGTCATTATTGTTCATAAGGAGTTAGCCGATTCATTCAGGGCATTATTTAATCTTCTCTGGGAATCTTTAGGTGAATAAAAAAGGCCCCAGTCCGCTGTTATTGCGTTAATCGGGGCTTTCCCAAAATTCCATTTTCTTCCCCTTCTCTAAAGACCCATGACACCCTCCCGTTTTACAAGAGGGCGTTCTTTTTGTTGTTGTCTATTATCTTCTTCTCTTCTGGCCCGCTCTTTATTTTTTATTTGGCCTTGAGAGTGAGACGACAACATGAGACTTCCTCCTGTGAGGAACTGGGGGCAGGATAGCTCCCAGTTGGCTGGATCCAGAACGGAGTCCAGCATGGAAACATTATACGCTTAATTATAAATTTTGTCAAGTTCTGGCGGCATAAAAATAGTTTTTTATTTTTTTAACCACAGTTCTAAAATTTATAAAATTTTAAAAAATGTCATTTATCGAGGACATCTAAGGTAGTTAAGTAGCCCTAATTTTAAGCTACTTTTTACATATTTTAGTTTAAAATGTCAATAAACACTTGACAAAATATTATAAAAGAGTATAATGCAACGGAAAGGTTAAATTAAGGCAGGGTTGGTTCAGGTATCGGGTCAAGCCGTCTAGATAATAATCGCGGCCCCCATCCAACCTCTCTGTTCTTAAAAGGAGAGGACCCTGCCAATATAAGGGGCCTCTTTCCAGACCGGAATGCGTGGACGGTGCAGGAGGGCAAGGCAGACTTAATAATCCTGTCTTGTGCAGTCGGCGCGCATGCCGGCCTAGAAAGGGGAAAATTACACCTTTCCACTAGAGATTTTATATATTCTTAATGTGCTTATAAAAAATGCAATTGCATTTTTTATAAGCACTGAAGTTTCTGGTGAGGGGATTGTTCTTTCCAACCAGGCTTACGGTTGCGAGCCTATGATCGCAACCCCCATTCTACGAAGGTACACATGATGTACATCGTCGACGGGATCGCCTTCGCATCGCGCGAGGCGGCTCTCGAATACAAGCACAGCAAGTAGGTGCTTCGAGAGATGCTGTTCTTCAAGGAGCAGCCGGGGTTACCGCCCTGGGAACAGAAAAGGGTAAGGTTGGGCGCCGAGTTTCAAACTCGGCCTTCCATCAAAGTTTATTTTAAAGAATAGATTTTGATGGGGGAATTACGATTTGGTGGAGCAGGACGCTGCAAGCGTCGGCGAAACCTATGTCGGGATGGATTACCGCCCGGCAAGCTGACGGCCTTTCGTGAATCCCCCACGTTCTTTCAACTTTTTACCAACTTTTTTCAGGAGGTTCAGATGAGCGAAATGACCGTAGTGGCAGTAGCGGTCGCGGCACCGGCGAAGCCCTTCGCGTGTCACGGTGAGCCCCACCCGGGGAAACCGTGCACGGCGAAGCTGACGCAAGCCGAAGCCTGGGTACCGAAGCTCGCCAGAATCAAGAAGGCGATCGGTCGGTGGCCTACATTGGCTAAGGACCTGGCCGATCACATCTACTGTGGTCGGTGCGCTGCCTTTGCCCGCAAGGCTGGCGTTCCTTTCTATCGCTACCCTCAAACGGTAGTCGAGATGGAACGGCGCCGAGTCGAACGGACTCAGGCCGCCCGTCAGGCCTTCCACCGCTACCTGTAAAGGTAGTGATCCAGCCAAGTTGTGGACGATTTATGTCCGTGCTTGGCTTCCCACCAAAGTTTTTTCAAGCGAGAAGTTTTTGGTGGGAGAGGGAGTACACGAGGGTAGATGGCGGGTCTTCCACCATAGATTTCATCTAAAGTTATGATATATCATAACTTGGGTTGAAAATTTTGGCGGAAGATTTGGTATAATTGGAGAAAGCCATGAAGAAAAAGAGAAACAAAAAACCGATTTATTTGCAAGTTCGTTTGCCGCAGATCCGACAGACCGGCGGAGCTCACCAAACAGAAAAGGGCGGAAAATACCGTCGAGGTTTAGAGAAAAAGAAAATCCGAAAGGAGATCAAGGCCGAGCTCAATTGAGTGTCGGCCTTTTGTTTTTAAGAAGAAAATAGAAGAATTACAGCTTGATGGTAAAGTTGTCAGCCATGAACAAGCCCAAGAATATGTCCGCAGAAAGTTTGTCTAAAGTCTTTAAATAACCTAAAATATTACTATGTCCGAAAAAACATTACAAAACCAAAATATTCAAGCGGCAGAAGTAAAACAAAAACTTCAAGGCAGTTTAATCATAGAAAGAGGAAAAACCGAGAAGTTTGATGATCTGCCAGAGAAGAGTATTGCTCTGGATGGTTATGTACAGGGTCCTGGTTTTGATTTAGAGAAAAGTCGATTTTCTTTTGATCATCATGATAGAGTAAATCGGATGATTACTCGAGCAACATGTCAGCAGATATTAGATGCGCTATTACTCGGTTTTGATCCGGCAGAACACAATGTTTATGTGAACGATATAGATGGTGATACCGTGTTGTCGGTTTGGTTATTAAGGCATCCCGAAAAAGCTACTGATCCAAAAGTGCGAATGCTCGTTGAATCCGTCGGTGGTGTAGATTCTCATGGTCCTGCCTATACCTCATTAGACCCAAAACTAGCCGAAACCTTTTTCAAGGGAGTCATGCAACCGGAAGGCTTTTCAAGAAAAAATAAGCAATATGCCCAGATAGACCTTAATGAACTGCTGGAGAAATGTATTAAAAATCTCGATGACTTTATGGAAGGTAAATTTGAGTATAAGCCCGAAGAGGATAAAAGAAGCTTCGAATTATATAAAGAAGGCTCTGGTTGGGTTATGGCTCAATCCAATGACTTTGTTTTTGATTTGCTTTATAAGGTCGGTCATACAAAAGCAGTAGCTTTTCAGCAGCAATCCGATGGCAGTTATGCCTATACCATAGCTAAAAAATCTGAGCTGGTAAATAATTTTTCGGTTGGCCCGGCTTCAAAAGAAGGAACTATATTATATGAGCTAAACAAAATTGAACCTGGCTGGGGCGGTGGCTCAACGATCGGCGGCGCGCCTCGTAATCCAGACGGTTCCCGTTCCCGCCTTGCCCCCGAAGAGGTATTTGGTATTATAGAAGAAGTAATAACTAGGTAATATTAATTTATGCCTACAAAATTTAAAAGTTTTGAAGAATTAAATCAAGTGATGCAAGAAGAAAAAGCCCAAGAAGGAGCTGATGCCAAGAATCGCCTCAAAAATATTATGGATCAGCGGATGAAAGATCTTCTGCCCGGTTACAATGTTAAATCCGAATTACCTGAAATTGACACGATAAGTATTGTTAAAAACCGGCAAAACGATGGTTTTTACGTGGCATTTTATCCTGATCCTGACAAATTAAATCATTTTGGCATCTCAATTTTTAAAGACGGCACGATCTCGGGTAAAATACCGTCAAAGTTTAAGTTTAATCACCAGGATATTTATAATGAGGTTACAAATGTTTTGGATTCGGTCGGTCTCGATTTTTGGTATACCGAACAGCAAGATGTTCTGAACATCCCTGATTGGCCGGTGCCGGAGAAAAAAGAAAAGGGATCTTCGCCCAAGAATGTAAGCGAGGACAGAAGAAGAATAGAATTCCTTAGAAAACAGCCGGATGTCCTGTTCGGTTTTACCGGAAAGGGAGGGTTTAGCGGTTACTACGGTTTTGTTTTTGACAAATTCATTGCGCTGGAACATCCGCTTTGCGAAAATGCGGCTTATTTCATCGATTTAGAACAGGGCTTAACGGAAGAAGAAAAAGAAAAGGCAAAAACATATACCGGCCGCGGGGAACTGATGACAAAATATTGGGGACCTTACAATAATCGTGGAAAATGGGATGTTTTTTCAAGCAGAGAAGCAGAAAGAGTAAAACATCGTCCTATTGATGACTGGATTCCTCAAATGACCGAAAAATTAAATACTCGAAGTTCTTTGCCGAAAAGGCAAGTTATGTTTGAATCAGCCAGGAAAGAAACTCTATAGATTGCTTTTACTTTAATCCTCCGGGCAATAGGTCAAACAGCATCTTAAATATTTTCTTTTGGAATTCAGCAATAATGGCGATGGCGGATGGCAGCGACATTAAGCAAAAACCTGTTAAAAAACGCCATTTGAGTCTTGCCAAGCGGGTGGTTATAAGGAAGATGCATTTTCGAAACCCTGGAATCATCTAAATAAAAAATTATATTCTCATATTCTCAAGAATATTAGAATATAATAATAAAAAGTATTTTTGTGAAGCTGGCAAGATTGACGGGGATTGAGTTAGAGACTATCATCTAGGCCATTATGCTTGGTAAGGTA
>Ga0209541_10017326_pt1 | contig 10552 bp, 10 predicted proteins | sample RifCSPlowO2_01_FD_184027 | JGI IMG/M metagenome (GOLD analysis project Ga0209541, IMG submission 184027) | Groundwater microbial communities from Rifle, Colorado - Rifle CSP2_plank lowO2_0.1 (SPAdes) (version 2) | ecosystem: Environmental > Aquatic > Deep subsurface > Groundwater | place... | reverse complement strand
CTTTGAGACAAGTTATCCCTTTCTATGTAAGTAGGGGATATAGACATCTTGTACATCCAAATGGACTTGACTTTGCCAAAGTATTGAATTCAGGATTTGATGAAAGATTGTTGATGCCTGACGAAAAAATTTAAAAACAATTATCGATAAACCATCCCATGAAATACCAAAACCTATTCCAAGTTGCATTCATAGGAGCCCTACTTGCTACTACTATTGGCTGCAATAAAAACCAGGATACTTTGGATTCTAAAATCGCTGCTGCTCCGATTACACCTGCTGCTACTACTCTTCCTACTGCTTCAACAACCAGAACCATTAATGGTCACCAATATCAATTTGCAGGAAACAAAGTTTCTGAATTAACCACTGATGCTGATAACCAAGCAACCTATGGAGTTATTTCTGACGCTCATGGTGAAATTGAAAAAACTAGAATGATCGTTTCTCGATTTGTTTCTCAAAAAGTAGATGGAATTATTTTTACCGGTGATCAAGCAGATAATGAACCATTAAGAACCGGACAATCAGATAAAAAAGATGATAAAACTGAAATTACAGATGTGTTGAGTGCTGCCGCAGAGACCGGTCTACCTATTTTTGTTATACCTGGAAATCATGAACGAAAACCAGATTATCAAGCAGCTCTAAAAACAGTTACTTCACAATATCCTAATGTTATTGATATGACTATTTATAGGGTATTTGATGGAGATGATGCTGATTTTGTAAGTTTACCAGGATATCAAACTTTTAGAATACCCGGAAGACAATTTATCCCCGACCATGGATATTGGGCACAGCCTGCAGATATACAACAATTGGCAAAATTGCGTCAGGGATTAGATGATCCCGTTATATTAGTTACTCATGCTGGCGGAAAAACTAATGCCCATCCTGGACCCACAACTATTGACAATGAAGAAGATGTAGGGGATGAATTAACCTCCAAAGTAATGCAGGATGCACCTATTCCTTTCGCCGTAGTTGGCCATATTCATGAAGCAGGAGGACTTGCCGCAACTTATAACTGAACTCCTGTTCCTCCCGGAGAATTTTTCCCACAATTCACCGTCAATTTTGGAACATTGCAAAGATGGAAATATCTTGATGGAAAAACTCGAGAATTTATGGCTGGAACTATTACGGTTAAAGGAAACGAAGCAAAGTATGAAATTATCCAGCCTTAATTTTTAAATAGATATCATTTCTATCTTTTCACTATGCCCGAAACACTTCCCCAAATAGTTGAAAGAATGAGAGTAGTGTATGTAGATAATTCTATAATGGATAGAGATAGCAACTATGCGAGGAGTAGTGAACCAAATCCTGAAGATCAACCCACTTCTTTTAAAGAAATAATAGAAGATGAAATAAGAAGAAGAGGATCTTTAAATCATACAGCTATTGATGTTCTCCTCAAACAGGAAGTATATTCTCGTCAAATACGTGATTTGGTTAAAGCAAATAATCATATCCAAACAGTTCCTTCCATTGTTAGAGAATATTTGGCTTATGGCGATATCCTACGCGATTTAAATAATGGTCTTAATTGGAATAATGGTGTTCCGAGTAGAAATGAAAGTTCATTGAAAAGAATAGTAGAATATCATCAACAAATTTTAACACTTTTAAAAGAAAGAAGTTTATCTACTGAACATACAGAAGAAATATCTGGGGTGTTATGTAGGAGAAGAATGCATCATCCCAAGGATCACCAATTCTTCAAAAGTAGAGGAATAAAAAGAAACACCTCATATGCTGATGCCCAATTAGTAGCACGAGCATTGGATTTTACATCAGAAAATGCAGATGATACAGCCATAATTACTGCCGATTTGGATATAGTTCATTTAGTAAGAAATTTTGCGGAATTTGATTACAGCAGAGGATTGCCAACAGAATTTAGAGATCTTTCTTTACAAGGAACAGTAAGTGTATATTTTCCATCTCGAGAACATTGGAGACCAAACTTAGAAGCAGATTTATTATATAAAACCGCTCCAGGAAAAAAGAAAATAGTTATAAATATGAAAGAGGTAATTGAAGCTCACCGAAGACTAATTGTCGGTAAATAGTCCACGCTTCCAATCCACTCTTCACCATTTTCTGCACAAAATTAAAAGCTACATTATGTAATCCATTAATTGCAGGATTCTCAGTAATGAACGAATCACCCAATCTAGCAATATCTTCTTGCTGAATCTTATTCATCCAAGCTAAAGAAAAAGCATAGGCTTTTGCTTCTTCATCATGAGCACTATTCAAAGTAGTGGTAAGAACGTGCCCAATTTCATGTCCAATAGTTAACATCACCCTGGCTAAAGAACCATTTAACACAAATATTTCCGATAATAATCCTTGTGATGAACGATTGATAGATAATCCCAACGTTCCTGGTGATGGAGCTATCTTTTGAAATTCTTTCTCGTCACAAATACTTATTTTTATATCGGAAGGAAAAGATCTTCTCGTCACTGCGTGAAAAGTAGTTTCAATATGTTCTCTAATTTCTTCTGCTTTTCCGACAAACATCCCCTCTTTCCCCGGCTTTAAGAATACCTCTGGACTAAAATGGTATTCTGCATGAGCCTGAGCAATATTATATTGAGGTTTGGAGAAGGAATAATTGGTGGAGGAAGTGGAATAATTTGCTCCAGAACTTGGTGACATAGTACTAGATAATACATTTGCAGACATAGAGATATGATATGCACCATTTGCTGACGATGAACCAAATGATGAAGAAATGGAATATGCCACCAATCCACCAGAATATGATTCGCTGGAAGAAGATAATGATGAAGAAGTATAATCTGAAGAACTATGAGCAATAGATTCTAATCCACCGCAGTTTCCGGAATAGCTTGAACAGCCGATATTCGTTGCGCTGATGTTATAACCCTGAGACATTTGATACATAGGAATACTTAGAGGATTTTGAAGGATATAATGCTTTCTTTCAAAGTGAGACAAAAAAGTCAAAAAGAGAAATATTTCTAAACTCGTTCTACCACAAATTTTTTAAATAAGTTCTGAATTAGCATTAATATGGTAAGTACAACCCCAATATACAATTATATTTTGAATAATGTGCATAACATACGATATTTAGATAACCCCTGGCTGGGATCGGCTGCCATTGTAATTATCTTCGGTCTTTTAGCCTGGGTAATAACCACCATATTTGGTTTATACCTGAGAATTATTGCTGGAAAAACTGATACTGTGCTAGATGATATTTTGTTAGATTACTTGAAAAAACCAATCTATTACTTTGTCATTTTATTTGGAGTCAAAATTGCAGTGATGAATATAGGTGCTAACGCCATAATTAACGAGATCATAAATTCAATACTAGCTATTTCTTTCCTCTACATCGTAATTAAATTTTTAGATGCACTCATTGAAGGATGGGGACAAACTTTTGCCAAGAAAACAGAATCTAAATTGGATGATATATTGCTTCCTTTATTTCATAAGATATCCAAAGTTATTTTTATAATTATTGCTTTAGTATGGGTCCTAAAAATTTGGAACGTTAATGTAGGTCCCTATCTAACAGGGTTAGGAATAGGAGGTATAGTTTTAGGATTAGCCTTACAGGATTCTCTTAAAAATATCTTTGGTGGAATTAGTTTACTAGTAGATAATACTTACAATGTAGGAGATAAAATCAAATTAGAAAGTGGAGAAGTAGGAATAATTCATGAAATTGGATTAAGAAGCACCAAAGTAAGTACATTAAACAATGAAATCATATTCGTACCAAATGGGTATCTAGCTAATTCCAGAGTGCTTAATTTTACTCAACCAAATGAAAAATTACGAAGTAAAGTAGAATTTGGTGTTGCCTATGGCAGTGATGTAGAGAAAGTTAAAAAGATTGTTTTACAGACGGTATCTAAGATAGAAAATGTATGCAAAGATCCCGAACCTGTAGTTCAGATGTTTGAAATGGGTGATTTTGCTTTGAAATGCAGAGTTTTCTTTTGGGTAGACCATTGGGATAAAGAAGGACCAAGAACTATTGAAGCTAACGAGAAAATCTATAATGCTTTAAAGAAAGCTAAAGTAAACATACCTTTCCCCACACATACGGTTTATGTGAAGAAGTAAAGATAGGAAAAACTTATAAGAATCAATAATAAATAGAGTCATATGATTACTGTTTTTATTTTTCATGGTACAGCAGGATATCCGGAAGAAAATTGGTTCCCCTGGTTGAAGCGGAATCTTGAAGCGCTTGGTTGCAAGGTTGTTGTGCCTCAATTTCCCACTCCTAAAAATCAATCTCCTGAAAATTGGTTTAATGTTTTTGAAAAATATAAGAAAGATTTTACTCCAGATACTATTCTAATTGGACATAGTTTAGGAGGAACATTTTTACTCCGCTTATTGGAAAAAAGCGATATAAAAATCAAAGCATCATTTTTAGTGGCAGCGCCTATCGGAGTTCAACCCATAAAGAATTATCTTACCGACAAACCATTCTTAGATCAACCTTTCAACTGGAAAAAGATTAAAGAGCATTGCCAGAAATTTTTTGTATTTCATTCCGATAATGATCATTTTGTTCCTTTGGGAAATGGTGAACAATTAGCTAAAAATTTAGGCACTAAATTAATTTTTATTTCTGGATGTGGCCATTTCAACAAAGCTGCAGGATTTGATAAGTTTAAATTGTTGTTAGAGAAGATTGAAGAAGTGTTGTAAGAATAAAAGTACTAACTTCATCATTTCACAGCCCTTACTCCCGAACTTTTCTCATGATACACTACTTCTTTAAATCCCATACCCAACAATTTGTCTACAACTCCTTCGTAAAAATTGGTACCTTTAGTCTTACCAGGATTAGGAACATAATGATATAATATTCCACCAGGTATCATAATCCGAAACAATTCCCGATAAAACCTGAGAGAATACAATTCCGGGGATCTTTTGAAAGTAGGCGGATCATGGATGATACGATTGAAGAAATTACCTTTGAGTTTTTTAATCCCTTCTATAATACTTTCTTCATGGAGAATAATATTCTTAGAATTAAATAACTTTTGAGAATAGGGATTCAAATCGGCTAATCTTAATACATTTTGATCCCATTCATACGTATGCACTTCTGCCGCTTTTTCTGCTGCAGTTATAGCAGTATATCCCATCCCGCAGCAAGTATCCAATACTTTTCCTACTACTGGTTTTATTTCTTCAATCTTAGTCCAAGTATCTTCTTGGGGAGAGAGATGGATATACCTATGCATAGGGGTAGCTGAAATCATAAAAGTTGGCCAATCTTTAGTAGGAAATAATTTGTAATATAATTGAGTCTCATCAGAAAAGAAAGCAACTTTTTTCAAAGTATTATCTTCAGCCAAATAACAGAAATCTTCCCTCACTTTCTTGAATTCTGAAAAGGGGATGTTTTGATCAACTAATTTAATGACTTTTCCGATGGTGATATTGGTAGTAGTTAAACCAAGATCTAACGATAGAGTAATACTACCTTTCCCAGCCAGAATAGCTTTAGCTTCTTTAATGGTAATTATTGGTTGCATTTGATGGAATATTGGTTGCTAGTTTTTAATACTATATGATTATTTGCTTGATAAAGCACTAATGGAAAGAGATAAATAATAATAATAAGCCCCCTCATTAGTTCTGAGTTATACTAAAAGTGCGAAATATTCGAACTATTTGCTCTCACTTTTATATATATAAAATGGGTTATTTGTTCGGTTATTTACCCATTTTAGTATAATACAATATTTAAAAAAGAAAAAATGGTTTTATCCTTTAAGAAGATTCATCAACCACTACCTTCATGGTCTGTGTAGTAAAGATACCATCTACAATCACGCATCTTACTGGTTTAGTAAAAGTGTATTCATACGATTTACCCGGGAGATAGATAGAACTTTTAACTTTCTCACAACCAGTTGAACCAACAATCATGGCTTTTTGGAGCTTACCACCCCTAATATTCTTCCATTCAACTGTATCTCCTACCAATATATCCACTTCAGGAACGGCAAATCCACCATCAATTAAATTAACCACTGTCCTCGCTTCTCTAACCAAAGGAGCTGGAGGAGTTGTATCAGCCGGAGTTACATTGGCTGGTTCTTCAACTATAAGAGGAGGAATTCGAGTAAATGATTTTCCACTTTTAGTTATACATTCCTGAGGATTATCTCCCGTAACATTATTTCCGGCAGCTACACAATCTTCAAAAGAAACAATAGCATCTTCAGGATTTTCTTCAGGCGTAGGTATTAAATCAACTAATATCCCTAAAAAAATAAACTTAGCTTTATTGAAAAAACCAACTCCTTTGTAAGTTATTTTTTCATCATCTAAAGCTGTTTTTAGAGTTTCAATTTGATTATTTCCACTGAATAATTCAATAAGAGTAAGTTCATCAGTATAAATTTCCAAGCTAGGATTTTCTACTGCTCCCATGGAAATGGATTTGAATTTTTTACCTTCGGTTTGTAAACCAATTACTATTCCATTTCCGCTAGTGGCAATATGAATATTAGCGGCTACATTTCCAATAAGACTGTTTAAAGGAGAAGGAATATCTTTTCCTGCCATATCCGTATTCATACCACTAACTGTTTGAGTTATCTGGGTGTTTAGATCAGATTCAGCATGCACTAAAGAGATCAACATTACTATTAAAATGAACGGAATTAACCATGTATACTTCATATTAGACACCTCTAAGCCAGAAATAGAAGAAAGATATTAAAACCTTTCCATTAGAGAACTTTGAAAAAGAGAAATTTTCACAAAATGAATGATTATTACTGTGAAAATTACGCCTATTTCACAGTCTCTTGAGAACACTCAGAAACTTCTTTTCTGGTGCACAAAACACAACAGTTTTTTAGTGCTTTGTACTTGAAAAATTGAATTATGCAAAGTTCTCATTACTTTCTTACATTAGATACAATTCTGGGATCTTCATTGGTTATGTAAGAAAGACCATAGGTTCCTATACTACCTAATTCCTCATCATGTGACCCTAATTTAATCAACTCAACTTCAATACGGTTTAAACCTCTAATTTTATACTCATTTCCTGGTCGAGGTAATTTTTCATTAAATCTTTCTTTCAAAATATTGCCTCCCATAGCTATAAACTGTAAAATCATCATGCGATCATAACGTACCCTTACTATATGACCCACTTGCAGACGACCGATTTTGGGGGGAGTGATTGGTCTGGCTCCAACAGGCAATCTAGCAAAATATCTTTCAAAAGGATCAGCAATTTGCATCATTTCAGGAGTGATCGGTCCCTCCAGAGGAACTACCTGCCGACGTAAGTAGTCTTCCATATCTAATTGTCTAGTTAATTGTTCCAGAAAACTCTTTGCTGCAGCCTCTTCCTCTTCATCATTCCTGTATTTTCCGACATGTCTATTTAATAGTTGGTGTAATTCCGCTATGTATTGAGGGGTATCAGGACCGGGCATAATTGGAAGCATAACCAAGATTATTTATATATTTATCCACTTTACAATGATAACAATAGATAAACACCCATTTTAGTTCACTACTTTAAAATACTAAACCAGCGAAAGCTTTATATATTGATGGCTATTCAAAAGTAGTAAACATCTATCACCTCTTTTTCCCCAGCAAGCCTTTCGAGGCTTGCCAGGGGTTTATAATCTTCTGTGGTTTTAAAGGGTTAGATGATAAAATGAAGAAAATCAGTAAAATAATATTATTTCTTTCTCTTTTTCTTCTTCGGCTTTAAGAAAAATAAGATTAAACTGATAAGTATCCCTATTAAAATTCCTTCTGCCAGGATAATATATTCACGAGGTAGGGTAAAAGAACTACGATTATCTTTCTCCGAAAAATAAATACTTAAATCACTCATTTCTAAAGCGTATTCATAATATACTAAAGCTAGATAACCACTTTGATCTTGTAAAGATTTGGCGTAACGATAATAGGAATATCCTAAAATTGGAAACTTCCCTTCGGCACTATTCTCAGCAATGATTCTAGCAGCTGCATTCCCCTTAGCATCAACAAAACCGGGCAGGGAAGAATTATCCAATCCTATTGAACCCAGAACAGCATTGGCTTCAGCTTTAGCCTGTGAAGCAGTAGTTAGACATAAAGTAAATTCGCTTCGGTTCAATGCATCTTTGGCTGTAACTATTTTTTCACCAACAGAAGGTAATACTCCCACAAATAAGCTAGCATATTGATGTTGTTGTTCTGCCTCAGCTAATTTTTCCATACAAGAATTGTGTAGAATATCTTGATTGATAACTAATTTTTTTCCATTCATAGTGAAGAATTGCATCCAGGACAAAGCTGAGAAGTATCTTTCTTCGGCGTAAGCTAAAGAACTAGCTAAATCTTCACGGGAAATATCTTTTGACAAATATTTATCAATTTGTTCTTTGGCATCGTTCAATCTTTCTTCGACAATCATTAGAGTTTGTAGGTCAGAGATGGATTCAATGGTTTGATTGGATAATTTCCGTTGGGTTGCTTGAACTTTTTTATTTAATACCGCAAACATTTCAGCAAATCCTGTTAGGGAGAGTTGTGATTTCTGGTAATAATCTCCTTTCAGTTGGATGTTAGAAGTAAAACAAAAACTAGCTGCGGAGTAGAAATCACCATCTCTGGTAGCATTTATAATATTGGAATTTCTAGCATTTACTGCTTCGGCTACTTTAGGTTCCATGGGAAGACGTTCTGTTTCAAAGTCAGCAAGAATACTTTTAGTTCTCTGGCACAAAACATTACTTAGTCCTTTCATTATTTCAGAATAATGGGGATCTTCTGTTAAATTAATTGTTTGCTGAGTTATTTTTTTTCCGGAGATGTAGAATAAGATTTCATCCAGATTTAAAACTTCTGTTACATCTAAGCTAAGATTATTATGAGCGTATTGAATTAAATCCACTTCCTCACTTTGATTCAAAGATTGATTTCCAGAACCTTGAGCAATGAGAACTTGTTTCAGATTAATTTTACTGGCCGCTTCTAATTTTTCTTTCAAACCCCCAATAGGACCAATAATTCCTCCGGAATTGATCGTGCCAGTAATAGCTACTCTTTGATCAAATGGTAAGTTTAGTAAAGCTACGGAAGTTAAAGTGGTAATAGCTGCTCCAGCACTAGGTCCACCAATAATACTGGACTTAGCTTTAATGGTATAAATAAAATCGTATTTCTCACAGTCTAATTTGAAATGACTGCAAGCGATTTCTTTGGCAAATCGGGTAGAGATTTGAGTATCCATTTTGGTCACCGGAAAAGTGTCTAAAAATACTCGACCCGTTCCTTCTTTGAGTTCCAAGTATAAATCCGCATCACTACCTTCGTAATGATCGCCCACTTCTTGAACTGCTAAGAGTTTGAGATGATAAGGAGTTTGGGGAGTTTGATCTTGTGCAGAGAGGAGAGGAATAAGTAGGAGTAACGAAAATAATAGGATAATAAATAGGTCTCTTTTCATGATTGAAGGAGATTTGATAGAGTTATAAAGGTTGTGGAGGTGGAAGAGGAGAGGGTAGTACCGGTTTTAGGAGTTATGGGGGTAGCATCATAAATATTAAAGTTAATGAGTATTAAAAAGTGAAGTTTAATTTGAGCTGCGACTATTTTGTAGAAATAGTTTGGACTGATTATTTTTTCTTATGTTTTATTATCAGCAGCACGCCACAAACAATCGCGAATAACGCTATTATTGGAATATACCAACTGTAATTTGCTTTAACTGCTTTCACTTCTTCTTTTACAAGTTCAGGCGTTTCACTTGAAGCATCCAACGTATACTGTGTTTTTGTATCTATGCTTATGTTTTCAAAATCTTTCTCCACAACACTTCCATTGGCAGAAAGACCGATGAAAGTGAAACCAATATTTCCAGTTCCATTCCCTACTATTACAAACTTTATTTTCTGATCCCAAATTATTTTTATTACTTGTCCTTCTACAACGCTTGAATTTGCAATATAGTATGCCCCTTTTCCAATTGTATTTTCCAGCTGCCCTTTACTATTCAGACCCAGATGGTTGCCTTTCTCGTCATAAGCATGGAGCGTTGCAGGGGATTGCAGCCATCCTATTGATTGGGCAATGGAATTATACAACTTCTGATTGTACAAATCCTTATTGCAGTCAACGGGAGACAAAGCACCACCATAAAGCAAGGCGTTCTTTGCCACTCCGTATGCTACTTCGCTTTCTGTAATCGTTATATCATCTCTGGTGTCAAATCCCATTAAAGCAACTAAAGGATCAGCTGAAAAGAGCAGACGAACCCAGCGAACACTTGCTGCATGGGTATCATGAGTACAGTAAAGCGGAACGCCAGGAAGCTTAACGCTGTCAACGAGCACAACCCCATCTCCTCTCCAGGTGGTTAGCTTCTCAGAGAAAGTGTAGGTGTACCAGCCTGTTCCTGCGATAGTATAATATGAGTTTTCCACCAGTGTGTAGTTTCACTGGTGGCGTAGCCACATGCAATTATACTTAGATTGGAAAACTCATGGTCAGAAAACAGCACCGA
>Ga0209541_10017325_pt1 | contig 10553 bp, 14 predicted proteins | sample RifCSPlowO2_01_FD_184027 | JGI IMG/M metagenome (GOLD analysis project Ga0209541, IMG submission 184027) | Groundwater microbial communities from Rifle, Colorado - Rifle CSP2_plank lowO2_0.1 (SPAdes) (version 2) | ecosystem: Environmental > Aquatic > Deep subsurface > Groundwater | place... | reverse complement strand
CAAAATGCGTCCGCGTGACCCGCGGGAACAAAAAACAATCCGCCTGTAAAAAGGAACAGAAGCAAGAGAACTTTCATTGCTGAACGACTATTGAATAACAAGGGAGTTTACAAAATATGTATATTCGTTGTCGTTATACGAAGACGCGCCGTATGTCGCGTACGCCTGATAGAGCGCTTGGGAAGAAATAAAGAGGCGGCCCTTTACGTATGTATCATCTTCAATATTTCGTATTTCAAACTCAAGATAGTTGCTTCCCGAAAGCGAGACTGCGTATTTGGAAGAAAGGATCTCACCCTGTGAAAAGGTTTGCACCATGCCCTGGAGCGACTGGCGAAGCAATGCTTCTTCCTCGCCCTCAAGAGCTACGGGGTAAACTGCCGGAGAAACAAAGAATGACATATCTTCGCTCCCCGCTACAAAAATTTCCTGTTGAATTACGCCTTCAGAATCAGGGATAGGGATCTCTTGGCTCGCGTATTCGGGCTCTTGAGGGAATTTTGCTTCAAATGAAGCAATATTACCTTCCACGGAAACCCAGTTAGAAAACATCTTTTCCAGCTTTGCCATCCTGTTTTCCTGAAAAACATTGAGCGCGATCACAATAAGGGCAACAACGACAAGAGCACCCGCAAAACTTCCCCAGAAGAGTAATTTTGAATTCCGCATGTTTATTTATACTACCTCAGTATCAAAAACAAGGTCAACCTTAACGTTATCCACAGAAGCATTACTCAGGGTGCGCGATCCACAAAAACGTGAGGTAGAGGGCAACCACGCCAAGCAGCAGCACGGCGCTTTTCAAAAGGCCCGCCTTTCTGTTCCGCTCGTATTGGATCTCGGGCATGATGTCTGAGGTCGCGATATATATGAAGAAGCCGGCGGTCAAAGCGAGGAATATGGATATAGAATCTTCGAGAAAGTTCCCAAAGGCAAACGTGAGCAGAGCTCCCATGAACGCGGCTGCCGCGCTCAAAACATTCACCAAAACAACCATGCTTCTCGAAAGGCCCTTGTGCAAAAGCAGGGCAAAATCCCCGATCTCCTGGGGAACTTCATGGGCAAAAACCGCGAGCGTGCTCACAACTCCCAACGGAACGCTTATCATAAACGTTGCCGCGATGACAACGCCGTCGATAAAGTTGTGCACGGTGTCTCCAATAATAATAAGCGGGACCGTTGCTTTTGCTTCTTTTTGATGTTCGTGTACCTCTTGGGGGTGCTGGTGAAAGGTGTGTATGAGTCGTTCTACGACAAAGAACAGTAAAAGTCCTCCGAGCGCGAACACAAAAACGTTCACTCCCGCTTCTTCTCCCTTGTGCACGGCCTCAGGAAGCAAGTCGAAAAAAGCAACCGCCAAGAGGGTGCCTGCCGCAAAAGAGGTAAGGTACGAGGAAACCTTGAGAGAAAGTTCCTTTTTCAAGAGGAGAATCACTCCTCCTCCCAATGCCCCAATGCTCCCTATGAACGTAAAAAGGAGAATGTATGCTAATTCAGACATGTTTCAATACTACCAAAAACCCGCCATATCTCCAACAGCGCCTCGTGGTCTTTAGTGAATTGGCGGATTAGCCCATCACAGAATTAATTCACGAAGAAACTATCCATGATCTGCTTGACAGTGCTGACGGAAGCATCGAATTCTTCCGAAGTCATCGCGGTTTCTGTGTTGTTCACCGCGCCGCGCACGATCAACACGCGCCCGTTCGTCGCAAGCAGACCGCGCTCCAAAAACTGATATGAGACGTCATTCACCAGCATGAATCCCGAGGCGCCAAAACCGCCGATATTCCCGTTTATCTCCGTCTTGAATTCCTTAAGTTCTTCGTTGGGTCTGTCCGCGTAGCTCGCTTTATAATCAGCCAAAGACGCCTCGATCGCGCCAACAGAGTTGAGCGAAGAGTCGTTGAACGCGGCTATTCGCACAAAGGCCATTCCGCCTGGATCGAGTATGAGCACGTCCCGGGAACCTTCATTGTTTCCTTCTTGCAGGTTCCAACCGTTCGGGTAGGCTACTTCGTAACCCAATTCCCCGCTCGTGTACTTGACCCATCCTTCTGGAAGAACAAACTTTTTTTGCTCAGCCTCTTTGTCGGAAGGGCTCACGCTCACGTTAAACTTAAATACTCCTGTTGCCATCAAAACGGCAACGATCCCTACCAATATCCCTGCTCCTATCACTATTTTTTTGTTCATATTTTCTTATTATACTTTGGGCACGCTACCGATACAATTTAGTTATCCACAATCAACTCCGCAACACAGCTTGATTGTTTGCAAACTGCTCTGAAATTCCCCATATCAAGATATTCAGCTGGCATGGATTCGCATGTCTGTTTATTTTGCCTTGCGGTCTCAACCTGTTTTGCGTTTTCTTCTGTCCATTCAGTTTCTTTGTTTTTGCGTACCGCAAGTACTGTTTTGCACCACCCATCTTGAACCAACACGCATTCGGTATCTTCCCTACAGCCTCCTTCGAGCTGTACTTTTGCGGTTTGCGGCTTATCTCTCTCTGCATTGCGCAAAACAACGAACATCCCACCTCCAACTAGTATTGCCGCAACAACAAAAACTGTTTTGGGTTGAAAGATTGTTTTTACAATCATTGCGTTGGCTGTTTTTTAAAAAATTTCATTAACGCGTCTTTTTTGCGATAGGCAAGATAGCCGACAACCGCAGTGGCAGTAGCAAGTATAATCCAAAGCCACGCGCGCGAGGTTTTCTCTTGATTTTTCAAAACAAAATCCGCCCATTGAGATTGAGGAATGGCAACTTTTTCTATCATAGTCCCACTTTGAGTCCCTTCGATTCTCTTAATCGGAAAACTGTACGCGGAAGAAATAATTTTCTTTTCTCCCGTGGTTAAACTTTCAACCTCTATTGCACCGTCATAAATCTCAAATAACGTAACGCCTGTTTCTCTGTTATAAAAAGCTCCAAAATCCGTTCCGGCGGGAGAAGCGGTGTAATTCGGGGTTTGTACTTTCATATCGGTTTTCATATCCGCCTCGATAACTTTGAATCGAAGTTCTCCTGTTTCCAGTTTCAACTCTGTACGATAAACACTTGCATCTTTTTCGAACTGTTCAATATTTAATTCGGCCAATGAGCGCAGCGTAACAACGCCGTATTGAGAAAATTGTAACTCTGCCTCTGCGGCATACCCAGTGAATATGGTCGCCCCATATGGAATAATAGTTCCCTCTTCTACTACGACCCATGTGCCGTCAGACAATTGCATGTCGGCTGTTCCGTCGAGCTTGGTCACTCTTGCCTGAAGACGTCCCTGGTCGTCATACGAAGTAGCGGGCCATTTTGTCGGGAACGTAGGGCCGCCTCTCGTCGGCGCGGTATCAATGAGCGCGGGGACGTATATGGTATCGCCAAGGGTACTTTCAGAAGGAACGGGCTGGGCCTCGGGCTGGGTGGTTGGAGGCTGTTCGCTGGTGCCTTCCACGCAAGCCGTGTACTGATTATTTCTCGCCTGATAGCAAGCGCTGCTTTGCCTGCCACAAGCACTTTGACACTCATAAAATGATTGGTCTTTGATCGGCTTGCAAGAATCGTAACACTCAAAAGCGGCGCTTTCGCATACCTTGCTGGCGGCCTCGGCTGCGTTTTGACAATTTGGGCTGTCTTGCGCGAGGGCGTTTTGCTCAGCAAAAAACACAGATACGCCCGTCAAAAGAGCGCCGCACGCAATGATCTTGATGATTTTGGTATTAGTTACTATATTCTGCGGCTTATTCTCCATTATTATAATCTATTCTCCCAACGATATGATGTCAAACGGCGTTCGAACCTATTTTTCCAGGTCGAGAGTTTCATCAATACGAATTTGCTGTACGAATTCGGACATATGAGAAACAAGGATCATTGCCCCTTCATATTTGTCGAGCGCAGAAGCAATAACCGGCAAGTGCCGGAAGTTTATATGATTTGTAGGCTCATCAAGAATTAGGAGGCCTGGCTTCTGCAGTACGAGCCGCGCAAATGACACAAGACCTTTTTGGCCCTCAGACAAGCTTCCTATTTTTGTACGCATCAAATCGCTGGTTATGAGAAACCCCGCCGCGACAGAACGAAGCATTTCCTCGGAATGCTCCCCTGCGATCTCGACCAACGAATCATACACGGTGTCTTCAAAATTAAGGGTGGAAAAATCCTGGCTGTAATATCCGATCCGCACATTCGGAGCAACCTTTGCGCCTTTTCCAAGGCCTAAAGCCAAAGATTCAAGCAAAGTGCTTTTACCAATGCCATTTGGCCCCAGCAAAAGCAGGTGCTCCTTCTTCCCCAAAGAGATCTTAGCTTTGCGCTCCATGGGCTTATGATCTCGTATCACCGAAAAAGAAGTTATTCTCAAAATTTCTCCTCCTATATCCTGCTGAGAAGGAATACCGAAAGGCCGAATGGTTTTGTCTTCTCTCCGCACTTCAACTTTTTCTTCTTCCATGCTCTCGGCTTTTTCGCGCATTCGCTTTGCCACCAATCTTAGCTTGCCTCCTTTGTTGGCAAAAAAGTTCGCCTTGTCTTTATTCTCCTGGATTTCCTTTGAAAGCTGCGCATTCTTTCTGTTTTCCCTTTCAACCCGGGCAGAGATCTCGGCTAACAGATCAAAATAGTTGCCAACATACTGCTCAACCTTGCGCGTGAATACATCAAGGTACAGAACTCCCTGGGTAAAGGCGTTAAGGAAATTGGCATCGTGCGAAATAACAATGCACGTCTTTTTGTACTCAACAAGGAATTTCGTGAGATGAGCTATGCCGGCCCTATCAAGGTTATTGGTCGGCTCGTCGAGCAATAGCAAATCGTGATCTTGAATAAGAGCTGAAGCCAAGAGAAGCCTTGAACGCTGGCCGCCGGAAAACGACTTTATAACCCTGTCGTGCGGAGCAGCAAGATTTACCACCTTGAGCGCCTCATCGATCCGAGGGTCAATGTCATATACCTTATGGGCAAAACACTTTTCAAAGAACTCGCGCACTGTCAAACCAAGCTGGCCTCGAGGAATAGTTTGTTTCGCGGCGGCAATGGCAAGCTTGGGCGCGCAATGTACAAATCCTAAGTCTGGTTCAAGAATGCCTAAAATGAGCTGAAAGATGGTGCTCTTACCCGCTCCGTTCTGGCCCATCAATGTTATCTTAGCCCCCCGCCTCACTGAAAAATCCACCTCATCCAAAATGGGTTTATTTGGTCCGTGCCCAAAGGACACATTGTCGAACCTCACAATTACTTCTCCATTAGCCATAGCAAAAGATTACTGAAATAATCACACCTTACTAGATTATCCTATTCTTCAAAGAAAAGCACGCCTCTTCGACGAGCTCAGAGCCAAAGGCCTGAGTGAAATCGAAGGGGCGATTCTTTGTTATGAACAAATTCCCGTGAATAATGATAGGATACATATACCTACTATGGTGAGATAATTGAATGAAACAAAAAGGATTTTCCGGGATATTTATAGTGATCATCTTAGCTGTTACTTCCGTTATTAGCGCCGGCAGTTTTTATATTCTCAACCGTGACGCGCCCGAACCTGTTGGATCAAACTACGCAGTACCTGCGCCAGCAACGCCACAAATGGAAAATATTTCAAAAATGGTTACTCCAAAAAAACAAACAACGGTGACTAATAATACGGAGCTACCTTCTAAAACATACTGGCAGCTTACTGGAACCGGCTGGGAACCGGTCGGCATACCCCCGCAATGCCCGGAGCCATTCTCTATTGTCCCGCCGACAGATGTAAGTCTGGTAACTTCGGTATTATACCCAGGCCAGATCCGCAACGGTAATACATACGAGCCCGGCGGCGGGTTTCGCTTCGATACGTCTCCTAATGATGTGATAACTGTCAGGGTTCCCGAAGACGCCACGGTGACGGGTGGAGCGCGTTTCTTGGTTCAAGGAGAAATTCAGTATGTTTTTGATCTGATCGTCCCTTGTGGCATTCTCTTTCGGTATGATCACCTTCTTTTGCTCTCGCCTGAATTTAAAAAAATTGCAAATACATTCCCAGCGCCGAAAGAAAATGATACCCGCACCACATTTCTTAATTCACCAATTCCGGTTGCCGCCAACGATATAGTTGCCACAGCCGTAGGCTTGCGTAACAATAGTTTTATATCTTGGAGCGTCTTTGATCTTCGTCAAAAAAATTCGCTTGCGCAGAAAAATCCCTTCTGGGCCGCAGAACATCCCACTCTTGAACATTATGCAGTGTGCCCTTATGACTTTTTGTCTTCCGATATCCAAAAAATCATCTACTCATTGCCCGCGGCTGACAGCACATCTGGAAACAAAAGCGACTTTTGTAATTAAGAGGTAACACAATGTACCAAAAAACCGCCCCTATGGCGATTCTCTGAAACTTAGCCTGGCTAAGTTTCTCTAATATTCCAGCTTAATGCCAAGCTTTTCCGCGATTTGCTGAAACCACTTTTCGTGCCGATCAACTTTATGAGCAAGCATAACCATTTCCTGAAAATACGTATCCGCTTTCTGCGCATACGCATCCACGGAAGTTAGAAGTTCATCGAACTTCTTGTCCACTGACTCAAATCGCTCGTCAACCTTCCCAAACTTCTCATCCAAATACTGAATCAATTCGGAAAAATCTTGGTTCATATTTTCATTATAACCCGATAAAAAGCAGTGTCAAACGAAGAGGCGATTCTGCAAAACTAGGCCTGGCCTAGTCGTTCATGCTAAAACGAACCCTCGAGAACATGGGCTTCAGGAATTCCATCAAGCCCCAGTGCTTCTGTTTCTTCTGTGATTACCACTGTTTTGTGTTCGGGATAGTCTCTTGGAGCACTGAATGTCAACACGTATTCATTCCCCTGTTGTATCATGCGCCCGGTTGAGAAAAACTCTTTGGTCACGGGGTTTTTCACGAGCCATCCTTCATAGAATTTTCCTTCTGATGGCTCACTGAGCACTGCTTTTACTGAGTGATAGAATGTTGTGCTGTTGAAACTTCTAGTTGCAGTGCCACTTCCCGTATAGCTTCCCACCGCAAAAAGCGCTGCGGTTTCAACATTCTCTTGTTGGTTTGTACTTCCACCATACTGATACCCGCCATCCTTTTTAGAGAAAACAAAATAGTAGAGGCCGGCATACACCAATCCACCCACAACAAGGTAGACAACCACCCACTGCCACAATGGCCTTTTCCCGTACCCATAACTCTTTTTCTCCTGTTCATTCTCCATACCTATATTTTATTTCACGAACACACTGATGTCAAACTATAGACCTTCTGCCACTATCTTCTCTATATTAGGAAGAAGCGGGAGTTCTCCCATTTTCGAGATCTCTACCCACTCGGGCGTAGTTTCCCCTGACGACGCGAGCTCACCCCAGAACTTTTTGCATCGATATACTTCTACAGAGAACGTTTTCGCACCGTCCTTTCGCTCAATAAAAGCGGTGTAGATATTTGGCAATTTTTCAAGGAATTCTTTTGCGCTCTGGAGTCCGGTTTCTTCCTTTAGTTCCCGGAGCGCTGTTTCCTCGTCACTTTCTCCTTCTTCAGGTCTCCCCGCGGGTAAACCATACGCTCCCGTAAGATGACTAGCTGCTTCTCCGTGCTTTACCAAAAGAACCTTCCCGCCTTGAAGTATAAGAACACCTATGGCTTTAACAACCTCTGTCATGCTTCACTCTACCAAAAAACCGCCTCTATGGCGATTCCTTAAAACTAGGCCCGGCCTAGTTATCCGAAAATAAAAAGATGGGAAAGATACTCGAAAGCATCCTTCCCATTCGTATCCGTCATTAAACGAATTTTGCTCTAGCGGCAGTAACCGCCTCCGCGCCAATCAGGATCAACCTCAGGATTAGCCTTGATCCTTCTGGATCTGTCCTGGACACGCCTTGCGATCTCCCACATTTCTCGATTGGAAGCCATAGCTGTCTCGAGTTCTTCGTCTGTGACAGCAAACCTCTCCAGCTCTCCGAGAAACTTATTTCCAACTTCCCTTGAGATCTTGCCTGATGTTTGGGTAGCCATGTCCGTCTCCTTCTTGCCTCTGCTGCCTCCTTTCTATGACACTTCATTAAATAAAGCAAGTCCTATCAAAAAACCGCCTTCGTGGCGATTCTTTGAAACTTAGACAGTCTAAGTTTTGACTAAGTTTTGAAAAACTCAAACAAAGTAGCTAATACCCGCTACACCGGCAACTATTATCGCGATACCGAGCGCATCTCTCTTCGAAATACGTTCCTTCAAGTAGAGATACGCGAGTATCGCGGTAAATCCTGGGTAGATTGCGGTTAGTGGTGACGCTACTGACGCATACGTCGCTTCAAATGTAAGCCATAAAAACACAAGGGCCACGGTTCCTATGAGAGCACCTAATGCCGAGTATATGTATACCTTAAAATGCATAATGACTTGTTTGAATTGCGCGATAGATTGCTTTTGAACTATCAGGAAAGCTACCGCAACAGGGACCTGCATAATGGCAAGGGCAAACAAAAATGTTGCTGCCGAAGTCTTATCTATAATTCCCTTTGACAACGTATCTGCCAAACCCACCACGAGTGCTCCTAATAGACCCCAAAAGAGAGCTTTTCTTTTATCTATCCTGTCGCCTAGCTTATCTGGCAACGACATCACGATAACGCCCAGAATAGTGAGAGCAAGGAACGGCCACAGGCCAACGGGCGGCCGTTCACTAATGATTAATAGCGCGAAAAAGATAGTGAAAACAGGATACGTAGAAAATGCCGCCCCTGTAAGCCCGACACTGGCTTTAGAAAAAATATAGTAGTAGAAGGCTTCGCTCAGAATTGCGCTAATGAACGCCAAAAGAAGCACCGTGCCGAAATGCTGGAAGGTAATTCCAACGTAGAGAGCAAATGGAATCCAAAGTATGAGTCCGAAAATCGCCTGGAAAGCAAAGGCGACAGAAGCAGGAAGTTCCTTATAGCTTCTTTTGATTAAGACCAGCGAGATACCCGTCCCAAGGGCTGCTAGTAGCCCGAATATAATTCCCATATAGAAATCCTACCAAAAAACCGCCCGCCTCGCCATTGACTGGCGAGTCGAGGCAGGCCTCCTTGGCGATTCTATGGAAAAGAAAAGTGGATTGATGTTATCGCACCACTTTTGGGAAAGTCTGGAAAACCTCCCCTATACCAAACTCATTAACAGGGCATCCAGCTCCTGGAAATGAGCAGGGCAAATCACTGCGTCCCGATCCGAATAGTTGAACCAGTCGGGCTTTAAAACGCTGACAGGCGAAACAATTAAGTAGCGCCAGCCAAGAGGCAGCTCCGCAAGGTCAGAAGGATTATCCAAGCACCACTGCCCACAACCCCTCCATGCGCAGACTTTCCCCACAAGGTTTTCTCTACGTACCCATTCCACGGGTTTCCCCGACTCACGGATCCTTCGCCTGCGTTCCTCTCTATCCATAACTTCCCTCCTTGGGAATAAAGTGCTCTGGCATGCAGACCCAGTACTATCTGCCTGCTCCCCTCCGTTGTGTTTGTACTGGTGAATAGATTCCTATCTTTACCCATTCGTCAACACAAAACAAAAACTTCTCCTGCAAAGCTCAGGAGAAGTTCTTTAGCATTGAGAATAGGATACCTACGCGAAAATTGAGCTTTGCAGTTTAGAAGACAAAGCTCTAGAGGAAATTACGATATATCTTGTTTGATACCTATAATCCATACAGTAATGGCCTTTATGGTATTAATGTACGCGAACCATATCATGTTGTCAATAACTGTATCGTGCCATGGATGACAGTGGATTAACTTTTATCCTCGCGTTCGCTGTAGATCGTACTATGTAAGACAGAATCAATCGCCTGCTTAATATATGGGATTATGTTCGGGGGCAGGTTATTGAGCTCAAACCACTGGAGGTCGTCGCATTTCTCAGGTTCCATATTCTTTGGCACTCCCTGCCACTGCTTTGCGGTAAAGAAGAAATCCACCCTCTCGTTATTCGGTATTTTCCTATTCATCACATGGACTAATTCCAAGTCTCCTGGTTTCAGGATCACCCCTATTTCCTCAGCTACCTCACGCACCATGGTCTGCTTCACTGTTTCTCCGCCATCAAGGTGCCCTGCGGGAAAACTGTAAGAACCATCACAGTACCCCGTGTTGTATCTCCGAGAAAGAAGAGTACTATTATCCCGCATCAAGATTAAGTATGCGGACGGCACCAATGTGAGTCTTTCTTTCGGCATATACGTCAATCCTACCAAAAAACCGTCCTTCGACAAAGCTCAGGGCGATTTTGTTTGGTGTGTGCACATCGGATGTACACGGAGCTTAAGATTTTTTGCTCAAGGTGAGGCCTTGGTAGGCGAGGAAGCCTGCGGCTATGAGGCCAAAGTAGCTTATCCACGTGGGCAAGGTCCATTCACCCAAAACTACCTGCCAGCCGAATAGAATTCGTGAAAGATGCAGAACCGCGACAACTGCAAAGATAATTCCCGCGACAAGCTGAAAAGTTTTTGAGTTCATAACCAGAGTATTAGTATATTAGTAAAAATGATGGCTCGCACCGTGGACGATATTAG
>Ga0209541_10017324_pt1 | contig 10553 bp, 11 predicted proteins | sample RifCSPlowO2_01_FD_184027 | JGI IMG/M metagenome (GOLD analysis project Ga0209541, IMG submission 184027) | Groundwater microbial communities from Rifle, Colorado - Rifle CSP2_plank lowO2_0.1 (SPAdes) (version 2) | ecosystem: Environmental > Aquatic > Deep subsurface > Groundwater | place... | reverse complement strand
GGAAACCGCCATCGTGCCGGATTTGTTAAAAGATGAGAAAACCTTTGATCTGAGTTTCACGGTAGTAGGGAAGGTAAAGAACAAGATTATTACCGGTGAAGCATGCAAACCCGGAGACGTGTTGATCGGCCTCGAAAGCTCCGGCCTCCACAGCAACGGTTATACCCTCGCTAGAAAAGTATTGGATATTAAAAGATGGGGAAGGGAGATGCTGGTCCCTACCAAGATTTATGTCCGTCCCGTTCTCGAACTGCTGGCCGCACACGGCGAAGCCGTGCACGGAATGGCTCATATTACGGGCGGTGCGTTTTCCAAACTTACCCGGTTAAACAAAGAGGTAGGTTTCTCACTCAACAAGATGCCCAGGATGCCCAAAATCTTTGAAGAGATAAACAAATCGGTAAACGATATTGATGAGATGTATAAAACTTTTAATTGCGGGATTGGGATGGTTCTTGTTGCAAAAAAGGAAAGCGAATCAAATGTTCACGAAATTCTTAAAAAATATAATGTGAAGAGCCATACGATTGGGGAAATAATGGACAAATTAGGTGTTCATCTTAAATACGAAGGCAAAGCATATGAGTTAACTGTATAATGTTATTTTTTCTTTGCCAGTAATTTCATTGCCATTACTGCAATTATTGCGCCTATTATTATGGCTGCGATAAATGCAATTTCAAAAGGTAAGCGTATCTTATCTAATATTACTAATTCATATCCGGCTTCTTTTTCATCAGGTTCTGCCATGGGAGCAGGTTGGGTCTGTCCAATTTCTGCTGAAATATTTTCACTTGGTACTTCTGTTATGTCTTCCGTATAATCAGCAGAATAATCTTCAGGAGAAGGAAACCCCCCACTACTTGGAGATTCAGGAAATTCAAATCCTCCAAACCCTCTTCCAAATTCTGAAGTTAAATCTTGAGGCTCAACCTCTACTAATCGAGCAATGTATATTCCACGATTTTTTACGGCTGCATAGATCACATTGCCTGTCTTATCAACCCCAATTCCCTGCCCTTCACCTTCCGGCACTCCGATATTTTCCCAACTATATCCGAAATCTGTGCTTCTGAGCACACCGTCATTAGTAGATGCATAGACAACATTAGGATTATCTATCACATATTCAACATCAAATGATGATGAAGATGATTTTTTGCCCCAAGACGATCCTCCGTTAGTTGATTTGTAGATACCTCCTTCTGTAGCTGCAATCAGCATACTTGTTCGGTCAGGATGAATGATAACTGTTCCAATATTTAAATCGTCCAAACCAGAATTAACAGCACGCCATGTCCTACCTGCATCTGTTGATTTGTATATTCCTTTCCCAACTTCTGCTTCGTGCTTTGTTGTTGCTACATAAATTATAGATGTATCTTTTGGATCTATGGCTACATCGTGGATTGCAGTATGCACCTCATGCGGAAAGCCCTCGTCCGATTCTATCCACGTATTTCCTCCGTCTGTTGATTTGAAAATATGTGAACCTTTCAAGGGATAGGCTCCTGGATTATCCGCATCATGCACCGAACCTGCATATATAATATTATCATTTTCAGGATCAACTGCCAAACCATGCAGATGAATCTGCCCTTGCAGCGAAGGCGAATAGAGGGAAGAACCGCTGTTAATACCTTCAAAAAAGATGCTTTGGTCTATCATATCCCAGTTTATTCCTCCATCTTCGCTTATTGCAAATGGCCCGCCAGAATGCCAGCTGGTGGCATAAATTTTATCCATATCTTGCAAAGAGTATTTTATGCGCATGGGATAGTGCATCGTTTTTAGCTGCGAAGTTCTCCAATACTGCCCGGCATCATTTGTCTTATGGCCTCCTTTCGAAGCCGGTGATGCTACCCATGCCTCATATGCTCGCGAAGGATTGACAGCAACATCTTCAAAATTATATTCAAAAACGCCGTTATCACTTCGCGTCCAAGTATTTCCTCCATCAGTTGTTTTATATATTCCCTGATGAGCGAGTAAACCTCCGCGATAGCTATTTTCCGAGCGAGCTGACGACCATAAGCTTGAATGACCTATAAAAGCAATATCGGGATTATCAGGATGGATTGTTACTATTTGGATATTTTTTGATTTTAGATTGCTTGTTTTATCCTGCCATGTTTCTCCTCTATCCTCGCTTTTGAAAACACCATTAAATGTTGCTGCGTATAAAATATTTGGATGCGAACGAGAAATACGAACACGATGAATATCTTCCAACAATCCAGTTATATCGCTCCATGTCTCACCGCCATTGATTGATTTGAAAACTTCATTTTCTGATGCAGCATAGATAATATCAGGATTATCATACTCAAGCTCAATGGAAATTACGCTTTTTCTGGAATCCCTTAGCCTTTGCAATGTGTTTCCTGAATCCTTGCTGAGATAGATTCCATCATCAGAGCCTACAAAAATAATTTTATGATCATCCGGATGAATGGCGATGACGTTTATTTCTTTTAGATCGACTTCTTTCTTTGTCCATGTATTACCGCCATCAGTTGTTTTGAATAATACAGGTGCTATCGGCTGCATCATTGATGAATCTCCGAAATCAGGCATATCGAATCCTTCAGGAAAGCCTTCTGGAAAAGGGCTGGAAGCAAGGCTAAAGCCAAAACTGCCTCCTTTAACTGCTGCATAAATAATTTTATCATCTTTATCAAAAACCTCTATTGTTGAAAATGATGTTTGGGATGGCCCTGGCTGCTTTCCAGAGCTAAGAATATCTATTGTTTCACCACCGCGTCCCCCAGTAGAGAAGGCACTCCTTATAGTTGGCCTAACACTTAAATCGGTAGTATGAACGGGTTCGCTCATTGCAAAATAAACTTTATCTGGATCTTCAGGACTAACGGCAACGTCTTTTGTGTGATCCCCGCCTCCATTCACCCTCCTCCAAGTATTTCCTCCATCTGTTGATTTATACAATGAGTGTGCATTATTCTCATATCCTGCATACATGACATTAGGATTGCTCGGAGCAATTGCTATCTCTGCAATTTCTCCGCCTGCAATAGCTACCCGCTCCCATTCAAAATTCTGTGCTAATAAAACAGAAGAAAGGAAAATTACGAGCAACAACAATCGCATGTTTTAGTTAGAATAGTAAAGTTAAAAAATTAGATAATTTCAGCCTCTCCCCTAATCCCATCCCATTTCTTTTCCCAGCGCTTTATGTTAATGCGTTTTTTGAAAAACGGTGCATTTGCAACGTATGTCTCTCCCTCGCCTCCTTCCAAAAACGGATGGATGTCTTTTATTTTTGCTTTTGCAAGCTTGCTGAATTTTTCACCAAGCCATTCTTTTCCCAATCCTTCGGCAGCAACTGCAGTGATATAGGCATCGAAATATTGCAAAACTTCCTGCATCAGCTCATCTTCCTTATGCCATAATGGCGTATAGGTTGGAATGCCTAATTCTTCACCCAATTTTTCTATTCTTCTTCTTTGATACTCGCTTGCAACCGCGCCGGCAACGACGCCTTCAACCCGCATCTTTTTCAGCAATTTTTTCAGATCCCCATGCCAACGCGCGTCGTTCGTTTTCAGAAAATATTGCTTGATTCCGATCGCTTTCGCTTGCAATTTTGTTTTATCAATGTTAGGATGGTGAAACATCATGGAATATGCTTCAGCCTTAACAGTAATCAAAATAGGTTCGAAGCCCTGGGTTAAACTCCAAAATACCGAATAGGTTGAATCTTTTCCGCCACTGAATAAGACTGCGACTTTCATTTTTCCACCAAAATATCTATCAATTCCATTACTTTTTTTATATTCGGCACTGCACCTTTCTCGACAAAAACACCTTTGAATGAACCTATAAAATTTGGATCTGTTAAAGCTTTTTTTAACCATTCGCAATGCTTTTTTATTTGGTTTTTATCTCCTCTGTCTAATATCTCCTTCACTCTCTGCACATCAATTCCGTGACAGAGTGCTACAACATCTCTGAAATCAGTTAGTCTACCTGCATGTATTTTCATAGCGATAAGCAACTCCTTGTCTGGCACATTAGCAACAATTTCTTTTTCAGTTCCTATTATTTTTCTTTTCTGCGAATTTTCATTCAAGAAGTCAAAGCTAAAGGCTGCATTTGTTTGCCTTACACCCATTCCGCCAATCAAAAGATCAACATTAACTGGCAATTCAATTTTTTTCTCATATCTTTCAAATTTTGTTGAGTAGATATTCTCCAATTGCTTAGCTGTTATCTTTTCATATTTATTTTCTTCAAGTATTTTTCTAACCTTTTCATAATCCTCTTTCTTTATAGCAATATCAGCATCTACTGAAAATCTATGCCTATAAGCTGATACAGCATAACCACCAATCATCACGAATTCTATTTTTGCATTATTTATTTTTTCCAATATAGTAAAAATTTCATTCTCCCGACTAACGAATTTTTCAAACATTAGTAATGACCTCTTTATATTTTACACCTATTTGTTTTTCGTACATCTCTTGAATCATTTCCAAAGCTGGCTGAAAGTTATAGACGTATTTTTTCATAAAGGCAATAGTATCATCCAAGCCATCTACGGGGATTTCATCGCATCTTTCAAATTTAAAATCCTCTAAAACTTCAATATTATAGAATACTTTATTCTTTCGCTTATATTCTAAATTTAATTTCTTGCAATAAAATTGAAATAATGATAAATCTTGCTTTTTTAATTTTATAAATATGGGATAGTAGTACTTATTTCTCCCAATATTATACCCACCTTTGGTCCATACATAAACAGCATCTGTTTTAGTAAAGCAATAAGCAATTCCCATCCATTGTAAAACTTCATAATGGAATTGAACATCCTTGAATCTTCTTATATAAGCTAAAGTGTTTTGATAGAAGGTATTTTTTTCATTCAAATAAACATTCATACGAGTAGTCCTAAAAACTCCGCATTCTGCCAATTTATTTACCCATTTGTGTGTCCATCCATAAGACAAGCCGATTCTCTTAGCAATTGCATTTATAGTGTCCACTGGCCTTGCTGCAATGGTTATTCTTGCCACATATGGATTCATTATGTCTATTTCCATACTTATCATTATAGTGATAAGTATATAAAAAACTATGCCTTCATTCAACAATGGGACTGCATTTATATCTCTTTCGCCACATTTAGTAACCACCTAATTAGATAAATTAACATGGGGGATATTTATGGCAGAACCTGTTATGCGTGTAAGATATTGGGGAGTAAGAGGAAGTATACCTACGCCTTTGAGTACCGCAGATGTAAGAAGAAAGCATGAAGCTCTATTAGACAGATTAGTTACTGATGGTGTAGGCCAAGTTCTAGGTACAGATGGAAAAATTGACAAAACAAGATTAGCTGCTTATTTAGATGCTCAACCAACTTCACTGGTAGGAACATACGGAGGAAATACCTCTTCTATAGAAGTTCAAGTAAAAGATTCACCTTTGATAATGCTAGATTGCGGAACAGGTGCAAGATTGCTTGGTCTGGAATTAATGGGAAGACTTTTTGGAGCAGTTGGAAAATTCAATCCCTTAGATGCACGTGATCCGCGCGACCCGAAAGACAATAAAGAGTTACATTTATTTTTATCACATCTACACTGGGACCATATTCAAGGATTTCCATTTTTCGTTCCTGGTTTTGTGCCAGGCGTATCGATACATATATATGGAAGAGCAAATGCGAGCAAGAAATTAGAAGAGGCGTTAGCTGGTCAGCAAGAGTTTCCGAATTTCCCGGTAGAGTTCGTAGCTATGTCTGCAGAGATAACATTTCATGAAATGAAAAGATTTAATACTCCTGCCATGAACTTAGGGCAGACTATTGCAAAAGTTAGACCAATGGAATTATCTCATCCTGACGGAGTATTTGGATATAGAATACAAGTGTATCAAGCCGAGGTACCTGAAAGTGGACAAGTTGCATTTGTATATGCAACAGATACAGAGCACCGTGACATTGTTGATCCGAGACTATTAGAACTTGCAAAAGGAGCAAGAGTACTATATTATGACTCGCAATACACACCAGAAGAATATGCTGGTCCACGAGGCAGAGCGACAAGTAAAATAGACTGGGGTCACAGTACTTATGTATGGGCAGTTAAAACTGCTTTAGCAGCTAGCGTTCCATTAGTAGTAATGAGTCACCATGAACCAGTAAGAGATGACTTTGGTTTAGAAGAGCTACATGCACGAGCATTGCAATTTAGGGATGATGAATTGAGAAGGCCAGAAAATGCAGGCAAAACCCTTGAAGTAGCTCTTGCACGTGAAGGAATGGTTCACGAATTCTAATCTCCTTTTCTTTTTTAATTACTTATTATTCTAATACTAACTATGCTCAAAGCGATCATCCTAGATTTAGACGGTACAGTTTACCATGGCGCTAGAGTGATCAAAGGCGTACCCCAGACAATAGCAGCAATTCGCAAAAGAGAGATGAAGATTTTCTTTTTATCAAATGCGAGCATGCGAACGCGCAGTGAGCAAGCTGAGAAACTTAGAAAAATGGGGATAAAATGCTCAATAAAAGAAATGTATAATGCTGCCTATGCAACTGCTAGTTATATTAAGCATCATTATCCAAGAGCCACTGTTTATGTAATTAGCGAAGGCGGATTGAAAAAAGAAATAGAGGCAGTGGGATTAAAAACAATTGATAACGAAAACGCAGATATTGTAGCAGTAGGATTGGATACAAAACTCACTTTTGAAAAATTAGCAACCGCGCTCCGGGCAATATTAAACGGTGCAGAATTTATAGCATCAAATGTTGATCGGGTGTATCCGACGGAAAGGGGATGGTTGCCGGGCAGCGGAACGATTGCGGCTTTCTTGGAATACGGAACAAAAAAGAAACCCATCGTAATTGGCAAACCAGAACCGCATCTGATACGGGCAGTGCTGGAAAATGAAAAACTTAAGAAAAACGAAGTGCTTATTGTAGGAGATAATTATGAAACGGATTTGAAAGCAGCCAAGGAGATGAAAATGGAATGCGCACTCGTTTTAACGGGCTTAACAAAGAAAAAAGATGTAGATAAACTGCCCAAGACGGAACGGCCGGATTTTGTGCTTGCCAGACTGGCAGACCTTCCTGCTAATCTTCAATAATATCCTTCAGCGCATTGTCGGACAGTTCCGGTTCGAACAATGTTTCATCCAGGTTAACCATTCCACCTTCGCTGGTACTTCCAGCACCGGTGCCACCGGTGGGCGGTTGGTCTCCGACCAAGCTGAAACTGACCTGGATGGAGCTGTTGCAGCCCAGGCACTTGCCATGGAGGAGCAGCTCGGAAATCTGCATGTCCGTGCTTACATGAACCGATCGCTCGTTTCCGCAATTCATACATCTTACATTTCTGGTTAATTCTGGCATGGAAGTCACCGATAGCTATTCGCTTCCCCTATTTAAATGTATTTCCCCGCACCTTTCCGCAATACCTTCTGGTCCACCATATCGACAACCGTAGATCCCATGGAATATTTGGTTTTTCCCCCGTCAATGGCAAAATCGACTTTGTGGAGAAGGGTTGTGTTTACCTCGCCCAGTTTTTGTGCATCGGATTCTCCGCTAAGGTTCGCGCTGGTGGTGATGAGCGGTGTATCCACCAGCCGGCAGATCCGCAGCAGCGACGGATAATCCGGGATGCGGACGCCGACCTTGCCGTTGGTGGTTACGGGAAGGTTTTTCCTTAATTTTAAGATAAAGGTATATGGCCCTGGCAGGTATTTTTTCAGGATCTTCTCCTGCTGCCGAGATACCTCGCAGTATTTTTTGATGGCGGCAATGCTGGGCAGGATGATGCTGAGCGATTTGTTGGAATCGCGTTCCTTTACGCGGTATATTTTTTCGACTACGTTTTGGTTCGTTGCATCACCGCCAATACCATACAGCGTATCCGTCGGATAGATCAGAATGCCGCCATGGCGGATGACGGAAACGGCTTGGTTAATGGTTGGAGGAAAGAGGATTTTCATATGTTTAAATATCCGTAGATAGGTTTTTAAATATCATTACCTATAAGATTTTTAGTGATATTATGGATGATATAGAGGGAATAGCTAAGCAGTGGGGTTCATCCCTGGCAGTAGTGATACCCAAGGAGATCGCAAAGAAGGAAAGAATTAAGAGAGGGGATAAGATTCACATACGGGTAGAGAAACATTCGGACTTGAGCGATGTTTTTGGTACGCTCAAAACGCACGTATCCGGACAAAAGTTCAAAGACATGTGCCGGGAAGGTTGGGAGTAATGGCCCAGATATTTTTGGATACGTATGCTATTTTCGAATTGATCAAGGGTAATCTGCGTTATAAGGAATATCAAAAAGAATTCAGATATCTTACCACGGTTTTCAATCTGACGGAACTGTACTATAATTTACGACGAATAGGGCAAACCAAAGATAGATCCAAGGATTATTTTTTCAAGTTTTCAGAATTTAGGATTACCATAACACCGGAAATATTAATTGATGCGGGAGAATTCAAGCTGCAACACAAAAAGAAAAAGTTATCCTATGCGGATTGTATCGGGTACATTGCAGCCAAGAGGATGGGAGTGGCTTTTTTGACAGGAGATGAGGCCTTTGAAAAGATGGATAATGTAATTTTTGTCAAGTGAAATTTTCTATAACACATTACCCTTAATTTTTTTAACTCCCAGCGCATAAACCAGTTTCCCCAGTCGCGGGCCCCGTTCCTTTCCGATAAGGAGGGTATACAGCTGTTTGAACAATTCCTGGGGGGGTATATCGTTCTCTTTTGCGAATTCGAAAACGGCGTTATGGATGGCCAGCGCGTCCATTTTTTCATTCAGAGATTCTACAAACTTTTTTACCTGGCCTTCGGCCTTTTGCGGCTGGTACCGGAAACGGTAATCCTCCGGAACGAATTCTTTCCGTATCCACGCTTCCACGTACGGACGGAGATACTGAACGCCTTTGGGATCCTTTAGCAGTTTCCCGGTTTCCTCCCAGTCCTGGTAGATCTGGTAATAGAGCAATACATCGAGAAACGAGGCATTCCAATGCAATTTGTCCGTTGCCCGCAGGAAGGCGATGGCCTTTTTCCGGTCGGCCCGGTCCAGCATGTCTACATCCTTTTTCGTCCATGCACCGGCCTCCTGGAATTCTTCGTAGGCCCGCAGCAGCTTCATGGGGGTAGGATCGATATCGATATTTTCCTCCAGGTCCGGGCGAAGCAGAAGGTATTTCAAAATCTCCGGCGGGACGAGCGTAAGCAGTTCCGTAATGCCTAAACCAAGCCCCTTGCTTTTGGAGTATTTCTGCCCTTTTAACAAAACAAACCCATAGCGATAGGAAACATGGTGGGGCTTTTTCATCAGTTCCAGCGTAATCGCCTCGCAGGTGTCCTCGCTTCCGCCTTTGGTATAGTGGTCTACTCCGGCACCTTCGATGCTGGTTTTCAATATCTGTTTCCAGGCCGGCCAGTGGAGACGCCATACGATTTTGTAGCGGTGATCAGCTATTTTGGCTTCCCCCTGGAAACCGCAGCCTTTTATGTATTTGACATCCCGGTTGCAGGTATATACATACGTGTCGTTATCGTGCCGGGTCACGACGGTAGTTGCAACCTTCCCGCATTTTTCGCAAATCGGCATAATAACAGAAAAATCCTGGGGTAATTCCCTCCCGCTCGTGCGCTCAATAATTTTTTTAGCCTGGGCTTCGTTTTTCAGATAGAATTTCGCCCATGCGTCAAATTTTCCTTTCGCGTACATATCGTTTGCACGGAGCATGGTGCAGCGAACACCGAGCTTTTTCATCAATTCCCTTACTTCGTCCAGATAGTGATCGCCAAAACTCTTGCTTTTTCCGGTAGGGTCGGGCACATTGCCCAACGGCTTGCCCAGATGCGGCTGGAGCTGTTTTGTGTATTTTTGCATAGGGATAGAAATATTATCAAATGCATCCAGAATATCGGCTACCAGATAGAATTTGGTTTTTTGGCCTTTTTTCTCCAATGCTTCGCGAATAGCAAATGGGTATAAGAATTCGCAAATCGTTCCGAAATGGGCAGGCCCGCTCGTTGTCATGCCACAGGAAATGACGTAGGGCGGCTTTTTTTCCGTGGTTACTTTTTCGGCGAGCTGCTCGCTCCAGTGCGTGTGTGTTTCCAAATGCATCCCCTATAGCTTTAAAAGTTATAACGGTTTTAAAGGCGACAGGTGAAACCAATGAAATATTTCAACTGGGTATTGATCGTTTTTGCGGTTGCGTTGCTGGTAGGATGTACCCAAACCGGAACGACAGAAGCGCCGGCATCATCGGCGGATGGTACGCCTTCAACGCCGGTAACTACTCCGGCCCCGGCAAACGGGGAAGAGCCTGCCAACGGTGAAGAACCCGCTACAACGACGGAACCCGTGACAGAGCCCGAAGAACCGATGGAGGAAGTGGTGGAACTAAACATGGTGGTGCGCCAGTGGGAGTTTCAGCCGAACCTTATTGAAGTAAAAAGAGGGCAACGGGTTATATTGCATATTACTTCCGTGGATGTGGCGCATGGATTTTCAC
>Ga0209541_10017323_pt1 | contig 10554 bp, 9 predicted proteins | sample RifCSPlowO2_01_FD_184027 | JGI IMG/M metagenome (GOLD analysis project Ga0209541, IMG submission 184027) | Groundwater microbial communities from Rifle, Colorado - Rifle CSP2_plank lowO2_0.1 (SPAdes) (version 2) | ecosystem: Environmental > Aquatic > Deep subsurface > Groundwater | place: Rifle... | reverse complement strand
CAAACTGGTAAAATGACAATAAGCGGAAGAATAGTTCACACGCAGATTAAGAATAAAATCAAAGAAGCAGAAATAGAATATCAAAAAGTAGATGGAACTCTCAACGAAGGTGAAAGAAAGATACAAGCATTAACAACAGAAAGAGAGAAAGTTTTCTCCAGTCTTGCAATACATTATCTTCCAGATTTAGAAGCAAAATCACTTAAAAGTACTCTTCGCGAGCTTCAACAAAAAGTGCAAGAGATATTTGAATCAAAACAAAAAAGAAGAAAGGCACTTGAAGACTTAATGCAAGTAAATAAAGAACAAAGAAGCCGCATTTCTAGCGGATTAGAAGGAATAAATAACCAGCTTGAAACAAAAGCAGAAGAAAGAGACGAACTAAAATTAAAGATAACACTAGAACTTAAGGCAAATACGGAATATATTCAACAAGTAAATCAACTTAGAGAAGGTACTCTCCTAACTACTAAATTGACTGAAATGACAGCTACTGCCTTAAAAGAAGCCCCAAGAAGACTAGCCGAATTTATGGAAAACAAAGAATTTAGTTATCTTCTTAGAAGAGAATATGGAACACCATCACAAAAAGGAATAAGATTAACACAAATATTAGACGATAAAGTAGCTAAATCAATAAACTATGAAGCAAATAAGAGAGCATTCGATTACTGGACAAGGCTTCCTGAAGGATTAAAAAGAAGGCTGGAAGAAAGATCACAAGAACTTCAAACATTAGCAAGTAAAAAAGAAGAAGAAGAAAATAAAACTGCAGAGAGATACGGTCTACCTAAAGTTTTAGAAGAAGGAAAAGCAATAGGCGCTAAACGCGAAGAATCTCTTTCAGACGTAAAAAAGTTAGATGAACAGTACACTACATACTCCTCAGAACGCCATCAAATGGAAGGCTCTAAAGATTCTTACCATCAAAAAGCAATTCAAGAACTAAAGAGTTTCTTAAAAGATAAGTCCATTAAAGAACTAAAAGACAGGGCTCAATCAACTCAAGGTTCAGAAGATGATCAATTAGTTAACAGAATTGAAGATATTGACCAAAATATTAAACATCTAAAGAAATCTATTAATAGTTGGAAAGAAGAACAAAGTGAAATAGGGAAAAGATTAGAAGGGCTAAAAAGAATAGAGACAACATATACTTCAAAGGATTACGAGTCAGGAAGATCATATTTCCCAGGTAATTTTGAAGTAGAAGATCTTCTAACAGGTTATATTCTTGGAAGATATTCAGCAAGTCATGTAGAAAGTACAATAGAAAGAAGTCAAGAATTTGAAGGACCATCACATTCTTCACACTCTTCAAGTAATTCTAGCTCAGATTCAGGTTATAGCTCAGGTGGAGGAGATGATAGTTCATCTAGTTGGAGTTCAGGAGGCGGTTTCTCTAGTAGCGGTGGAGGAGATTTTAGTACAGGTGGCGGATTCTAAATAATTATAAAATTCAAGATATCTTACATACGATATTCAGTTAAATTTTTAAACATAAAAAACAAATTTAATTATGGGAATGATTTGGAAACACTTAAAAAAGCACAAAGGTCTCCTTGCATTAGCATTAATTCTAGCCGCAATCAACCAAATCTTCTCCTTACTTGATCCTCAAATCTTTCGTCTTATTATTGACAACTATGCAACTAAAATAGGAACTATTTCTACTGAAGTCTTCATCAAGGGCGTTTTTATATTACTTTTAGGTTCCATTGGAGTTGCCCTAGTCTCAAGAATTGCTAAAAATTTCCAAGATTATTTTGTAAGTTATATGACTCAAAAAATAGGTACAGAAATGTACGCAAAAAGCGTTGAGCACACATTTTCTCTCCCATATGCCATTTTTGAAGATCAGCGTTCAGGAGAAATACTGCAAAAACTTCAGAAAGCAAGAACAGACACTCAATCGTTTATAGCAAATATCATCAATGTAGCTTTTCTCTCACTCGTAGGAATAATCTTTGTAATTATTTATGCTTTTACAGTAAATTGGATAATAGGTCTAGCCTATTTATTGATAATTCCAATTATTGCATCATTCACTATAATGATGAGCAGGAAAATTAAAAACGCACAGAAAGCAATAGTAACAGAAACTTCTGCACTAGCAGGATCAACAACAGAGACTTTGAGAAACGTAGAACTCGTAAAGTCTTTAGGCTTAGAAGGCCAGGAAATACAGAGATTAAATATAGTCAACGATAAAGTCCTTTCTTTAGAACTAAAGAAGATTATCTTAATTAGAAAAATGAGTTTCCTTCAAGGAAGTCTATTAAATATTATGCGTGTCTCTCTTCTGTTCTTGATGTTATGGTTAATGGTAGAAGGTAAAATTACTCTAGGAGAATTCTTCAGCCTTTATGTATATTCTTTCTTTATCTTTACTCCTCTATCAGAAATTGGAAATATTGCATCGAGTTATCAGGAAGCAAAAGCAAGCACTGAAAAACTCTCAGAAATTCTGAAGATTCAGCCCGAAGCCAAACCCAAAAGTCCTATTTTAACAGGAGAATTAAAGTCAATCGAACTCAAAAAAGTAAGTTTCAAATATCAAAGTTCCGACAAGGATTCAATAAAAGAAGCCTCTTTATCTATAAAAGCAGGAGAAACGCTTGCTTTCGTAGGCCCTTCAGGCTCTGGAAAAACCACTTTAATAAAACTCCTCGTAGGATTATACGAACCCACCAAAGGAAATATTCTTATTAATGGAATTGACAGCAAAAAAATTAACTATGAAAACTTAAGAAATAAAATTGGCCTTGTCTCTCAGGAAACTCAACTATTCGCCGGTACAATCCGTGAGAATCTGCTATTCATAAACCCAAAAGCAACAGATAAAGAATGTCTTGAGGTCTTAAAGTTAGCATCTATAACAAATATTCTAGACCGAGGCAAACAAGGATTAAACACTGTAATAGGAGAAGGAGGAATTAAACTCTCTGGAGGAGAAAGACAAAGACTAGCAATTGCCCGTGCTCTACTTAGAAAGCCAGAACTCATCATCTTCGATGAAGCAACAAGCAGCCTAGATTCCTTAACAGAAAAAGAAATAACTGAAACAATCCAAGATATCATAAAAGCCCGCCCCCATCTTATCACAGTCCTAATAGCACATAGGCTCTCAACAGTTGCAAGAGCAGATAAAATCTATGTTCTAGAAAATGGCAATATCGTTGAGCAAGGCAGTCACTCCTCTCTCCTAAAGAAACACGGCCTGTACTCTGCACTGTGGAGAGAACAAGCTGGAAAGAACAATGGAAACGGCAAAGAAACTAAGAAAGAATAGAAACATTTAAAATAGGCAATATTTCTCTAGTTTTATGACAATTGATATAGAGATTTATGAAAGACCAGAATTAGTATCAAAAGTAAAACCAATGCTTGTACTAGAAGCTCTCCCAAAATCATTTGCAACTGCACACCCTGCCTGGGGTTCTGAACACAGTGATAAAGATCCCTCAAACATCTTTGGCTACGTAATCGGCCCTAGAAAAAAAAGCAGTATGAAAAACATAGTGCCAGTTAACCATATTACTAATGTTGAAAGATTATTACCCATATACAGTAAAGACTATGGTGAAAGAATCAACACAGTAGGGCTTACTACTTTTAATTCTAGCTCAGATACTTATCTCTGCATAGGAGAGTTACTGACTGGAGAACCTAGAGAAATAAACTCAGCTTCAGAGAGAGCGATTGGACAAGGCTATGAAAGAGGATCTCTTATTTTTAATGATGAAGATTTAGATGAAGTCAGAGGCAAGCTTTTTGATTTCGCTTCCAACAGATCCAATAAAGAATACATATTCAAATCACCAACAGGACAAGAATATTCCTTATCTGAAATTCTTTTGAGTCTCAAAGAAAAGAAGTAAAATTACTTAGAGGATATTTTATAAGACCTTATATATTCATTTGCATCGGCTATGGTCCTTATCAATTTTTCTGGAACACCGGCAACAACTTCAAGACTTCTTCCCTCATTTGATAATCTCACACTGCCAATTATATCCCTCTTCCTAAAATATGACTTCAACTGTTCCTTCAACGAATAAGCTGCGTAACGAACATTCTTTGCTGAAATTTCCAAAGTGTAAGCTGCTTTTGTATCGTCCATCCTCTCTTGTATTTTATCAAAAGAGGCATTAACCTTTGAACCAATATAATTATAGAATATTCTTTCTGCATTTGACATAGACTCAATATCCTTGCCATAATATCCACTTACCGCTTCATCAATAAGATCAATGTAATGATGCCTCTCTCCATTCTCAATTATAACAGGAGGATATCCATAATGTTGAAGATGAAGATTCTGCATTAATCTAGCAGTTCTACCATTGCCATCAATAAAAGGGTGAATACGAGCGATATGAAAATGCAATAATGCTGCATTCTCCACAGGATGATTCTTGCCTTGATATACCTCCTCTAAAAGACTAAATAATTGCTTAGGAATCTTTTCATATCTTGGTGGAAGCATATGTTTAGCACCAGTTATTCTAACATTCTCTGTTCGTAAACCATTAATAGAGGGTTCAGTAAAACTAGCAAGATGCACCATAAAATCAACATTATAAGGTTCAGAATAATTTATAGTTCCATACGCCCAAGCCTTACCAAGCCTCTCTTGATTTTCTTTGATTTTCCCTTCCAATTCTAATCTCTTATTCTTACAATTGTACTTCCCAGTATTACTTTGAGTAATCTCTAAAAGAGAGGAGTTATTATTTGCCTCCTGCGCCAAACAAGTAAAATAACGATGTCTAACGCTATCCTGATAGTCTGGATTCCTACTAAGCCTTTCCTTCTTCTGGTCAATTTCACTTATAAGTCTCTTATCAATAATCATAAATAAGGAGAAAAGACGACATATTTAAATCTTTGTATATGTCACTACTCACAAGATACAGTAAATAAAACTATCTTCTTCTAACCTTCTTCCTAACTCTAACATTCCCTTTGGCCTTAACTTCCCTCGTCTTCTGAGCCATATTACCTTTATCCTTAAAGGCAACAAAGCCAATGGCTATCAAATACAGAATTCCTCCGAGCTTAGGAATTATCATAGAAAGACTAAACCATCCAGGATAATCTCTCTTTTCAAATATCCTCCAAGTAGAAATTACAACTAGTACAAACAAAGCAACCCAACCGGCAAAAGGAATCAATATCAAGAATATCCATGCCCAATGAAATCCTCCAAGTTGCAACATCATAGCCACATTCGCTACAGGTATCCAGGCTAACCAAGAATTCCTATATTTCAATTTTCTTGCAATAGTCATCCAAGAATAAGAGAAATATATGTAAAACGCAGCTAAAAGCAAGAAAGCAAAAAAGATTGAAGCAATAATAACCGCTCCTAAAGTTGTCCCAACTAAAGAACTGACTACCATCTCTTTATTAACAAATTGTTCAATTGCCATATTCTACTTTATATAAAAGCAAAAGGCATATATAAACCTTTTATTAAACACATTTACTGGACTATAAAAAGGATTATATACAAGCAGAACCTCTATAATTAAATGGTAAAGGTAGAAATAACTTCAAAAATATCTCCTGAAAATGTTGCTTGGAGTGATTGGGGAAATTACTCTTATGGTAAATTTTTAAGTATGTTTTCAACTTCTGAAGAACTTATGTCTATTCAAATTGAAGGGGCCCCTGATGCTCTGGAAAGTCTCTTGAATGACCAGGGTATAGGCGCAGAACATTCTCTAGGTAACGCAGTTGCCGAATTTGCAAAAACTGTCGTACCGCATCGTAATGAGATATTTGGCCAAGGAAATACCTTCAGCCCCTATAGAGAATCTAGGCCAGGATTCCAACCCTCTATCCCTTCAAGGGCACCAGATGTATTCAAACCAATTCTCGAAGGAGATACAGAAAAAGGACATGCAATTATTGCAGCATTCAATCAGGATACAGATGTTGAATTGGACGATCTCTTTACAGAAGGCGTACTAGCAAGAACTATAGGAAATACCGAAGCACATGCACTTACAATTGTTAATCGCTTCCCAGCTTATGTAAGAGTAATGGATAAAAAATTAGAACAACTTTTAAAGAAAATTGGATTTGAAACACCATCCCATATAAAACCTACAAAACTTACTTCTATCCCTTTTGGCATGAACCTTGTAAGTTTCCCTTTTGAATACCACGAATCATTATCTACTATGCCAATATATACGTTGTATTCTACAATGAAAGCAGCACAAAGAGGACTAAAAAAAACATTTTCTATTACAAACACATTTTTTCACAATGTCTTTTTTAATATTGAACCTCTAGCAGGCGGCACTATTCCACGAATTCACATGCAAACTTATATCAGAACAAGAGGCCATCCAAAGGAAACATATGAATTTCCGCTTGAAGCAAAGATAAGCTCTCGCGATTTTGAAGAAAAAGAGATTTCAAAGTTGGGAATTGAAAATAGAAGTTGGTTTGCATACTCTCCCTCAGTAAAGAGCGGAAAATACGACCTCAAACTTGAATTGAAGCAAGAAACAGAAAAAGATTTTTCAGATTTAAATAAGCTAGAACTTTGGGATCTTGCTGAGATAATGATTTATCTCTCAAGAGGACTAGATGAAACATTACAAAGCACAGACAAAAAAACTGGAGAAAAAAAGATAATAAAAGAAAGAAATGTCCTATTCTTTCCTAAGGGGGTAGTCGTAAGACCATTCGGAGTAGAGGGCGGACAAGAGAGATCATCAAATGAGAAAATATATGGAAAATCGCCAGAAATTTTTGCAAAAGATTTTATGAAAACCATGAGGGAAACATACTTCTCAAGGAAAACACACTACACTATGCCAAAAGACTACCGAGGAATAGAGGAATTTCAAAGAATTGTAAATGAAAATAGTCCAATATATAAAAGAAGTGCTTAATTTATTCTTTACAATTCAGAATGCAAAAGAATTTATATAATCTTATAGTTAAAAATTAATTAAATAAGAATAAAAATGGAACAAAAAAAAGAGATACAAGAAAAAATAATAGAAGAAGACAATCAGAAAGCAACAGAAGAAGAATTCATTGCCATCCTTAAATTAGTAGCTCCAGGAACAAACTTAAGAATGGGCATTGACGGAGCCCTTAAAGCGCAAAAAGGCGCATTGATTGTAGTCGAAAATGAATATATCGAATCTCTTTTAGACGGAGGTTTTAGGATAAACGCAAAATTTACACCTCAAAGATTGATAGAATTAGCAAAAATGGACGGAGCAATAGTCTTATCAAAAGACATGAAAACAATAGAATATGCAAATGTAATGCTAACTCCTGACAGCAAAATTTCTACTCTTGAAACTGGAACAAGGCACAAAGCAGGAGATAGAACCGCAAAACAAGCAGGAACTCTTGTCATAGCAATATCAGAAAGAAAACATGAGGTAAATATATTTTTTAAAAACATAAAACACCCTTTAACAAACACCGAAATATTATTAAGAAAAGCAAACGAGCATATTCAATTACTAGACAAACAAAGAGAATTATTTGATAGTAATATAGAAAGACTAAATGCATTTGAATTGCAAAATTACCCTAGCCTTGACCAAGCAATTCAAGTAATACAAAAAGGATATTTTATACAAAAAATATCAGAAGACCTCAAAAAATACATAATAGAACTTGGAAAAGAAGGGGCTTTATTAAAAGTAAGATTGAAGGAACTAATGAAAGATGTAGAAAACGAAACAGACCTCATTATTAAGGATTATACTCAATTAAATCTAAAGCAGTCAATAAAGTTGCTAGAAGATCTCTCATATGATGAAATTCTAGATAACGAGCGTTTAATGGGTGTACTAGGCCACGACGGAACAACACCTGTAAACGCGCCGGTACAAGGATGGAGACTCTTAACCAAAACTTCTTTGCATGAAGCAGAAATTGCTCAGTTAATAAATGAAGCAGGCTCATTAGGAAAGTCAATTCATTCAAACGTTGATTTCTACAAAAAGATATTCGGAATGGATAGAGCAATCACATTAAAAGAAGAATTGAATAAGATTAAATTGAATAATTTTGCAATCTAACTAGAGTCTCAACTTCCCTTTCTGCCAATCTCTCAATACCTGTATTGCAGCTCTATGTTCATCAACAATCCCGCCTTTCAACAAAAGTCCTTTCTTTCTCCCTATCTCCTCCAAAACATTAGTCTCGTTATCGCTAATACTAATCCCATACAAATTCTCCAAAATCTTCGGATTATAATGCATAAACATTCTAACTATTTTAGTTCCAACTTTATCCACATTACGTAATTTCTCAGGATTTTTCGATCCTAAAATTCCAAGACTTGCCTCACTATCCTCAAAAGGGATAACTCCAGGAGAATCTAAGATAAACAATCCCCCTGACTTTACCCATTGAATACCCTTTGTAGTACCAGCATGAGCAGACACTTTTGTCCTTGCTCTTTTAGCCAAAGCATTTATTATAGCACTCTTTCCAACATTAGGATACCCAACAACTCCAATCCTAGGGCTCTCAATCTTAAGCCTTTTAGCCAAAATAAACAAATTTCTCCTTAAATTAGATATCCCTGTATTCTGTGTCCCAGAAACAAAAAAAGCATCTGGATATTTCACCTTAACAGAATTCAAAAAAGGCAAAGTAACCAAATCCTGCTTATTAAAAACAAGCACAATTGGCTTCCTATACATATCTGCCATCTCCTGTAGCCCTTTATTCCTTGAAAATTCAGGCATTCTCACGTCTGCAACTAGCAAAAGTATATCAGAATCCTTGATTACTCTCTTAGTTACAGGCCAAAAACTCATGAAAAATTCACGGAAATAAACTTTATAAACCAACCTTTGCTCAAAACTTCATGAAAAGATCATCAAGACGCTGGAAAAAGAAAGGCCAAATGAGATGGAAATGGCAAAGAAAGCTCTTAAAGAAAGAAAAGCGTAAAAGACGCCTGCATAGAGAAAGATCCGCTTAAAATGCATCCAGAAATTGAGAATAAGGTAAGAGAATATGCTCGCAGTTATCTTATTACTCAAATAGAAGATAAAGGTATGTTCTGTAAAGCAGCTGAATCAAGAGTAATCTCTTTCGATGACATATACCTTATGGGCATGTATAGCGGTGCTGAATCAGTAGTAGAAGGAAAGATGGTTGAACTAGGCGAGATAAAGTCTAGAACTATAAAAACAGATTATGGTAAAATAGATATTTTGGTTACAGATAGTATTGGACACAGAAAAGAACTAGAGACGCAAACATCTGGTCTTTTATCTAAAATACTAAAAATTAATAAAAATGAAATCCTGAGTAAAGTTGATGACATCATATCAAAAGTAATAGATTATCACAACGAAAAAATAAAGAACAAGAAGAAAAGTTAGAAATTACACAAATATTTATAAGACTCTACTTCATAAACCAAAATATGAGTGAATCAGAAATATGGACAGAGAGGTTCAGACCATCTTCATTTGATGAAGTTGTTGGACAGCAAGAAATAATAAAGAGGGTAAAGTCACTCGTTCAAGCACTTAACATCCCTCATTTACTATTTGCAGGCCCAGCAGGAACAGGAAAATCAACTTTAGCTCTAATAATAGTAAAGGAGCTATTTGGAGCCAAGTGGAGAGAGAACTATCTAGAATTAAACGCAAGTGATGAAAGAGGAATTGATGTAGTTAGACAAAAAGTAAAAGATTTCGCAAGAACAAAAGCCCTAGAAAATATTCCATTCAAAGTTATCTTTCTGGATGAAGCAGACGCGTTAACAAAAGAAGCCCAGCAAGCATTAAGAAGAACAATGGAGAATTATAGCGGCACATGTCGATTCATAATGTCTTGCAACTATTCTTCAAGAATAATAGACCCCATACAATCTCGTTGTGTAGTCTTCCGTTTCAAGCTTTTAGAGAAGAAAGATGTTGCAGAAGTAATAAAAAGAATAGCTAAAAGAGAAAATTTAAAGATAGAAGAAAGTGCAATAGAAACTATTTATGAAGCATCTGAGGGAGATTGTAGAAGGGCAATAAACCTAATTCAAACAACCGCATCAATATCTATGAACATAAACTCTGAAATGATAGACATGATCCTCTCATCCTCAAAACCAAAAGACATAAAGGTAATACTAGATTATGCCCTATCTGGCAACTTCTTAGCCGCAAGAGATAAGCTCTTAGATATTATGCTAAAAGAAAGTCTTCCAGGAACCGACATTATAAAAGCAATTCAAAAGGAAATCTGGAATCTTCAAATTGAACCCGAAATAAAAGTACGTCTAACAGAAAAGACGGGAGAAATTGAATTTAGAATGACTGAAGGCTCTGACGAATTTGTCCAACTCCAATCTCTCCTAGCCTCCTTTGTCCTGGCAGGCCAAGGAAAGTCTGTTTAAGAAATAAAACTCTAAAAGTTTAGAATGGAATCTCTGAATCGTCTGAAACCTGATCCGTCAATCCTTTCTTCCTAGTCAAACAAACAATATACCCTTTGCCAGAACATTCAAATTTTATCATCTCAACATCCCATCCCGCTTCCCTATATGTTCTC
>Ga0209541_10017322_pt1 | contig 10554 bp, 13 predicted proteins | sample RifCSPlowO2_01_FD_184027 | JGI IMG/M metagenome (GOLD analysis project Ga0209541, IMG submission 184027) | Groundwater microbial communities from Rifle, Colorado - Rifle CSP2_plank lowO2_0.1 (SPAdes) (version 2) | ecosystem: Environmental > Aquatic > Deep subsurface > Groundwater | place... | reverse complement strand
CGAGATGCTTGAACTGCGCCTTGATAATGTCGTCTGGCGCCTCGGCCTCACCTCCACGCGCCGCGCCGCCCGCCAGATGGTGGCGCATGGCCATGTGATGGTCGGTGAGAAGAAGGTCCGCGTCCCGTCGCATATGCTCGCGGCGGGCGACACGCTCGCCATTCGCGAGGGCTCCAAGGCGCACGGCATGCTGGTCGGCTTCGCAGAGAAATTTGCAGAGCGCCCGCTCCCGTCGTGGCTCTCGTGGGACCCGAAGACAATGAAGGGCTCGGTCACAGCTTCGCCGACCGCCTCATCAGCAGATGTGGCGGGTGATCTCGTCGCGGTGCTCTCGTTCTACACGAGATAATAGAGTATAGTAGTTTTACAAGTCATATTATTTAGCATTAATTGGTAATTACGATTGCGTTATGGAATACCACATCACACTTCCGAGTAAGCCGCGTATTGTTTCTGAAGAAGGACTGCAGGGCGTCTACGAGATAGATTCGCTCTATCCGGGCTACGGTCACACACTCGGCAACTCGCTCCGCCGCATTATCCTCTCCTCGCTCCCTGGCGCGGCGGTCACCCAGGTCAAGATTGAGGGCGTTCCGCACGAATTCGCCACCCTTGAGGGTATGCGCGAGACCGTTATGGAGCTCCTCCTTAACCTCAAACGCGTTCACTTCGTCCTCCACGGCGACGAGCCCCAGACTATCTCGCTCACCGCGAAGGGCACCAAGGAAATCACGGCAAAGGACTTCCACCTGCCCTCGCAGGTGGAGATAAAGAATCCCGACCAACACATTGCTGACCTCTCGGGCAAGGCCTCGATCGAGCTTGAAGCGACCATTGAGCGCGGGCTCGGCTATGTCGCGCGCGAGGTGCTCACTAAGGATAAGGTAGACATCGGTACCATCGCTCTGGACGCCACCTTCACTCCTATTCGCCGCGTGAACTACGAAGTAGACAATATGCGCGTTGGCGACCGGACCGACTTCAACCGCCTCCGCATCCTTATAGAGACCAATGGCACTATCGCCCCGCGCCAAGCGCTGGAGCAGTCCATTGAGACGATGATTCACCAGCTGAAGGCGGTTATCGGCTTCCAGGAACGCGAGCCGGCAGAGACCTCCAGTAAATCAGAGGGTTCAAGCGACGCCGCGAAGGTGAAGATTGCCGAACTTAATCTCCCTCCGCGCGTCACGGCCGCCCTTGAAGAGGCGAGTATCAAGAGTGCCGCGGGGCTCGCGAGGAAGACAGCGAGCACGCTCAAGGAGCTTGATGGCATCGGCGACAAGGCGATTGAAGAAATCTCCGAGGCGCTCGCCGGCTACGGCCTCACCTTGAAATCGGATTAAATATGCAAATAACAAGCATCAAATCTCAAATAAGCCCCAATATCCAAATTAAAGAACTTGGAATTTCGTGCTTGAAACTTGAGATTTTAAACTGATATGGCATTTACTAAAAAAGGGAAGACCTTCCACCGCGAGACCAATCAGCGCTCGGCGCTTTTGCGCTCACTCGCGCGCTCCCTCGTGCTTGAGGAGCGCATCGCGACCACCGAAGCGAAGGCCAGAGCGCTGCGCCCCTTTGTGGAGCGTCTCGTGAGCTATGCGAAGAAAAATACGCTCGCCAGCCGGCGCGTCGCGCAAGTCCGCATCCACGACAAAGCGGCGGTGAAGAAGCTCTTTGAGACTATCGGGCCGCGCTATGCGGACAGGAAGGGTGGCTACACCCGCGTGGTGAAGCGCTCTATGCGCGGTAAGAGCAACGGAGCAAAACTTGCGTATATCGCGTTTGTGTAATATTCATATCTCATCTATGACCAGCAACACGAAGCCAGCCCCGAGTACCTACACGATAGACGCGACTGACCGCACGCTTGGACGCGTGGCGAGCGAGGCCGCGAGCGCCCTTCTCGGGAAGAAAAGTGTCCACTTCGCCAAGAATCAGGCGCTCCCTATCAAGGTCACGGTAGAGAATGCGGGCAAGATGCACCTGCCGGCGCGCCGCGTAGAGGGCAAGGTCTACACCCGCTACACCGGCTACCCGGGCGGTCTCTATTCTATGTCTATGAAGGAGATGATTGCGAAGAAGGGTATCGCCGAGGTGCTGAAGAAGACCATTGACGGGATGATTCCGCGCAACAAACTCCGCACCCCGCGGATGAAGAATCTCATCGTTACTGAATAATATATGGCACTTAAACATTTCATCACTGCCGTCGGACGCCGTAAGACCGCCATCGCAAGCGTGCGGATGGCGAAAGCCGACAAGTCAACCCTCATGGTCAACGGCAAGAGCCCGAAGGACTATTTCAAGACAGACCTGCGCGCGCACATCGCCGAAGAGGCGTTCGCCAAGGCAGAGAGCGCCGAGAACTATGCCGTCTCGGCCCATGTCTCAGGCGGCGGTATCGCGGCACAGGCAGACGCTGTCCGCCACGCTATCAGCCGCGCCCTAATTAAGGCAGAGCCGAAGACGCGCGCTGTGCTTAAGACGGCGAAGTTCCTCAAGCGCGACCCGCGCGCCAAGGAGCGCAAGAAGCCGGGCCTCGTCAAAGCTCGCAAAGCCAAGCAGTGGAGTAAACGTTAAGATGACAAAGCTGCCCGAAAGGGTGGCTTTTGTTTCCATTTGACAGGGTGGGGAGGACGGGGTAGAAAGAGAGCGGAAGAAATTCAACGCAATCAATCGACAGGGAGGCCTCATGCCCAAGAAGACAAGCGTTGTTGAAGAAGAGTTCAGGGCTCGTTGTGAAGAGGCCCTCGTAATCCTCACGATGCGCTGGGAAGTAATCCAAGCTCTTTTTACCAGACAGGTGAGCGTGGTGAGTCAGGACCGTAGAGCGAAGATTCAAAGTCTGACTGGCAGATTCGGTACCAAAGATGCAGAGCCATTTGCTGCGCTTAGCGTGGAGATGCTTCAGAAGTGGAGCGCGGAGGATGCGGAATTCTTCGCCTCTGAATGGAAAAGGGGAGTGAAATTTGCGACAGAAGTGTTCGGTGCCAACGCTGTTGGGGTCGCTCTGGAGGCGATGAAGTCCAACCGAGAAGTGAATTAACCGAACACTCAATCAGAAAGGAGATGGAGATGCAGCCATATCTGCTTCCTTGCTATTTCGTCCTGGTCTTCGGGACACTGCTGTTCATCTGGCGCTGGTTTGCCGGGAGGAGAAATTGGTACACGGTCCCCCGGGACCCTGCGGCCGACAAGCTCTGCAACGACGCGACGATATGGTTCCACGCCGCTGAGAAACAGTTCTTGAAGTGGCGAGAGGCGCGGCCGTTTCTCCATGTCGGCCAGTCGGCGTACGCGCGGTCGCTCGTGCGCGATATGATTTGCGCCTACAAGCTGATGCTCATGTGCGACGAGGAGATGGAAGACCTCCTCCTCGTAGACTTGTATGCGCTCTTGAATGACCTGCCGCCCTCGCAGGACCCGCCCGTGACGGCCAAACCGCTCTCGGGCGGTTTGCTTTTTATACTTGTTGACGAACGTGATACAAGGTTCCACCTTGTATTTAACGCTCTGCACGGTGACGGTAGAGTTGACTTGCTGCGGATACGGGGATAGAGTCCTCACGGGCAGATGAACGAATCGAACAAGGAGAATACAGATGTCGATGAGGGCGATACACCAGCACCCGCAAGATGCGAGAGAAATGGTTGAAGGGCGGGCACTTGAGCCTGGAGAGATTTTGCAGAAGGACGATATGTACAGTTCTTCGGGCGGGAAGTGGGAGCGGATACCCGAGCCGTTTGTCGGCAATTCTGTTCAGGAAGGCCATGGCGCAATGCTCGTCCGTCCCGAACAATGACCGTCCCAACGCGAGCCGTTGAGGACGGTTTCGCTTTTATAATTTTGACTCCACGCGAAGTTTCAGGCATAGTGGAAGTATGGATGAAGAGGAAGTGAAGATTGAAGCAGACGATCCCGAGGCCGCCGAGGGGTTTGAAGCAAAGGTTGCCAAGATGCGCGAGGAGCTCAGTGCGTGCCGCAAGGATAAACAAGAGTATATGGACGGCTGGCAGAGAGCCAAGGCCGATTATGTGAATCTGCTGAAGCGGATTGGCGAGGACGCTAAAGCGTCGGAATTGAGAGGGAAGGTGGGTGCGGTGGAGACGCTACTCCCCGCCTTTGACGCCTTGGAGCGCGCCAAGGAGCACGGCGAGATACCGAAGGGGTTCCTCGCTATTGCGAAGCAGCTTGAGAACGCCTTTGCAGAGCTTGGATTGGAAGAGTTGGGTAAGGTCGGGGAGAAGTTTAACCCCGCGCTTCACGAAGCGCTCGGGCAAGACAAAGTTGAATCAAAAGAAGAAGATGATATAATTACTGCAATACTCGAGAAGGGGTGGCGAGTGGGCGACAGTATTATCCGCCCTGCGAAGGTGCGCGTCGGACATTTTAATTAACATCAATCTATTTAACACTTATGGCAAAAATCCTTGGCATTGACTTGGGCACTACGAACTCGGCGATGGCTATCGTTGAGGGCGGCGAGCCGCGCGTTCTGGAGAACGCCGAGGGCGCGCGCACGACTCCCTCCATCGTCGCGATAGGCAAAACCGGCGAGCGCGTCGTCGGCACACTTGCCAAGCGCCAGTCGGTGACCAACCCGCTCAACACCATCTTCCAGATTAAACGCTTTATCGGCCACTCCTTTGACGAGCCGGAGGTGCAGAAGGACAAAGCCGTGGTGCCCTTTGAGATGCGTAAGGCAGAAAAGGGAGGTATTGAGGTCAAGATGACGGAGAAGTGGTACCGCCCTGAAGAAATCTCCGCGATGATTCTGGGCAAGATGAAGGCAGACGCCGAGGCCAAGTTGGGCGAGAAGATTACCCAGGCGGTTATCACCGTCCCCGCCTACTTCAACGACGACCAGCGGAGCGCGACCAAGGCGGCAGGACAGATCGCCGGTCTTGAGGTACTGCGCATCATCAACGAGCCGACCGCCGCCGCGCTCGCATACGGATTTAATAAGAAGAAGGATGAGAAGATTGCCGTGTTTGACTTCGGCGGAGGGACCTTTGACATCTCGGTTTTGGAGGTGGGAGGTGATGTTATTGAAGTGAAGTCGACTGACGGCGACGCGCACCTGGGTGGCAAAGACATTGACCAGAAGATTATCAACTGGCTCGCCGAAGAGTTTAGGAAGGAGAGCGGGATAGATGTGAAGAGCGATGCGCTCGCCCGCCAGCGCTTGGATGAAGCGGCCGAGAAGGCCAAGATAGAACTCTCAAGCGCGATGGAAACAGAGATTAATATCCCGTTCCTCACCTCGGACGCCTCCGGACCGCGCCACCTACTTATCAAGATGACCCGCGCGAAGCTGGAGGAGCTCTCGGGCGAGTTTATAGAGCGCGCGATGAGTATAACCAAGCGCGCGATGGAGGCCTCGCCCTTCAAGATTGGCGATATTCATGAAGTAATTCTCGTCGGCGGTCAGACCCGTATGCCGAAGCTCCAAGCCGAGGTTGAGAAATTCTTCGGTAAGAAGCCGAATATGACCGTGAATCCCGACGAGGTGGTCGCTATCGGCGCCGCTATCCAGGCGGGCATTCTCCAGGGTGATGTGAAGGATATCCTCCTTGTGGATGTTATCCCGCTCTCGCTCGCGATAGAGACGATGGGCGGCGTCGCGACCAAGCTCGTGGAGCGCAACACCGCGATACCGACCTCTCGGTCGCAGACCTTCTCCACCGCCGCCGATAACCAGCCCTCGGTGGAGATTCATATCACACAGGGCGAACGTGCGATGAGCGCGGACAACAAGTCCTTGGGCAAGTTTATGCTGGATGGGATTCCTCCGGCGCCGCGCGGTATGCCACAGGTGGAAGTCACCTTTGATATTGACGCCTCCGGTATCCTCACGGTGAAGGCGAAGGAGAAGACGACCGGCAAGGAACAGTCAATTCGCATTGAGGGCTCCACCGGACTCTCTAAGGAGGACATCACCAAGATGCAGGCAGATGCCGAGGCACACGCCGCCGAAGACGAGAAGAGGAAGACGCTCGTAGAGGCGAGGAACATCGCCGACCAAGCAGTCTACGCGGGAGAGAAGGCGATAAAAGAGCACGGCGAGAAGGCGGGTGCCGAGGTGGTCAAGGAAGTGCAGGACAAGATTGAGGCCTTGAAGACAGCCCGCGCGAGCGAAGACCCGAACACCATTAAGACCGCGACCGACACGCTTTCATCGGCACTCTCTAAGATTGGTGAGGCGATGGCGAAAGCTCAAACTCCGCCTCCCGCAGGCGAAGCCGGAGGTCCCGACTCTGGTGGAGGGGCTCCCGCCACCGACGCGGAGTTCAAAGAAAAGCCATAAATTATGGCAAAGGATTATTACAATGTGCTGGGGGTGGATAAGAAGGCGAGTCCGGACGACATTAAGAAGGCGTTTAGGAAGCTTGCGCATAAATATCATCCCGACAAGGGAAGCACCGATGAGCAGAAGTTTAAAGAGATTACCGAGGCCTATTCGGTCTTGAGCGATGATAAGAAGCGCCGCGAGTACGACACCTATGGCCAGGCATTCCCCGGAGGCGCGCGAGGAGGGCAGGGGGCACAGGGCTTCGGCGGGTTTGACTTCAGTCAGTTCCAGCAGGGCTTCGGACAGGAGGGGTTCGACTTCGGCGATATCTTCGGCGATGTCTTCGGCGGTCGCACTCAGGCGCGCACGCCGCGCGGGCGCGACATCTCCATTGACCTTGAAGTGTCGTTTAAGGACGCGGTCTTCGGCACCACTCGCACCGTCCTTTTGGGGAAGGTCTCTACCTGTGCGCAATGCCGTGGGAGCGGTGCCAAGGCGGGCACCGAGCTCGATACCTGCACAACCTGCAACGGCAGCGGCCGTGTCCACGAGACGCGCAATTCTATCCTCGGACAGTTCACCTCAGTGCGCGCCTGCAACGCCTGCGACGGAAGCGGCAAGATACCCAAGGAGAAGTGCCCCGCGTGCAAGGGCCACGGTGTCCTACGCAAGGAAGAGGAGATTAAGATTACTGTTCCCGCGGGTATTGATAACGGCGAGATGATTCGTCTCCCACAACAAGGCGAAGCGATTAAGACCGGCGTTGCGGGCGACTTGTATGTGAAGATTCATGTGAAGCCGCACGCGACCTTCCGCCGCGACGGGGCGAATCTCGTGATGGACTTGCCCGTGAAGCTCACCGACTCCTTGCTCGGTACCACCGTCTCTGTTGAGACCCTGGAAGGGAAGACCCTTGAGGTCAAGATTCCGGTAATGAAGCGCGTTGAAGAGCTCCTGCGGGTAACGGGGAAGGGCATCCCTGGCGACGGCGGTCGCGGCGACCTTATCATCCGCCTTGAAGTCGCTCTCCCGCACAAGCTCTCGGGCAAAGCCCGAAAATCGGTTGAAGAACTGCGAACCGAAGGACTGTAATCGTTGTATACTACCCACATGACCGCCACGACGACCACGGACGCAATCGTTCAGGTGGGCGCGCTTGCAACAGAGTACTCACTCACGATATGGAATTTCGCGGGCGATTCCCTCATCATCATTGTGCCCGTGCTCATCTTCTTCGCCTTCGCACGATCAGAGGGGCGCGGTCCGTTTGTCGCCGTGTTGCTCTCCTTCTACTGTGCCTACGCGCTCTATCTTACCTTTCCATACGCCTCGTTCCTCCCGACCGCGCCCGCCCTTACCGCGCTCCTCGCACAAGTCGGCCTGTATTTCGCACTCACTCTCGTGTTCTACCTTATCCTGCGCCGCGTGGTCGTCTCCGACTTCCTTTACATCGGGATACTGGGGCTTATCATACTTTCTTTCCTCGCGACTGCATTTCTTATTGCGCTTGCGTACCATATCTTCCCCGTAGCGGCGGTGTATAATTTCACCCCCGCGTTGGATGCGCTGTTTGCGGCCAAGGCCTACTTCTGGTGGTGGTTCGCCGCTCCCGCTATCGGCCTCTTCTTCCTCGCGCGCTAGTGATATAGTTTCTCTATGACCCCCATTAGAAATGATTCACAACACCCTATTTCTAACGGGGCAAGTTTGGCTGAAGATCTGAAGGCGCGCGGGCTGATTGAGCATTCATCCACTACTCCCGAGAAGATTCTCTCGGCCCCGCGGACCGTATATCTCGGTATTGACCCTACCTCTGATTCAATGCAAACCGGCAATCTCGCCGTTGTTCTCTTGATGAAACGGCTCGCTGATGCGGGCAACCAGCTTATCTTCCTCGTCGGCGGCGGGACCGGGATGATTGGCGACCCGAAGGAGAAGGGCGAACGCCCGATGCTGGACGAGAAGACGGTAGCGAAGAATACCAAGGCGCTGAAGGCGCAGTTGAAGAAAATCCTCGGGAATACTCCATTTAAGATGGTGGACAATGCGGATTGGCTCGATAGTGTGAAGCTCCTCCCGTTTCTCCGCGATATCGGCAAACACTTCACGATAAATGACTTAATCAAGCGCGACATCATCAAGAAGCGACTTGCTACGCCTGACGAGAGCATTTCATACACGGAGTTCAGCTACTCGCTCCTCCAGGGCTTTGATTATCTCACTCTCTATGAGAAATACGGATGCGACCTGCAGGTTGGTGCCTCCGACCAGTGGACGAATATCCTCTCCGGCGTTGACCTCATCCACAAGAAACTTGCGAAGGATGTGTACGCCTTCACCGCACCGCTCGTCACCGACGCGAGTGGCAAGAAGTTCGGCAAGAGCGAGGGCAATGCGATATGGCTTGACCCGAAGAAGACCTCCCCCTTCCGCTTCTATCAATTCTGGATAAACCTTCCCGACACCGATATTGAGAAATATCTCAAGATATATACCTTCCTCTCATTTACTGAAATGAATGTGCTGATGGAACTGCACAAGCAGAATCCGGGGGAGCGCCAGGCGCAGGAGACGCTCGCGCGGCTCGTGACCGAGATTGTGCACGGCCCCGCATCTACGGCGCAGGCGGCCGCCGCGACCGACGCACTCTTCGGCCAGACACCTTTTAACGCACTCTCCCGCGAAGCGCTCGCGGTGGCGCTCGCCGAGGCGCCGAGCGTAACCCTCTCAAAGAAGGATGTTACCGACGGCTCATCGCTCGCCGAGGCACTGGTGAATGGCGGCCTCGCTTCTTCCAAGAGTGATGCGCGCCGCCTCATCTCGGGGAAGGGAATCGCGCTCTCGGGACAAATCATTACAAACCCCGACCAAGAAGTTCATTTGGGCGACCTCGCAAGCGGCTACGCGCTCGTGCGCAAGGGCAAGCAGGGTGTCCTCCTCCTCGTTTTGAAATAATCTGTGCGCCGGGAAGGATTCGAACCTTCGTAGGACTATGTCCGACAGGTTTACAGCCTGTTGCGATTGACCACTCCGCCACCGACGCAATACGAGCGAGTATATCAGTTTCTTGTTTTTCTGCTATAGTTTTACGCATGGATAAAAAGCCTGTTCTTGTCTCCGGTATTAAGCCCACCGGCGATCTGCATATCGGCAACTACTTCGGCGCGATGCGCCAGCTCGTGGAGCTCACGAAGGAGGGGAAATATCGTCCATTCATCTTTGTCGCCGACTACCACGCACTCAACACGATGCAGGACGCCGAGGAGATGCGCCGGCGCACGCGCGAGCTGGTGATGGCATATATCGCGGTGGGACTTGACCCGAAGGAGGTAGTCCTCTTTAAACAATCAGATGTCCCTGCCCATACTGAACTCTGTTGGATATTCGACACTATTACAGACATGCCTTATCTTGCGCGCGCTCATGCATTCAAAGCTGAAGTTGATAAACTGACAGACTCCATGCCCGCGCGCAGATTTCTTTCTGCAAAACTAGAGCAGCTAACCAATATTGGCGTCGGTCTTTTCAATTACCCAATGCTCATGGCGGCCGATATTCTCCTCTATGATGCAGAGGTCGTGCCGGTGGGGCAGGACCAGAAACAGCACATTGAGATAGCGCGCGATACGGCAGAGAAGTTTAACCGTGTCTACAAAACCGAAGTTTTCAAGCTCCCAGAAGCGCACATCATGACAGATGTTGCTATCGTTCCTGGTATCGATGGGCGTAAAATGAGCAAGAGTTATAACAATGTCATTCCGCTCTTCGGTTCACACGACGACCTAAAGAAAGCGGTGATGAGCATCGTGACCGACTCTTCAGGCGACCGCCCAGAGAATGTGTATCGGATACACCGCCTCTTCAGGAGCGAAGTGAATCTGGATGCGCTCTACGACGAACACCGCGGTAACTATAAAGCGCTGAAGGAGACCTTGATTGAGGATTTGGACCGCTATCTCGCCCCGATGCGCGCGAAATATGAAGAACTCAAGGAGAACCCCGATATTGTTGAGGAAGTGCTAAAAGCGGGGAAGCGCGAGGCGCGCGCGGTGAGCGAGGCAAAGATGGAACAGGTCCGCAAGGCAATTGGTGTAGCATAGGCAGTATGGAGCGAATACTTATCGGAGAGTTGGGGAATCACATCGGCACAACCGTATCCATTTCGGGCTGGGTGGATGTTCGCAGAGACCAAGGGAAGATGGTCTTTTTTGACTTCCGCGACCGAAGCGGCTCTGTCCAGGGCGTTGTCCTGCCTGGCA
>Ga0209541_10017320_pt1 | contig 10554 bp, 9 predicted proteins | sample RifCSPlowO2_01_FD_184027 | JGI IMG/M metagenome (GOLD analysis project Ga0209541, IMG submission 184027) | Groundwater microbial communities from Rifle, Colorado - Rifle CSP2_plank lowO2_0.1 (SPAdes) (version 2) | ecosystem: Environmental > Aquatic > Deep subsurface > Groundwater | place: Rifle... | reverse complement strand
CTATAAAGTGAATTGATGTTATTTTCGAAAGATTTTCGAATTATCCGGAAGACTTCCGGATTTCTTGAAAAATTTTCTGATTTAAATTATCAAGAATTATGTGAAAATAATGAATATCAGCACAAAGCCCTATAGTTAGCAAACATTATAAAATAGTAAACATTAATTAAATTAAAAAAAGATGGGAATATTAAAGAATATTAAAGATAAAATAACACTTAATATAGATAGGGTTATTACAAAAGACATAGAAAGTGTGCCACCAGAAATAGGTTCATTAAATTCTGAAGGCCTAGAAATAACAGACGAAAGACCGAAAGAACAAAAAGAAACTAAAGAGGAAGCTCAAGAAGAACAAAAAGAAACTAAAGAACAGCAAGTATCTTCTGATAAAAAAGAATTTCATGCAAAAAAAAGAAATGCAGTTTATAATATGCTGAAAGAAGATTATGGAATTCATGTAAAACCCCAAGACAATGATTATTTTAATGAACAATTAAATAAAGAACAGCAGAAAAACAAGGTTAATTTTGATGAGTTATATATTAAGATAGAAAAAATAAATGCAGTTTTAGATTCTTTTGAAGCTTTTAAAAAATTTAATTCAGAGAGAATAAGCAATGTAAGTGAACAAATTGGTGAACTAAGAAGTAATATAATAAATAGTGAAAGAGACTTGAAAGATATAGAAAGAAAAGCAGTTATTGCATCAGATCTTGTTAAAGAAGTTCAGCCAGAAAAATTAATGACAAATCTTCAGAGAGAAGTGTCTAGAATAGATGCATTAAAAACAAGGCTTGATGGTTTTGAAGGTTATTATAAAACATTGCTGGATGAGATAAAAGATATAAAAAGCAAGATAAGTATATTTAGGGGTACAGAAGAAATACTAAAATTGCAAGAAAGTATAAAAAGAGATCTTCTTGATGTCCAGAAAATAAAGACAATAGTTGAAGGTCACTCAGATAAAGTTGAAGAAATATTTATGGAAATAAAAAGCGATGTGTCTTCATTTAATAAATTAGATCTTATTATTAAGGATCTGGCAGGTTCTTTCAGGGATATAAAAAAGAACATGGAAGAACTGAAAGTAAAATCAGAAACATTTATAGTAAAAGACGAATTAACAAGAGTAAAAGAAACAATAAATTCAGAAATACTTGAATTTGACAAGTATTTATCTTCTGTAAAAGACAGGATTAATGATTTAAAAAAAGCAGATATACTAGGAGGGCACTTAATAAAATTAATAAAACAGAATTCTGATGACATTACTGATTTAAACCAAAAGCTAACTCTAAAAGAAACATTTAGCAAAGGAACACTTAATGAGAGTTTTATATTAGACAAAATTAATGAAAATTCTGTAAAACTGCATCATATTCTTGAGATAGTAGACACTCTTTCTGATAAAGTCAAAGATATAAACAGGAATAAAATAGAAACGAGCACAAGGGATAAGTTATCATTTATTACTCATTTATTTAAAAAACCAGTTGCAAATATTAATGAACAATATGTTGCTCCAAAAGAAAATCTTAATCCTGTAATAAATCAGCAAGAAAATTATTATTCAGATGAAATACAAGCAAGCACAAAAGAGGATAATTCTAAAAAACAAATTAAGAAAAAACATGTAAAAAGAAGAAAGATGAAATATGAATAAAAAAAATGTTGTTTTTATATTAGCTATTGTTTTTATTTTTGTTCTTTTAGTTTCAAATCTAAAATATACAGGTTTTGCAATATATAGGGTTCCTTTTAATATTGAAATAGATATATTAAACAAAGACAAAGAAGTAAAAACAGGAGATAACCTTAATATTAACCTGATATTTTTTAATATAAACAAGCCAAGAAGTGTGGATTTTAATTATTCTATAAAAAGCCTTACAAGCCAAAATATAGTGACAAGGGAAGAAACATTGTTTGTGGAAAAAGAGCTTGTAGTAACAAGAGATATACAAATACCAAAATCAGCACCTAGTGGCTATTATCTATTAGAAGTTAAATGGGATCAAGAAAATTCAAAAACAAGCAGTTTGTTTAAAATAAAATCAGAAAGCAGGGTGCTTAAATTTTTTATAATAAATGTCCTTGTTTCAATATTATTAATCTTAATTACATTATTAATTATAATATTTATAATAACTCATCATACTACATTAGATGAAATAAATAAATTAAATAAAGCAGCAATATCTCTGTTTTTCTGGAAGATAAGCTGGAGATTAAAACAGCATAATTATTATATAAAATATATTATAAGCATAATAATAATCTGTTTATTAATTATAATCCTGATTCTAATTAATTATTAATTTTCTTAAAATCACTATTACTTGTCAAAATGATAGCTAAATTTATTAGTAAAAAGCTGATAAACACTACCAAATACAAGTCAACTAAGAAGTAGACCTAACTATTTTGTATTAAAACTTATAAAATAGTTACAAAATGATACAAAATAATTTGACTAATCTTGGTATATAGTTCTATTTTGTATAATATATTACAAAAACTGCAAATAATAATATAGCCATTCTAAAGAAAAGTTCAGTAAATCAAGTGTTTTAGAATCCTTGTGCTGAATTAACTAAACACATATATAAAATAAGAAATATTATATATTAATTATGATTATTAATTTTTAATGGAAAATAAAGAGGTTTTCTTAGTAACTCTAGTTTTAGCAGTTGTATTTGCTTTATTAAGTATAGTTTCAGACTTTACAATCACAGGGTCTGCTGTAAAAAATTTAAACAATAATTTTTCTTTGACTTTTTCTATAATAACTATAGTCCTAGTGATAATAATACTATTGTCCTTAGTTATAGAAATCTGGAAATTTAAAAAATTTAAAGAATAAAATAAAAAGTTTTATTCAAACTTTTTGTCGTTTTTTCTCTGAAGGCTTTTTCATAAAAAGGTTCAGTCGTTTTTTTGGTGAAGCTTTTTCCCAAAAAGGTTCTAGTAATAAGTCTGTTCTGTATTTGTCTCTACACCAGGGCCTTCTTCTCTGCTTGCTTTAAGTTTTCTAAATGCAATTATTAATGCCAAAACTATTAATACTACAATTAATACTACAAACAAGCCCTCTAAAACAGTCCTTAATCCACCAAAGAAGCTAGAATTTCCTTCTGTTACATCTGCATTTAAGTTTATTTCTTTTACTAATTTGTTGTCAGATTTTACTTTTAATGTAAATACTTTTGATCCTAAAACTGCATTTTCTTTTGGTTTTAATTTTACTAGTAATTCTCCAGCTTCACTTGCGCCTACACTTAAAAATCCAGGTTCAACACTAGTATCTGCCCATGTATCTGCACCTATAATCTCAACATTATATAGGTTTCTGCTTTCTCCTAAATTTGCAAACATTAATCTAAAAGAACTGTCTTCATTTCTTTTTATTTGCTTATTTGTTGAATCTATGCTAATTATTGTGTTTCCATCTTCTGATCCTGTTTCTTTTCCTGTAACATGTACTTTTTTATTTAATGTTACTAAATCATTGCCTCTGTTATATTCAACATCAACTCTTACAGTATAATCTCCTTCTTTTGCATCCTTAGGTATTTGCAATACTAGTTCATTAGTTGATAATGAACTGTCAGTGTCTTTGTCATCAAGACTTAAAGGAACTAATTCATCTACAAAGTCTCTTGTAGAAACACCTAATTCAGGAATACTTAAACTAACTTTAATGTCTTTTTCTGTTTTTCCACCAAGATTTTCAACTCTTATAACAGATCTTAAAAATCTCCCAGCTTCAACATTTGCACTAGGCCTGAATATTACATCCAAGACATTAATCAAATGTCTCTTTTCTTTTACTCTTATAAAATGTTCTTCTTCAACACTGTTTTGTTTATCAGAAACTTCTATATTTAATGTATAAGTTTCAGAAGCATCCAAGTCACTTGGCAATTCTAAAACTAAGGGGATTTTCTTTATAGTATTACTATCTAGTTCAAAAATATCTGAAGTATAACTTACAACCCCGTGTTCATATCCTTTCAAACTTACTTCAACTCTAACATTGTCAACTTTGTTAAGCCCATTTACCCACACATCAATAGGTATTGTTTTTCCTCTTTCAACATCTACTGCCCTAAAATTTGAAAATGGTGTTGACAAAACATTGTCAATCTCTACTCTTTCAATAAAGTAATCAAAAGAAAGTCCTGCATTTGCAAAACCACTTAGAACTAATAAGCTTAATAAAAATACAGCCATTGAACCAAAAATTTTCATTTTATCTCCCCCACAATTTAAATATTTTTTAATTGTTATTATCTCGTGGTTATAACTAATATATAAACCTTTCGGTAGTAACCAATTATATTTTTACAATTATCACCTTTTCTTTGTTATTCTCTATAAAAACTGGAATTAATTGCTCTTCACTATGTTTTGTATTTTCTAATTTAACACTAATCAAATACTCACCTTCATTAACATTTGAAGGAATTCTTATGTCAATAGGTATCCAAAAACTGTCTTCTTTTCCCAAATTTATATTGCTAGTTAATAATTCATGAATATCTAAATCATAAATATCTAAACTAACACTAACTTTATTTTCTTTGAAATTTCCATTATTTTTTAATTGTAAAAACCCGTGTATTCCTTCTTTTGTATTGCTTGTTTCTAAATCTAACCCTGTAATCTTAAAATCATGTTTTTTTACTTTTTCTTCAATTTTGCTTTCAATTTTTACTGAAAAGAATTGAATATCAAAAAATAACCCATCACTTACAAACAATAAAACATTATGTGATTGTCCTTCTGAAAATTTATTGCTGTCAACAAACCAGGTTATTAATCCATTATTATTGTCTATATTCATTCCTTCTGGCCCAAATAACAAGAAATAATTTAATTCATCAAAATTAGGGTCTACTGCTTCAACATCATAATTATAATTTTCATCTAATATTGCAGTCTTTACAGGTTGTGAGATTATTTTAGGTGCATCGCCAAAAATACCACCTTTTTCTACAAATATCTTTTTAATTATAGTGTCTTCTTTATTATCAAAACCACACATCTCATTATTTCCATATCCTGTTAAAACTAAATTATAAAATCCAGGTTCAACAAAATCAGGTATATTAATAATTAAACTATATTTTTGTGTATCAACACTATTTTCATTTCTGCTCAATAAATTTTCTTCACTAAATATAACATTATTATCACTTTCTCTTACTAAATCAACATTTACTTTAGTTTCAATGGCATTGACATCTTCATCATTTAATTGTAAATTGCTTATCTTATTAAAACTTAAAGTTAAAATATCTCCAGCCTTAACTCTGTCTTCACTCTCTAAATTGCCAAATTTAGTATAGCACATATTTTCAGGATTTTCTTTTAAAATAATGAATTCTTTTTCTTCAGAATTAACATTGCTTGCTGAACATTTTTCATCTGTTACTTTTGTTGTTACAACAGCCTTATATTCTCCTGCATCTTTAGGTGTAAAACTAAATTCAAAAGTTTTTTCTTCACTAAAACTAATTAATTCTTCTTTCTGATTAGAATATATCTTTTTATTGTCCTTTAATATGCTTAAAGACACTAAAGTATTTACAGAATAAAACTCTTTTAATTCATTTGGTATTGCTTTTAATGGTCCTGCATTATTAATAGCAGCTGCTGTTTCTACATCTATATCTGCTTTTACAGAAATTACAACAGGTGTATTTTGTCTTTTGCTATTTAATATATTAAATTCTTCAATCTGGCTAGAACAAACATCTTTTTTGCTTAAATAAACATTAAACGGCCCTTGGGGGTCACTTTGATCAGTTCCAAACCAATTTGGGTTGCTTTCCCAAGGAATATATCCATATTTATAATAATATACCCCATAACCATAATTACTTAATAAATTATCTGGGTAAAATAATTGTATTAAAGAATCACTTCCTGAATTTAAGACCATGTTGTCAAAAATTCTTTCCCCTAAATTTTCACAGTTTTTATCTAAGCAACTAAATCCAATGACATTAACATCATCTACAAAATTATTAGTTGCCTGAAAATTTCCATTTCTGTCTATTCTTCCTTCTTTTAAATTATAGTTTACAAGCCTTTCTGCACTTACTAAATTAATTAATAAAATAAAAAATAAAAATAAAGGAATTATTTTTTTTGTTTTCATTTTTTTTAAAGTTCTCCAGTCATTTTTCCGCGAACGCTTTTTTTAAAAGGGTTCTTTTGATGAAACTTTTCTCAAAAGTTTTTATTGGCCCCCAGGTCCGCCATTTCCTTCTCCGCCACCTGAACTAGGTGTAGAAAATCCGCCACCACCTTTATGTCCGCCACCACCCTTTGTTGCAGCTAAAATTCCACCAACTATTCCACCAACAATTAAAGTCCCAACACCAACCCAAATCCATGGGTTTTCATACCAGCTTTTTTCATCTTTTCCAGCACCAGCACCAACAGGTGTTGAATCCTTAGTTTCAGGAACCTGTTCTCTTTGTAAATCTCCAGGAACAACATAAACAGGACTAGCATCTCCGCCAGTTGCCCTATACTCTAATTTATTTTGTCCCCTTAAATTAACTCCATTAACAGTATCAACACAACCAGTGCCAACTGCTGTTAAAACAAGAGCAGCTAAACCAGATTTAACCTTAGTATTAAATTTTAAACCTAAATTACTATTATTTTGATAATCATTTCTTGAATTATAATTCATTTTATTTACCCCCAAATTAATATATTATTAGACAGTAGTGCTAATATATAACTATAGAGTGATGATAACTTTTATATAAATATTTCGTTTTTAGAGAAAGAATTAATACGCAAAAATAACAGTTTTATTATAGCAATTCTTTAGGTATTTCAAATTTTTCATCAGAAAAAACCATAACTTCACTTTGAGAAATACACTTTTTACATAATTCTAGCATAAATTCATACTTTTGTATAATATCTTCACTATGAACAGAAGAACCATAACGAGATTTTTCCCGTTCATCAACATCTGTTTCTTCTCCTTTCTCTTTGTAAACCATTATCCTATCGATAAACTCATTATCATAATCAATCAAGCTCTTGTCTTTCATATATCGTAAAAATAAAGCAGTACATTTCTGGCTTCTGCTTTCAATGCCAAATCTTGCAAGTATAGCTAAAGCACAGTAATATATTGTATAAAACCACTCTTCAGGGATTTTATAATCTAATTTATTTTTTCTGAATAAATCACAAATTTCTAAGTTTGTTTTTGCTTTTTTGATATATTCTTCAGCCTTTTTTTTATCTTCACCAACAAAAAGAAGCCCTTTATGTTTCTTATCTTTTTCTTCATCCTTCTTTGCACTCGAAAAACAATCATATAATTTAGAATCAACATTCATTTTACAATTCCTTTCATAAATTTTACAAACTTTTCCTGATTAAACAATATAACCCCTCTTTTAATTGCTCCTATATAGACTTTATTAGATTTTTTGAGTTCTTGCATAAATTCTTCTTCTGTAAAATTAATTGCATGAATCTTTTTTTCCTGGGTTTTCTGAATTTTATCAATAATATTTTGTATTTTTACAAATCTATTTTTATTAACAATATTTACAATATCAATATCATTGGCTTGTTGAGGGGAATGTAAAATACTACCAAATAAAATCGTAAAATTTACTTCTCTTTCCAACTCAAAGAAATTCACTTGCCATCTTTTTTGTTTTACAGCCTCTTCTGTAAGATATAGGCAAATTATTTTTTCTATAATTATATTGTCTAAATCAATATTAATAATATATGGGTTTGTTTTTCCTAATCCAACAGCACTCAAAATTATGTATTTTTTTAATTCAAGTTTTTTAAGAACCTTCCAAATTCCAACCCTGCTAATACCTATTTCATTAGCTAAAGAAGTAATTGTATACTTTTTCGAGAAATCTTTAAACAAAAGCAATAATACCTTTTTTACTGTTGAAGTTTCTATTTCCATTTAGTTAATAGTTATTAACTATTAGTTAATATATAAATATTTCGTTTTTAAAAAATTATAAAGAATATAAATGGGGACGCCAGGATTCGAATTTCCAAGTTACTTTTTGATTAAACTTTTCTCAAAAGTTTACTTCCTGGATCAAGTGGTCTGGAGCCACTCATTCTTTAATGTTGTTTTTTGATGAAACTTTTCTTAAAAATATTCATCGTTTTTTGATGAAACTTTTTTCAAAAGTTTCTAACAAAGCCATTATACTACGTCCCCATTTAGAAAGAATATAAAATTTAGGATATATAAAAATATTTATTTAAAAAATTAAAAAAATAATAAGAAAAAGTTACCAACCAGTTAAATCTCCTTCTAAACTAATTTTAGGCTTTTTTGTAGTTTTATCTAATCCAACTTTTATCCAATAGCCTCTTTTAGTTTTTGGTTCTTTTGGTTTTAAAGTCTTAGTATCTAATTCTTCTCCCCACACTTTTTCTATACTTAATTTTTTTAAATGTGTTACCCTTCCTGTTTCTTCAAAATAATCTAGTGCTAATGCTGTTGACTGTGGTGCAGCCTCAACTTCAACAATATAAGCAGGTCTTCTTCCAATTCTGTTTTCAACATCTCCAGCACCTAGTTCTTTCATAACTTCTAATAATTTATCACTTTCATTGAAAACATTTTGGTTAGTTAAATCATCTCTATAGTCTATTTCTCGGTTTCTATTTTCAAGAACTTGTTCAAGAATATTCCTATGATAAAGGCCTCTAATACCTAATTTACCATCTTTAGATTCAACAACAAGAACTAATTCTGTTCCTGGCTTGTAAGTCGCTTTTCTTACTTCTCCTTTTTTTTCTGTTTTTAACATTGTCTTTGTTGCTGATGCATCAGTTAAAGTAAGTACCTCAAGATCAGTAGCAGTTTTAACATCTTTAGATGCATTTACAGTCTCTTCAACACTTCCATATATATTAAATTGTTCACCAAAACTTTGTCCATTTAATAATCCCAAATGATATGCTTTTTCTACATCTGTAGCATCTACACCATCAAAATTATAAGAAACAAAGATTAATCCATCTCCTTTCTTTCTCTCTCCATATACTAAATCTCTGTCTACTTTTCTTAAAACATCAGATGCAAATCTAGTTTCTAAATCTCTTTGTTCATTTGTTAATGTCTCAAAAGTTTTACCTCTACTAAACCTTGCATCAGCAGTTGGATCTCTGCTAACATAAGTTTGTTGATTTTCAGCTAATTTTTTTACTTGTTCATCTAATTGAGTTAATCTGCTTGTATTACAACCATATAAACCTAAAGTACTAGCAGCAACTGCTGCACTACCTATTAAATAATTTAAACCCTTAAATCTTGAATTATTACTCATTTTAAACCCCCATTAATATTAGATTATATTTATTATTCACCAGTAACTCTAAATTTATATTTAAATATTTATATTCTACACTATATAATAGTACTATCATTAAATAACTACTAAGAAATAACTAAACTAACCTATATAAACTTATTATTTTTCATATTGTCTCATGCAACTAAATAAAGAAAATATTTTATTTCCCCATGAAAAAATAAGGGATATTCAAAATACATTAATTCTGCAAATCTCAAGTATAATAAATAATAAACAAAACCTAGTTGCCCATGCACCAACAGGCTGCGGCAAAACTGCGGCATCTTTAGCTTCTGCTCTGACTTTTGCATTAAAAACTAACACAACAGTAGTATTTGTAACTCCAATGCATTCACAGCATAAAATAGCTATTGATACATTAAAATTAATAAGAAAAAAATATAATCTGGATTTTAAGGCAACAGACATTATTGGAAAAAAATGGATGTGTCTTCAAAATAATTCTTCTGAAATGTCATCATCTGAATTCTCTGAGTTTTGTTCTATGCTTGTAAAAGGCGAAGCATGTAACTATTATACTAATTCTAAAAATAATGCAAAAAAAGAACTATTCCTAAATAATATGAAAGAAATAAATCATGTTGAAGAATTAATAAACAATTCTAGAACCTATTCTTTATGTCCATTTGAAATTGCATGTGAGAACGCAAAAAAATCAAAAGTAATTATTGCAGATTATTTTCATGTTTTAAGTCCTTCTGTAAGAGAGAGTTTTTTCAAAAGGATCCATAAAAATATAGAAGATTGTATAATTATCTTTGATGAAGCGCATAACTTAATAAAAAAATGCCGTGATTTATTGTCTTCTTCATTGTCAATATTTACAATAGACAAGGCAATTAAAGAATCAAAAGAATTTAACTTAGGCTTGGAAAATGAATTAAATATCATAAGAAATAAATTATTTCAATTATCAGGCTCTTTAAGATTGGATGAAAATGAAAAATTAATAAAAAAACAGGATTTTCTTTTTGACAATGAATTAATCTTAAAATTAGATATTGATATAGAAAATATACTTGAGATTAAGAAAAGGTCTTACATAAAATCTGTTTTTAATTTTTTAATATTGTGGAATGGCCAAGATTATGGTTTTGTAAGAATTTTAAATAGAAGCTTCCTAAATTCAAGAAAGCCATATTAT
>Ga0209541_10017317_pt1 | contig 10555 bp, 6 predicted proteins | sample RifCSPlowO2_01_FD_184027 | JGI IMG/M metagenome (GOLD analysis project Ga0209541, IMG submission 184027) | Groundwater microbial communities from Rifle, Colorado - Rifle CSP2_plank lowO2_0.1 (SPAdes) (version 2) | ecosystem: Environmental > Aquatic > Deep subsurface > Groundwater | place: Rifle... | reverse complement strand
GATCCCAAAGAAGTCAGGATATACACCTGCGGGCCGACGGTCTATGATTACGCGCACATTGGGAATTATCGTGCCTACGTTTGTGCGGATACGCTCAAGCGAACGCTTCTCTATGGCGAATATAAAGTAAGACACATAATGAACTTGACTGATGTGGATGATAAAACTATCCGCGATTCGCAAAAAGAAAGCAAAACACTTAAGGAGTTTACGGAATTTTATACGGAGAAATTTTTTGAAGACATAAAATCACTCAACATTTTACCGCCGGAGAAATTTACCAAAGCAACAGATAATATCCCCGCGATGGTGAACCTTATTAAAGAACTTATCGCGAAAGGGCTTGCCTATAAAAGCGAAGACGGAAGTATTTATTTCAATATCAAAAAATTTAAGAATTATGGCTTGCTCTCCGGGGTTGAGATCGAGAAGCAAAAAGAAAATGCGGGAGGAAGAATTAAAACCGATGAATATGAAAAAGATAACGTGCAGGATTTCGCACTCTGGAAAGCCTGGGATGAAAACGATGGGGATGTTTTTTGGACAACAGAATTAGGGAAGGGTCGACCGGGTTGGCACATTGAATGCTCCGCGATGAGTATGAAATTTTTGGGCGAAGAACTGGATATTCATACCGGTGGAGTGGATTTGATTTTCCCGCATCACGAAAACGAAATTGCCCAGTCCGAAGGCGCGACGGAAAAAAAATTTGTGAAATATTGGCTGCACAACGAATGGTTGTTGGTGGATGGAAAAAAAATGGCAAAGTCTTTCGGCAATTTTTATACCCTAAGGGATATAACCAAAAAAGGAATTGGTCCCCTCGCCTTCCGCTTTTGGCTCCTGATGGCAAGTTACCGGACTCGGGTGAACTTCGTTTGGGAGGCTCTGGGGGGCGCGGAAAACGCCCTAAAACGGCTCCAGAGACTCTATTTGGACCTAGGCAAAGAGATAGGGGAAATTAACGAGAATTACCAAGAAACCTTTAAAAAACATGTTTTTGACGATTTGGACACGCCTGGCGGTTTGACTGTGCTCTGGGATCTTCTGAAAGACGAAAAAGTTTCAAATGCCGACAAAAAGGCGACGATTTTGGATTTTGATAAAGTGCTCGGGCTGGGTTTCTCCGATTTGAGGGAAGAAACAATTCCGGAAGAAGTTATGAGGCTGGTTGAAGAACGGGAGTTGGCGCGCAAAGATAAAAATTTTAAACTATCCGACCAGCTTCGTGATAAAATAAATTCATTCGGTTATAAAATCAAAGACACCGAAGGCGGGTATAAAATAAATAAAATTTAATTCTATGGTAGATCGAGTTGTGAACACAAAAAATATAGAGGAAGCTGATGCGGTAATCTTGAGCGCGCCGTATGAAGGAAGTGTTTCTTTCATGAAAGGGACAGCAAGGGCGCCGGAGAGAATCCTGGAAGTTTTGAATAACAATCTAGAGCTTTTTGACGTTAATTTTTTGTGCGAGCCGGCCAAGAAAATTAAAACAACAAGTGTTTCGATTTCTTTTCTCGAAAAATTGTCCTCGCACGAGGCAATCGAGAAAGTAAATGAAGAATACCAGAAATTGCGCGATAAATTTGTAATAATGCTCGGCGGCGAACACACCGTGTCGCTCGGAGCACTTGCAGTAATTACTAAAAAAGAGAGACCAGATGATGTGACTATCGTACAAATCGACGCGCATCAAGATCTTCGAGATGACACCAGTGATTACGATGACGTTTCTAAGCGCTTCACGCATTCCACGGTAATGCGCCGGGCAAGTGAACTTGGTTTCCCTATCGTGCAGGTTGGCGTGCGGACCTTTTCCAAATACGAATATGAATTCTGGCAGGCGAATAAAAATAAAATCACAGTTTTTTCTTGGCTATGCGCTGATGAAATTCCTAAAATTAAAGAAATCGTTAAATCGGTCAAAACAAAAAAAGTTTATCTTTCGATTGACGTGGATGGCTTTAACCCAGGGTGCATGCCGGGTACGGGGACTCCGGTGCAAGGAGGAATAAAGTGGCGTTATGGATGCGAGCTTATCGAGAAAATCACGCGTGAAAAAGAACTCGTCGGCGCAGACATCGTTGAAGTTTCTCCCGTGGAAGGCTCGGTGCTTACAGAATATGGCGCCGCGCAGCTTGCCTATCGGATTCTCACAAATAAATTCAGAAATAAATTAGCTTAGATCCCCTCTTTTTTGAGTTCGTTGATGAGTTCGCGGGATTTGCGGGAGAGTTTGTTCGGAAGTTTGATATTGAGCTTGATCAGCAGATCTCCGCGCTTGCCCTTGCTACTGGGTACGCCCTTGCCGCGGACGCGGAGAATTTCATTGACCGAAACGCCTTCGGGGATGGTCACTTCGATCGATCCGTCCAGGGTCTCGATCGGATATTTGGCGCCGAGGAGCGCGTCGGAGAGCTTCAAATTAAGCGGCATCACCAGATCGTTCCCCTCGCGCTTGAAAATCGAGTGCGGAGCGACATTTACCTTGATATAGAGGTCGCCGGTCGCGCCCCGGGAAGCCGCTTCGCCCATGCCCGACATCCGGATCATTTCCCCGTCGCGGATGCCCGGCGGAATAACCACCGAAATTTCTTCTTCGCGGCGCAGCACACCCTTCCCTCTGCATTCAGTGCAGGCCTCCTTCGGCACCTCGCCGGTACCCAGACACTCTTCGCAAGTTTTAGCGGTGGAAATAGTTCCCAAAATGGAGCGCTTCGTCTCACGAATCTTCCCCTTGCCGTTGCAGCGTTTGCAAGTTTCCATTTTTGTTTCTGGCTTGGCGCCGCTCCCGCCGCAAACCAAACAGTTTGAAGTTTTGGTGATCAAAATTTTTCGATTGGTGCCGAAAACCGCGTCGGTGAAAGAAAGCTGGATTTCAGTGGAAATATCTCGCCCGCGCCGCGCTTCCGGCCTGCCCATTCCTCCGCCAAAAAAGTCGGTGAAAATGTCGTTCAGATTGCCGAAGTCTCCGCCGAAAGCGGACTCGAATCCGCCGAAATTGCTGAAATCCCAGCCCGAGGCCTGCCCCTGCCCGCCGGAGAATCCTCCCATATTCTGGTAAGCAGTGCCGAATTGGTCGTACTGCGAGCGCTTGGCGTCATCGGAGAGCACTTGATAGGCCTCATTCACTTCTTTGAATTTACTTTCGTTGCCGCCTTTTTTGTCCGGGTGATACTTGTGCGCGAGCTTGTAAAACGCTTTTTTAATTTCGTCTCTGGAGGCGGTTTTGTTGACTCCTAAAATGTTGTAATAGTCTTTTGCCATATGGATATTATATCATGGGCTCGGCTTCTTGGGAAGCTTTAACTTCTTCTTTCCCGACAGCTTCTGCTGTCGTGGATCCACGGCCTTCGGCCGGGACCGTCTCATCTCCCTTCCTTTTCGCCTTGCGCTCAATGATCGCTTTTTCTTCGGCGCTTCTTATGATCGTCGCCTCCTCTGCAGCAATAAGATTAGCGGCCGCGTCTTTGGGAATCGTGTATTTTCTGCGGGAGGCTTCGATAACTTCTTTCTTATAAGATGAATGGGTAGCCGGAAGCACGTTTAAGGTTTCGGCTGAAAAAGGATCGTACGATTCCCCGTCAATCGTCATTTTTATGTAAAATTCTTTGACCGCAAGATTAACCATATCCTTTACGTCGAAGATTGGCGCGAATTCGGGCTTTAACTTAACCGCATCTTCGCCGCCGACGCGGAAGCAAATTAAGCTTCCAATGTTGCCGAGAACGGCGTGCTGGACTTGGGGAATGAGCTGGCCCATGTATTGGTGGGCAATGGTGAGGTTCAAGGCGTATTTCCTCGCTTCAGAGAGAATATTTTCGAAAGTCTGGGTGACGATGTTGTGGAACTCATCGACGTAGAGATAGAAATCTATTCGATCTTCGGGCGGAATTCTGGCGCGCTCCATTCCCGCCTGTTTGATTTTAGTCAGAAACATCGAACCGAAAAAGGAGGAATTTTCCTCTCCGATCCGGCCCTTGGAGAGGTTAATAAGAATAATTTTCTCCTCCTCCATTAGCTTTGATATATCAATTTTGTTTTCTTTTTGGCCGAAGATGTTGCGAAGGAGGGGATCGGAGAGAAATTGCCCCAGCTTATTGACCAGCGGAATGATCGCGTCGGTGTCGAATTTTTCCGACCAGTCGGCGAATTCGATGGCGAAGAAGCGTTTGACCATGTCGTCGGTGATATATTCCACCACTTTCTGCCGGTAATTGCGGTCGGTCAGCATCGAGATCATTCCGCGCATGGTGGCGTGCGGGTAGTCGAGAAGCGCCAGGCAGGTAAAACGGAAAACGTGCTCCAGGCGCGGCGTCCAGTTGGCGCCGAACTGTTTTTGCAAGACTTCGATCAGTCCTTGGGTCAGAATGAATTTGAAAGATGGATCAACGTTCTGGAGAGGATTGAAAGATGCTGGAAAATCCGAATCGTTTGGATCAATAACGCAGACATCATCGATCCGCTCTTTTGGGATGTAGTCGAGAATCGTTTCAATTACGTCTCCGTGCGGATCCATCAGGCACACTCCATGCCCATAGGTAATGTCTTGCCGAATAAGAAGTTCGAGGAGTTTCGTCTTCCCTACCCCGGATTTCCCCACGATGTACATGTGCCGGCGGCGGTCGACGCGCTTGACGCCGAAGATGAATTTTTTCTCTTCCAAGGCGGCGACGTAATTGGTCCGCCCGATGAAAGAAACATCTTCCGGATCCACTTTGCCGTAAACCGGAAGCTCCGGCGGCGGCGGCGCGTATCTGATTATTTGGACCTTATTATGCCTGACCATATGCGTATTTTAGCATATTAATACACTTCTTTTTGGAAACAGCTTTCGCAATATAAAATATAATTTTCGGCCGGATCGAAAGCTGAATTTATAGATTTTCCGCAATTGGCGCAAGGGGCTCGATAGTATCTACCAATCTTTATAATATTTGCTTTATTGTTCATGCGAATTACGGGGTGAACGGAAGGAATCGGGATTTTCATTCTTCTGTAAAATTGTAGTTCCGAGGGGGTAATACGGAATGGCTTGCCTGTCACCTCGCAGGCTATTCCATGGTTTACGACGTCGTCGGTCGCTTCATCAATTGTCTCCGGGATATCTTTTCCGGATAAAGTTTTAATCTCTCCGGCATTTGATTCAGGTTCTTTTGCGAGATAACCACCCAATTTCACGATTTCCTCGTCGGACAGCGGAAAGGAAACGCTTGCGATGGACATATTGTATGCCTGCGCTGAAAATTTCATCGGAAATCCATCTCCATACTCTCCCCTTTCCCACATATCGGATTTTATTTTATCGACAAGCGAAAAATATTTTTCTTTTGAGTATTGTCGGTTTAATACGCAATATGACTTATTTTGGAGCCCGAAGCACATAAAGCAATTATCTAAGTTTTTAGAATTAAAAACAAATTCGCAATTTGTGCAATATTTAGAAGAAATAGAAAATTTAACATTATTTGATTGGGAGCCAACGTTGATTGTGCCGTATACCAAGCTAGAATCACCCGAATAAGTAAAATCCATTGAATCATGGTGCGTTAGTCCTCCATCCGCATGCCGCATGTTTTCCGCTTTTCTGGACTCTGTAACATCATGAGAATTTCGGACATTGGCGAGCATTGCGCCGGATACATTTTCTACGGCAGTATTTCTGGAAGCATTTACAGGAAATGTTTTTACCAATTCCCATAGTTTTTTTGTATAGGTTTTTATTTTGTCTCGAGTAAGCGGAAAAACTGTTTTAAGAAAAGTTTCATAGTCCTCTTTTGAGAGTTGCTTGTTCCAAACACAGTATCTTTTATTACGCAAGTTAACACTCCCAAAACAACTGTCACAATTCCGGCAATCAAACAGAAACATACTGTCCGTACAGTCTTTTGAAAAATAAGAAAAAGAAGATTTGTACATGCCTTCTGAATGATAAATACTGTAGCAGTGCTCAGATTTGCGCGCGTATCGGGAATCCATGACGTCCTTTGACAGGGTGGCCATAACGCAGTACCACAAATCTTCAGAATTAAAGCATCCGAATGTGTAATAAGCATTTTTCGTGTTTCTGCCGCCGTTGGAGTACTCGCTGTTAACGCTTGATGGGTCACGATTTAGAAATGACGGCATTGGGAATTTTTTCCGCATTTCCCAAAGAACCTCCATCGGGTCGCTCCCTTTTTCGTAATTTCTGCCGAAAGAAAAAGGATCAAATTCGTCAGAAATAAAATATTTGTAATCATATACAGGGAACGGGCAGTCTTCTGATAAAATTGAGATCATTGACTCACTGTGGCCAGGAGCTTGGCATGGGATTTTGAAAAGCTGCGAAAGCCCCATATAAACAAAACGCCTAATTCGCCGGCATGCAGGGCAATAATTCGAAACTGGCGCTCGGAGCATTTTAAGAAATTTAATGTCTTCATCAGTAATTTCAAATTCTTCTTTACAGTGCGGATGTTCTCCTTTCCATTTGCAAACACGCTTATGCGGCAGGAGCTTTTCCAGATGAGCGTCGAGTAATGCATCGAATTTTGGTGTTTTACTTTGTGTTTCTTTTGCCATTTAATACACTTCTTTTTGGTAACATTCGACGCAGTAAACTATTTCTGGCCGGTCGGGAGCGTAATTGGTTGTGATTTCCTTCTCGCACTTCGCGCAGTTTCGCTGCCAGAATTTATAGGGGCCGCGGCGGGCGATGCGGTCGCGGTGCCGGCAGTAAAAGCATTTTCGTGGAAGCGGAATGAGCATTTTTCGGTAAAACTGAAGCTCTGGATGGATAATTTTGTAATTTCTCCCGCAATCAATGCAGCGTAAAATTTCTTCGGTTATTGAATCCGGTACATCCTTTATATGGTCAGGCAAATCCTCCGGCTGGATCGTTTCCTTCCCTTCTGTCTTCTGAATATCGTCTTCCCACCGAAAACCTTGCGCCAAAGCTTCATCTTTCGTCAGCGGCATATTATCTTGCCCAATTGTTTCGTTGTAAGAGAATGGCGCAAGTTCAGATGGAATCATAAGACCGTAAAGATCTTTGGATTTTAATTCTTCGATTATTTTTTCTCGCAATCTCTCGTATTCTTCTTTAGAATATTGCTTGTTTAGTATACAATAAGAAACATTTTCTAAACCATCGCAACCGAAACAATCATGGCAGTTCCGGAGCGAAAAAGAATAAGAAATATTTTGAGAATTGGTTACGCTCCGTGAACCGATGACATTCGTGGAGTATCCAACGGCAACGCACTCTAAAAGGAGTTCGCTCTGAAATCCATAACCGATCACACCCATGGAATCCCTGATTTCTTTTGAAGAAAAAAGGTATTTACAATCTTCGGCTTTAGTTGCTTCAAAAGAATATTTTACATTTTTACATTCATAAAGATAATCTCCAATTGAGTTTTCGGTTTTTAAATTGTTATTTTCTTTATGAGGGAATTTCAAGGAAAATTTTTCAAATTTTTTCCGTGTTTCTTCCATCTTCGAAAAGCTCCCCATTATATCGTTAATTCTTTTTTTGTACTCTTCTCTGGAGAGGGGTTCGTTAAAAAAGTGATAAGATCTGTTTATTAAATTAACACAACCAAAACAATTATTTACATTTCGGCAGTTAAGAACAAAAACTGAATCAATTGATTCAAATGTATTCTTTCCCCAAATAACTCCGTTTGATCCCGAAACATTGACGTCCTCGTAACATCTTTCAAAATTTATTCCAAAGTACATATCGGAGGAATCTCTGGAGTCCCTTATTCCTCTTGAATATATTAGGTCCTCTGCGGGCCCGCTGTTAAAGACTAAATAGCAATTCTTTAATCCCCCGGCCATGTTAGTAAAATCGCTATTGATGTTTGGGCCATCGCTTGTGCTTAAGTAAGTGGTATTTTTAGGAACTTTTAATAAGAGGTTGTTTAATTGCTCAAAGAAAGATTGTCTCGGATTGTAAGTTTCTCCAAAGTTTTTTGGATTCCACCGATCAGAAAAATAACAATCGTGGCAATAAACAGTGTATCGAGATTTTGGATTATATATTGAGACAATGTTTTTGCCACACAGATTGCATTTTCGTCCAGAATAAAGCGTCGTTTCATTTCGCCAAAGCGCTCTCTGCTTAAACCGGCAATCCGGACAAATCCCCGGCGGAGGCACTTTCATTTTTTCATAGAATGAGAAGTCATCTTCTTCAATAGTAAATTCATCGTGGCAGTTCTTGCAAATTTTTGTTTCAGACCCTTGCATTTTTTTGTGAATTCATTCGGCGGAAGACTGAATTGTCTTTTGCCATAAGTTCGTCATAACTCCCCTCTTCCACAACCCGCCCTTCTTCCATCACGGCGATATTGTCAGTATATTTGAGAGTACCCAATCGGTGTGCGATGATCAAAAATGTTTTATCCTTGCCGTAAACGCCCAAGAGTCTCTCCATAATTCTGCCTTCGGTTTCGGAATCAAGCGAAGAGGTTGCTTCATCTAGAATTACAATCGGCGCGTTTTTATAAATTGCGCGAGCGATTCCCAGGCGCTGTCGTTCGCCGCCGGAGAGCATGTAGCCTTTCTCGCCTATTCGCGAATCAAGCCCCTCGGGGAGTTTATTAATCACTTCGCCGAGCTGGGAAATTTCAACCGCTTGATTTAGAAACGCATTATCACCACTGCGCATCATAGTTATGTTATCGCGCAGAGAAAGGTTAAAGAGCTCGGTTTCTTGAAGCACTACCGTTATATTGCCGAGAGTTTCGTTGTGAGAAATAGAATAGTAATTTCGGTTGCCAATTTTAAATTCTCCGGATTTTAGGGCGTAGAGTCCCAGAATAATTTTCGCCAGGGTCGATTTCCCCGACCCTGAAAGTCCGGCAATTCCCGTCTTTGTATTTCTCGCAAGCGTCAAGTTAAAATCCCGAAGCCCCATCTGCCCCGATCCGTAATCCATTTCTGCGTTTTTAATTTCAATTGTTCTCCAACCTTGCGGAAACGCATCGTTGCCAGTTTTAATAAATTCCGTTTCCCGAAATATTGGCATTATTTGAGCCAAACCGGAGCGTATGTCAAGAAGCGTAGTATGCAGGTCACCAAAATCAGACAAATTATCCCGAAGCTTGATAAAGTAAGCGAAAAATACCAGAATCGTGCCGCTAGTAATAGTTCCTGCAATAAATCCCTTCCCTACTAAAAAGAGAAATGCTGCCAGCGCTAAGCCGTTTAGTAATTGGAAGAAATTCCATTTAGTGTAATATGCTTTTTGTTTTTGGATTGCCACATCCCTAGACTTTTTTTCTTTGTCTATAACTCGCACATTCATCCCTTCTCCACCTCCCAAAGCTTTTATTGATAACATATTCGATGCCGATTCCATGTATACACCAACAGCGGATTGATTGAGCTTATTGAATTCATTCGTAAAAAAATAAATTTTTTTACTCCAAAATAATTCAATAGAAACATAGATAGCAATGTAAAAAAATACCAGGATGACTAATTTTGGATCCATAAAAAGGAAAATGATCAAAGTAGCGATCATGTTAACAGTCACACTAGTCAGCTTTTCAGATAAAATGTCGAGGCAACTATTAAGAGAATCACTTCCCGTAAAAATTCGCTGCAGTTTGTTTCCGGTATTTTCTTTGTTGTGCCATTCGAGAGAAAACTCGGCTAGCCGCTCAAACCCCCAAGAACGTGCTCTGGCTCTTGTCTTTGGGCCCAATATGGCAATATTTTTTCTACAAGCTAAGCGAAAAATAGAAACAGTAGCATAGCTGATTCCAAGAAAAAAAATATATAAGTAAAATACTCGAAGCGAATCTCCAGGAGAATATGAAATAAAGAAGTCAACTATTTTGCCTGCAACGTATGCAGGGACAAGATTGTAAAGAAGAAAAATGGAAAGAGAGATGAAATAAAAAATAAACCGAGTCCGGTCTTCATCAAGAAAATACCAAATCGCTTTTGGCACATCCCACCACGAGAAATTTTTTGTTTCAGAATTCATCCCGGTACTAAAATTTTAAATTGTTACTTTTAGTGGTCATTTTCTGTAATCAAAAATTTAGTACGGGACATGTTCTATAATTCTATAGAATTGTAGAATAGATTTACTCAAGAATTTTTCGTAAAACGTCTTCGGGAACCTCTTTAGCTTTTTTTTCAGCCGGAGGCTGATCAGCCTTTGGCTGAGGCGGCAGTGGTGGCGCCGAAGGTCCTGAGCTCGCAGTCGAAGGAGGCGTCTTTTCTTCGATAATACTTTTTAACTTACTCATGTCTTCTGAACTTGCCGAAAGATCTTTCCCCACTTTTACTTCCTTCTTTTCCTCTTTTTTCAAATCCGAAAGCGAAATCGGCGGGGGCGGCGGTTTGATTTCCTCTTTTAGATTTTTATTCAAAACCTCTCTTAGCGCCGGGTTGTCCGCCCGCTTGGCTTTAAATTGGGGCCTGGGGACATTTCTTGCCTCCCCCGCGCCCCCCGGCGCCGCTTCAAATTCAATTCCGAGTTCAGCCAGCGGCCGGTAGTATTCTCTCTCATTTTTAATAATTTCTTTTCTGGAGATTTTTACCGGCT
>Ga0209541_10017316_pt1 | contig 10555 bp, 11 predicted proteins | sample RifCSPlowO2_01_FD_184027 | JGI IMG/M metagenome (GOLD analysis project Ga0209541, IMG submission 184027) | Groundwater microbial communities from Rifle, Colorado - Rifle CSP2_plank lowO2_0.1 (SPAdes) (version 2) | ecosystem: Environmental > Aquatic > Deep subsurface > Groundwater | place... | reverse complement strand
TAAGCAAATCCGATTTCAGGGATAGGGTAATCCATCATGCCCTTGTAAATGTAATTGAGCCAATATTTGACAAGACATTCATTTATGATTCATGTGCAAACAGAAAAGGAAAAGGAACATCATTTGCAATAAAAAGATTTGAAAAATTCCAGAGAAAAGTTACTAAAAATTATTCTTCTGGAGGTTATTGCTTTAAAGCAGACATAAAGCATTATTTTCAGGAAGTTAATCATGATATCTTGATAAGTATAATAAAAAGAAAAATAAAAGATGAAAGAGTTATATGGTTGATTAAAAAAATAATAAAAAACGTTCCTGTTGGAAGGGTGGGGGGCGAAACTGAAAAAGGAATGCCTCTTGGCAACTTAACATCCCAGTTCTTTGCAAATGTTTACCTAAATGAATTGGATTACTTCATAAAGCATGAATTAAAGGTAAAATATTACATAAGATACGTTGATGATTTTGTAATACTGCATTCTTCAAAAGAACAGTTAGAATCATGGAAGAATAAAATACAGGAATTCTTGAAAGATAATCTTAAATTAGAGCTTCATCTAAACAAGTCAAAAATAATTCCATTGTCAAAAGGTATAGACTTTGTTGGTTTCAGGAATTTTTATCATTTCAAATTGTTGAGAAAAAGAAACATAAAAAACATGAAATCAAAGATAAGGCAGTACAAGAATAATAAAATTTCAAAAGTCAAGATGTTTGAAATCTATCAGGGATGGAAGGCACATGCAAAATGGGCTAATTCCTCAAATACAAGAGAGAAGATTCTTAAAGATTTAAAAAACCAATCCCGAATTGTCAATGTTGAAATTAAACTCCCCCTTATTTGTAATTAATTTTCTTGGGTTTTTCTCCAATTGAATTATTCTATCGACCCATTTTTTCAAAATGTTTTCCCCAATGTTTCGGAGTCTATTTTTATTGATATCAAAATAAACCTGATTCAAAACCATAATTGGCGCATCAAGGCCTTTTAGAATCCTCATTTGTTTGTTCAATCTGGCATTGGCTGAATATAGATTTTCCTTAATTTCCCTTCTGTAATATTTCCCTATAGTATCTATGATGATTAAATCAAACTTACTTAATTTTTTGATCAGCTCATGCTGCTCAATAAAGCTCTTAGGCTGAACAAGGAATATTTTATTCAAAGCCTCTCTGTAATTGTCATCCATCTGTTTCAATCTTTCAACAGAAAAGCCGTTTTCAGTATCCACATAAAGGACCCTTTTGTTTTCTTTTGCGAATCTCAATGATTCCTGAAGCGCTAAAGTTGTTTTGCCAGTTGCAGATTCTCCATAAATTAGATTGATTCCTTTTATTATTTTATACATAATAAATAAAATGTAAAGAAGTATAAATTGGTTTCTCTTTATTTACCCCTGATAGAGATTCTTTCATAAGCCTCATGGGCCTTCATTAATTCTCCATTGTTAGATAATGCCCCCAATAATGAAATTTCTCCGCATAAAACAGACGCAGCAATTATTTCCGCTAATTTTTTTGAATTATTGCCAGCGATTTTCCCAGATCCATTACATTCCATTAGTTTCAAGTTTTCTTGAGCATAAGGAAGATTTGTTCCTCCACCGACAGTTCCAACAATAAGCGCGGGAATTAAAACGGAAAATTCTAAGACGTTTTCTTTAAGATAAGCAATTGTTTCCCCCAATGACCCTTCTACTACATTAGCTATGTCTTGCCCGGTTGCTAAATAAATTGCTGCTATTATGTTCGCATGATGCCCATTTTTTCCTAATGAACCGGCTAATTGAGACCCTCTGATATTTTTCTTATGATTTATTTCTATTATTCTTTCTGCAGAAGTATGCAAATATTCTTCTATCACAGTTTTTGGGATAACCGCTGTAGCTTTTACTGTTTTTCCTCTCCCTTTGTCAATATTTATTTGTGCAGGTTTTTTATCAGTGCAATAATTTCCACTTATTACATAGTACTCAATACTATGGAAGAGGTTCATCAAATAAAGACATATAGCTTCTGCCGCTTTTGTTGTCATATTATGTCCTGCCGCATCACCGCAAAACATCCCTAATCTAAAATATACATCAGAGTCTAAAATTTTAGTTTCAAGAGTTTGTAATTTTCCAAACCCAGAAGTTGAGTCTGCTATTTTTCTTAAATCATCAAATTTGGCATTAATATAATCTGCAATCTCTCTAGCATCTTTTGGGCTTGTTGTTTTTAATAAAGGGCCGCGCGTCATTTCATCTTTTAATATTTCTGTTCTTATACCTCCAGAAATATAAGTTATTTTTCTTCCCCTGTTTACTGAAGGAATAAGTGGAATTTCAGTCACTGAAAAAGGAACATAAAATTGCCCATTTGCATATTCTCCTCTAATTAAAAAAGGCCCCAGTTTATATGTAGGGATTTCTATTTTTGTTTGTTCAGCATCAATTTTCATATAAATTTCATTTCATAATATACATGTTATTTTATCAAATTAAAACAAATTTTAAACATTTTTTACCATTCCATGGGTATATTTATTTGTGTAAATGTGCATAGTTGACATTGATAGAATATCTCTCCAATAACTTGGTGGTAATTTATGAAGTAATTCTTTAATTTGTCTTCTATATCTTTTCGTTTTGTTAAGCACATAATCTTTAGCACCAGATGAGATTATAGCATCTTGACATTGTGCCATCTTACTAAAATATAAGTTAGTAGATCCCATGAGCGATAAAACGGCATTCTTTTCTTCATCATTGCCATATAAAATTGTATACATTGCGGGAAGGGTCAATCTCGCTTGCCTAATATCACTAAATTGATCCTTATAAGACTTTTCCACAGAAACTTTATCTTCAGTCACTAATACAAAATCCCCTAAATCATTCATAATTTGACCTGCAGTGCCTAACATAATTCCAAATCTTCTTAGAATCTCTTTAGATTTATCATTTCTTTTTTTATCTTCTCCAATGCTTGCTCCAACAAAAGAACATAACCCGTAAAAAGATCCTGTAATTTTCTCCACCCTTTCATTATAGAACTTTTCAAATTTTTCAAGAGGCACTAAATTATGAATATTCTCATAAGTTAAAATAAAGGAATCAAGATGCTGGGCTTCATATATATCTCTACTAATTTCACCAATGCCTTTTACTAAATCAAGTCTTCCATATTCAGACAACAATTCTTGTGATCTTTCTCTAAGAAGATTCCCAAAAACTATTAAATTATTAATGTCTTCATTTGATTCTACTTGCTGTTTTTGATCCAATATCCAGTTAAATGCGTATGTTGAGCAGTTTAATAATTCCATTGAAGCACACGCTTTGGAAATTTGTTGTGGGTCATTATTAGGATTTACAGCCATATAACTTACGTATGTAAGAAGGTCCCTTAATTTAGGTTTTTTCAATCTTTTTCTAACCAATTTTAGCCCAGTCTCACTTGAAGGATCTCTTCTTATCCTGCTTTCTATATCTTTTATAGACCTTTCTAACTCTGGTTGAACCAACTTTGATATTCTTCTCATTTCTTGAAAATAATCATCAGTCTTCATTTTATCACTAATAAATGATAATACCTATATTAGTTTATTCAATAAAATATTGTTAAAAACGCAATATTTATATATTAAAAAAACAATTTTCACTAAAATGGATATAAATATCAAAGATAGGCGAATATTGTGCGTTTTAGATGCCAATTCCAGAATAACAAATTCTCAGCTTGCTAAAGAAGTAAAATTAAACCAGAATACAACAGCATACAGGCTTAAATTTTTAGAGAAAGAAAAATATATTCTTGGATATTATGCACTCATAGATAATTCTAAACTAGGCTTAATAGGATTTAGAGTATATTTCAAATTTATGGATACTGATGAAAAAAAGGAAAAAGAAATGATTGGTCATCTTTATGAATTGTCAGAGATTCAGATTATAGCAATTAACGATGGAGTATATGATGCAGGATTTATATGCTGGGTTAAAAATATTTATATTTTTGAAGGGATATGGAGCACTTTTAAACAAAAATATAAAAAATATATAGGAAAGCATCAAATAGCAATTTTTACCAAAATCCATCATTTTTCAAGAGAGTACCTTATGGGGGAAAGAAAAAATTATTCAGATATGGTGGTTGGAGGGTCCAGTATAGAAACTATTGATAAAGTTGACGAGGATATTTTAAAAATCCTTTCAAATAATGCAAGAGAAACTATAATCACAATTTCTAAAAAATTGAATATTTCAGTAAGAACGATAGCATTTAGAATAAAAAGATTAGAAAAAAGAAAAATAATTCTCGGTTATAAAGTAAACCTAAACCTGGAAAAATTAGGATATAAGTATTATAAAGTAAATTTCATATTAAACGAATTATCAAATATACAAAATCTCATAGAATTCTCAAGGCAGAATAAATATGTGACTTATGTTGATGTAACAATTTCCCCAAACGATTTTGAATTTGATCTAGAAGTACCTTCGAGACAAGAATTTTTAGATATAATTTCAAAATTTAAAGAAAAATTTAGAAACATTAGAAAATTTGAAGAATTTACGATAAGAAGATATGAGAGATTAAGGTATTTCTAAACCAAAGAATTTATATACCTCTTTTATACCCCTAAAAGGTATAATGAAAATCACAATCGAAAACGTTGAAGCAATACTTGAAACAGAAGTCAAATCATATCAGACTTCAACCAGAATATCAGTCCCAAAAAAATGGGCAAATAGAAAGGTTAAAATAATTTTAATTAAGGAATAAACAAATGGTGGAAATAAAATTAAAAGTGATGGAGGCATTGCAGGAGGAAGCTTACAAAGGCATAGTGAGAATAGACTCCCAGACAATGAAGGAAATAGGCGTCCACCCAGGAGATGCAGTTGAAATACTTGGAAGCAGGACTACAGTTGGCATTGTTGACAGGGCATACCCTACAGATGTCGGTCAGAATGTTGTAAGGATGGATGGGATTTTAAGAAGAAATGCCAAAACAGGAATAGGAGAGTATGTCAAGATAAAAAAAGCAGAAATTAAGGAAGCGCTTTCAATTACTATAGCACCAGCCCAAAGGGGTGTTATGATAAGAGCGGATCCATACATTTTTAAGAGGTCGCTGTTGGGAAGGGCTGTAATCGCAGGAGACATCTTGGTTCCTGGAGGCTCAAGCAGCAGAAGGAGAACAATGTCAGAATCACCTTTCTTTGATGATATCTTTTCAGTTTTTGAGCCGTCATTTTCAGGCTCTTTTGGATTGGGTACATTGAGGTTCATCGTTGTAAAAACAAATCCAAAACAGCCAGTATTAATTACTGAGAACACAAAAATAGAATTAAACCCCCAAGCAGTTGAAGTTGAAGAAGAGAGAATACCTGAAGTTACTTATGAGGACATTGGAGGCCTGAGCGAAGAAATAACAAAAATAAGAGAATTGGTTGAGCTTCCCTTGAAGCATCCAGAAATATTTTCCAGATTGGGGATAGAGCCTCCTAAAGGGATATTACTATATGGCCCCCCAGGAACGGGAAAGACTCTGTTGGCCAAGGCAGTTGCAAATGAGGTTGAAGCCAATTTTGTAGTTGTTAATGGGCCTGAAATTCTCAGCAAATACTATGGAGATAGTGAGAAGAAAATAAGGGAAATATTTGAGAATGCTGAAAAGCAGGCTCCGACGATAATCTTCTTCGATGAGATTGATGCAATAGCTCCGAAGAGAGAAGATACCCCTGGCGAGCTTGAGAGGAGAATGGTGAGCCAGCTTCTTTCAATGATGGATGGATTAAAATCCAGGGGGAAGGTGATAGTAATAGCCGCAACGAACAGGCAGAATTCTCTGGATCCTGCATTAAGAAGGCCGGGCAGATTTGACAGGGAAATCTCAATTTCAGCACCCAACAAACAGGGAAGGCTGAACATTCTGAAGATTCATACCAGAAATATGCCCCTCGCAAAAGACGTTAACCTTAACAGGCTGGCTGAAATAACTCATGGCTTTGTCGGCGCAGACATTGCAGCGCTTTCAAAGGAGGCGGCAATGAATGTTTTGAGAAGAGTGCTTCCTGAAATAAAATTCGGAGAAAAAGAGGAAATTCCAAAAGAAATTCTTGAGAAATTAATTGTTAAGGGTGATGATTTTCAGGATGCCCTTAAATTAGTGAGACCAAGTGCACTGAGAGAAGTTTTGGTTGAAACTCCAAATGTTAAATGGGAGGATATTGGTGGCGCAAAGGGAATTCAGCAGGAATTGAAAGAAGCAATTGAATGGCCGTTGAAATATCCAAATGCATTTAAAAGAATTGGTGTAAAAGCCCCCAAAGGGATATTACTATATGGCCCCCCAGGAACGGGAAAGACTCTGTTGGCCAAGGCAGTTGCAAATGAGTCAGAAACCAATTTCATTCTGGTGAGAGGTCCGGAAATTTTGAATAAATTCGTTGGTGAAAGTGAAAAGGGAATCCGTAAAGTGTTTGAAAAAGCAAGGCAGGCATCTCCAACAATAATTTTCTTTGATGAGATTGATGCCCTTGCACCTAAGAGAGGCCTGTCCAATGATTCGCAGGTAATGGAGAGAGTCGTGAATACTCTGCTCAGCGAAATGGACGGGCTTGAAGAGTTAAATGATCTCGTTGTGGTAGCGGCGACGAACAGGCCGGATATTCTGGATCCAGCTCTTTTGAGGCCGGGAAGATTTGATAGACTGTTATTTGTTGGTCCTCCATCGGAAGAGGAAAGGATGGAGATCTTAAAAATCCACACCAGAAATATGCCTCTTGCGAAAGAAGTTAATCTTAACAAGATAGCTGAAAGAACAGTAGGGTATACCGGGGCTGATTTGGAATCGGTGGCAAGGGAGGCGGGTTTGTTGGCATTGAGAGAAGATATAAAGTCGAAAATAGTCAAGAACAAGTTCTTTGAGGAAGCCCTAAAAAAAGTAATCCCTACAATTTCACAGGAAATGGTCCAGAAGTACAAAGACGTAGAGGAAAATTATCTTAGGCAGGCAAAAGCAGGGGTGGCCAAAGAAATACTGAACTATGTTGGATGATAATAAATAATTTATTTAATTTTTTTTAATCTTCTTTCAATCTCTCTCGCCTTGGATGTTATCTCTTCAGGCAGACTTTGTTTGCTCTCAACTGAACTGCAAAACCTAAGGAGTTTGTCCTCACTTTTCCTTAAATCATAGTAATGATCAAAATAGTTGCTCCCATTCTTCAGCTTCTTCTCAATCTCCTTTATTTTATTCAGTAGCAATATTCCTTCAGAATTCGGACTGTCCTTTACGGCCTTCAGCTTAGACCTGGGCTCTTCCTCAAATCCAAGAATGTCCTTTATGCTTCTTATTACCGGGGGATTTTCAGTAACGCTGTACTTCGCTTTATTCTGGGACTGCAACCTCTTCAAAACCTCGAGAGTCGTCTCCCTCTTTCGACCTTCCATAAGAACGCAAGTATAACTATCAAGAATTTAAATTTATTGTTATTATCAGATAGTGCAAAGATTATATGGGATAGCTTTCTCTTAAGTCCTTGCTTAGGTTGCTCATAACAAATTTCTTTCTTTGCTCTGTGAAATAATTCAAAAGATCCCTTTGGGTTATTATTCCTATCAATTCACCACTTTCATTGACAACTGGAAGCCTTCGGAACCCTTTTTTATTCATATAATCATTCGAATAGTATATTGTTGTGCTGGGAGGTATTGTGATAACAGGGGAAGTCATTATCTTGTTGACCGCATTCTTCTTTGTGTCCATATTTATAGAAACAACCTTGCTTGTAAAATCTCTTTCGGTAACGATGCCTATAGGTTTTTTGTCTACAACAACCACTATGGATGATATTGTCTTGTCTTTCATTTTTTTGGCGGCATCCATTATAGAGGCATCAGGAGAACAAACCACAACGTTTTTTGTCATAATCTTGTCAACACTCTCAGCCATGAAATTAAATAAGAATTTTAATATATAAAATTATTGTTTGGTCAAAATCTCAACTTTATCATTTACTAATAGAGTATGTTCAAACTGGCTCACAATTCCTTTTCCTTTTTCAGGCAGCTGTTTATACCCGTATATTATTCCATCCCTTTCAAGAATCTTTAATGCAAAATTCACTTTGAATTCCGGAAATTTTCTGTAAAGCCACCTTGAAGTGAATGGAAGCGTTTTGTACTCTCTTACAATATAATCCAGGATTTCCCTTGTCATTTGGTTTCTAACATTCTTCACCGACTGCATCTTGTAAATTCCAGACTCTTTGCCTTCTTCTATCTTTCCAACCCCGTCCGTTGCAAAAGGTTCAATCGCAATAATCATTCCATCTTCAAGCTCTGTGTCATTCCCATCATCATAATTCGGGATTGTAGTTCCGGAATGCTGTTCATAGATATCAATGCTGTGCCCAGACAGATTTTTTATCGGCTTAAAACCATAGCCCGAAATTGTTTCATCAATTGTTTTCCCAATTTCTCTCAGCTGTGTTCCAATTTGGACAACTTTGATTGCCTGTTTTAACGCCTCTTCTGAAGCTTTTAGTAACTCTTTGTTATCTCCAAGATCAACAGTTAATGCATTATCCCCTATGGCTCCATTGATATGGGCTCCAACGTCTAATTTTACAACGTCATTTTTTTTAAATTTTAAATCATCTTTTATAGGTGTAAAATGTGCAGCCATCTCGTTTATTGAAACTTGTGTTGGAAATGCAGGTCTGCCACCTAAATTAAATATTTTTTTCTCAATTTTCTCAACAACATCAAAAACAGAAGCATCAGTCCTAATTAAATCTCTTCCATAAATTAAAGCTTCTCTTGCAATTTTACCGGCTTTTTTCCAGTCTTTCATCATATTATGATCCTTATTTTAATTAAAAATTTAACTAAATCGATTAATTTTATTAAAAACTTTGAAGTAGTAACAAACCAAAGGTTTATAAACCCATTAATTCTTCCAATTTTATCAGATAGGTCAAGCAGACTTAAAATGCAGAAGGAAAATAAAATGAAAACAAATCAAGGTGTAAAATTAGTTCCAAAAGGATTACAAATTCTAGAAGTATCATTCTTGGCAGATAAAGATATGCTGAAAGCATATCAAGACAGAATAAAAACAAAATATAATTCAAAACAGGCAATAGAAACATTAGACATATTCGGAAAAAATGGAGTAGTGCAAGGTTCAAATTCATTTGCTATTGTAGAATTAGCATCTTCAAGCTTAGCATTGCCATCTCAAGTTTTACATGCTTCAGAATTAAATCCAGGTTTCTTCGGAGGAAATTATGAAGACATAGGTTTAGTCTTAAGAACAAATGGAGATTCATATAATCCTAATGATAGAAATGCAAAGAATTTATATGAACAGTTAAAGCACAGAGGCATTACTGCATCTGATGAATCCCCTGTATTAATCTCATTAGTTGGCTTATCTCTTAAGGAAGATACTAACTCCGGTCATGGTTTAATTCATCTTTTGACAGATGAAGCACAAATAATCCAGGCTCCAGAATTAAGTCATTTAAATAATGGAATGAGATTCTCAAGAGCAGATGAAAGAGGAATTCCAATATTTGGCAATGAAGGAGAAAGAACTTTCTATGCAGGACAAAGAGGTCTTGTCAGGTTCATCCTGAACAGGAAACTTGATTTGGATTCCAACTGGAGCAGGGATCTTTCTTATTCCGATGCTGGCGGTAGGGTAGTCGTCGTCGAAAATTTTCCCAGTGAAAATAATAGATTAATTAAAAGTTATTTAGCAGAATTAAAGAAAGAAAGAGACAAACAAGTAGCTGAGTTGAATATAAAATACAATAAAGCAGTTGCTTTGATGAAAGGATAATCTTTTAAATTTATTTTTCTTATTTTAATTCTAGCCATAAAATGGCTGGGCTACACGCATTATTATCTGGTAAAATTCAACAATGACAATTAGTAAATTATTATGAAAATTGAAATTGTGGTGGTATAGATATTCCCTTTAATTAGGTTACTACATCACAATAATATAGATATTCCCTGTGATTAAAGACATTTATTCTAAGAGATCCAAAAACAAGGAAGATAAGCAAATCCGATTTCAGGGATAGGGTAATCCATCATGCCCTTGTAAATGTAATTGAGCCAATATTTGACAAGACATTCATTTATGATTCATGTGCAAACAGAAAAGGAAATTTGTTTGCATTAAAAAGATTTGATGATTTCAAGAGAAAAGTCTCAAAAAACGGAACAATAGTAAAAAACAAATTCAATGATACTAATTTTGTTAAAGGATACTGCCTTAAAGCAGATATCAGGCATTATTTTCCGGAAGTAAATCATAAAATTTTAATCAATATAATAAAAAGGAAAATAAAATCCCAAAAGTCAAGATGTTTGAAATCTATCAGGGATGGAAGGCACATGCAAAATGGGCAGATACGTTAAAGATAAAAGAAGAAATTTTAAAGAGAATGAGTAAAACTTAAAACTCCCTCAGCCTGCTCTGATCTTTGCTTAACAAATCCTCTTTATGAATATTTCTAATTTCAAATATCTTTTCAACACAGGG
>Ga0209541_10017310_pt1 | contig 10561 bp, 8 predicted proteins | sample RifCSPlowO2_01_FD_184027 | JGI IMG/M metagenome (GOLD analysis project Ga0209541, IMG submission 184027) | Groundwater microbial communities from Rifle, Colorado - Rifle CSP2_plank lowO2_0.1 (SPAdes) (version 2) | ecosystem: Environmental > Aquatic > Deep subsurface > Groundwater | place: Rifle... | reverse complement strand
ATTTTCCCTGCTTCTTTCCTCTCGGATTCAAGAACACCAAGGGATTGAAAAATAAAGCCATCTATGCCTATGTAAGAATAAAAGACCATTCTTTATTCAGGAGATTGACGTGGTATTTGGGTTAAGTGGAATAACTTCAAAGTTGAAAATTTATGCCATTAAGATATATTGAGGAATCAAAAAAATCCTAGCTCGCCATTCGGGCTCGGATCGGATTTTCTGTTCTCATTTTCCACTTTGTTGTTTGTTCCTGAATAAACCGCCAGTGAGATACACTGGTGGAAAATGAGGTTATAAAATAAAAACTATAAGAGATTAAATTATTTGGATATTTTCAATCCTTATCTCCACAAATCTTATTTTCCGCAGAAGAAACCAGATTTTTAATCCCTGAGCACAGCCTCTTAAAATTTATTTTGTTGATTGCAGAAATATCTTTTGTGCAATCCCAGTATTTTGCATTCAGCTGGTAAGCCAGCAATGGATTTAATTTTTTAAGTGGAGCTATGAGAGGGAATGTGTTGAGTTGTTTCCAATTTTTTCTTATTGATGATAATTCATCTATAACGCCATACTCTTTTCCGAAATCATTTCTGGCTTTTTCAAAAGAAAACTTCTTGTACATGTTTCTTCCTTTTGCCTGAAGGTATATTGTTGGGAACAATGCAACTGCATGAAGAAAAAATTTTAAGTCATAAGAACAAAGCCTGCTGTCCTCAGGCAGTTCTTTAAAGTAATTGCAGAACCATTCAAAAACTTTAATATCCTCATCCCTGCACTCTCTCAAATTGAATTTTATGCTCTTTTCTCCAAAAAATGATTTTGAATATGCAAAAAGCTCCACAGGAAAAAAAGTATTGCAATAATACTCAATATCAATTTCAGTAAAAATCATGTGTCCGTGATGCTGCAAAGGATCTATTTTGTAAAGATAAATTTTTGAGGAGTGCATCAAGTCTCTCAAGGATATTAGGTTTCTCCAGTCCATTAATGTTTCCCTGCTGATGATTGCAAGAGTATCAAAATCTGTCCAGCCTTTTACATAGTCAAGTGTTGACAGGCTGCCGTGAAGATGAAAATCAAAGAGGTATTCGGAGAGATTGTTTACGGCAAATTTCTTTAATTCAAGCACTGGCTTGAGGTAATTGGAATTGTAGTCTCTGTCTTTGATAGTTTTAGTCATTATTTTTCTGGAAGCGGTATTGATGCCTGACCTTTTTTTGTTATGCTCAAAGTCCGTATAGAGTGAAGAAATGAGCTTTGAAAAAAATGAAGGATTTCTCAATGAAGAATATTTTGTGAAGTTCCTGCGTCCTTTTTTTAATGAACTGAGGGATTCAAAATCAAGTTCGGAACAACTGTCAGCAAACACCATCAGATTTCTCATTTTGTCTGCAAGAATCGGAGAGACATCTTTTATGAGCGGGTAAAACAGATACCCTTTGGAAGAAAAACCTCCGTTGATGAAGCTTCCGAGTATTCCGTTCAGCTCGCTCTGCAAAAAATTCAGGTTCTTTATTTTTGAATTTAGTTTGGAGTTATTATTCATAAGGCACCATTTTCTTTACGGATTCGCTCGGTATGATTCTCTTTATAAAAATCCAGTCCTGCTTGTCAAGATACCCCAGCATCAAGATTGCTATTCCATAGGCAGCTGCACCTATAACTATCCTCAAAATTGTAGGGACATCAGCAAAATAGACAACAAGGTACATTACTAATGACGCTATTATCGGCTTTGCCAAGATTTTTTTAAATTTTAGTTTATAGAAATATTTTGATACAAAAAACTGGCTTGAAACAAACAAAGCAGCTTCGCTCACTAAAGTTGATATCCCCGCCCCTATCAATCCGTATTTTGGTATAAGAAAGAGATTCATTGAAAGATTTATTAATGCAGCAATGCCTTGGGAATACATCCTCAAATACTGCCTGTCTATGGAGGATAGGATTATGCCCGTAAGATAACTCAGAAATTTCATAAATACAAACCAAGCGAGAATCTGCAGCGCTATTGTTGAGCCCGAGTATCCGCTGCCATATATGAAAAGTATTATCTGCCTTGAAAGCGCAAATATTCCCACGCTTACAGGGAGTCCAATCATATAGAGATACTTGAAAGAGCGCTCATAAATCAGTCCTGCAGACTTATCATTGACTCTGCTGTCAGCACCATTTCCAAACTTTCTGGATAAAAGAGGGTAGATTGCATAAGTATACATTGCAGGTATCACCAGTATGGCAAGAGTTATGTTGTATGCCGCGCTGTAGATGCCAACAGAAGCGTCTCCTTTCATGATGGAAAGCATCACGCTGTCTATGTAAAAATAAATGCTGGCAAAAATCAATGACAAAGTGAAGGGTGAAGCCTTCAGTATAATTTCCTTGGACAAATTAAAATCAAACTTTGATGATATCTTTGTAAATCTGGCTATAACAATTCCAATCGTCAGCAATAGTATAAATGACTGGACGGCAACATACACTAAACTTATCTGGACAATGCTCAGTTTTTGAAAGATGGAAAAAAACACAGCAGCTCCCAGAGCCAGCGTAGATATGAATTTAATTACTGCCTCATAATGCATCTTCTCAAAAACCCTGAAAACAACGAACAGAAGCTCGCAGAAAGACCTCATTATGATATAAAGAAAAATCAGGTAAACAACATTCCTTTTTGTTTCTTCAAAACCTCCTGCCTTCATTATTGCCGCTACAGCTAAAAAAGTCAGTATTGAAAAAGCTATTTTTATTATGAAGGAGTTTCCGATGTACTCGCCTATCCTGTCCCTGTTTTTTGATATCTCCCTTACTAGCATGAAATTTATGCCTATATCTGCGAATACAATTGCAATGAGGGAGAAGGAATATGCAAAGTTGAATGTTCCGAAAATTACATTCCCCATTGAGCGCGCTATGTACACAAATATCAAAAACTGCCCGAACTTCCCTATAAGCTCCGCTATGCTCAGGCTTAAAGTATTTGCAGCTATCTTTCTGACATTGTCCATAATCCTAAAGGTTGGCAAGGATATTTAAAACTTTATAGGCTTAGTAGGGAATTATATCAAACTCCAATCATTGCAAATCTATAAAACAAGCGCAGGTTTGGTGTCCAAATAAAAAAGTGGAATGTGGTTGACAAAATTTTTATTCATACTGCCTTAAAGTCTTATTCGCATACAGGTTCATTGGGGAAGTTTTTGCATAATGCTGCCTTCAATGCATCATTCTCCTGTTTCAGCTCCTGAGAATAAGCTAGAGTATAGCTTATCAAAGCGTACAAGTCAATGCTCTTTCCATTTGCTCCTACAAGCTCAGAAGGAACTTCATCTGCCATCAAACCCAACTGAGTTGGTGTCAGTGAAGTGTTATAGCCTGTTATCTCCAATGAACCGTCTCCATCTGTATCGTCATAAATAGTTTCCTGATAAACAAGGTTGTAAGTATAGACCTGCAATGGAGTGTCTAATATGCTGTCTGAATTATAATTCTCAACATTTGTCTTAATATTCCTGTCACTCCTCACTGTCCATTCATCTGCTATTGTTGTCTTGCCTGATGCAACTGTCAGAGTGGCATTTGGAGTTGTTGTTCCGATTCCAAAATTTCCATTTTCATCAAATCTTGCTCTTTCAGCATTGTTAGTGTGGAACTGTATGCTTTTCGGAACTCCCTGGCCAGCAGTTCCATCTCCATGGCGCAGCCTTATCATCACTCCATTAGATATGGCTCCTTCTGCGCTGTAATTCGCTATCTGCTGCGACAATCCTATTTCTATGGTGTCATTATTTGTCCTGAAGAAAGCATCTTTTGTTGCAATATATCCCGGCTGATTGTTGGTGTACCAAATAGGATATGTGAAGTTGGCTGTGTACCTGTTATAATGATAGCCTATATTATTTTCTCCAAGCCTTAATCCTCCGCTTAAAATCCCACCTATTACATGAAGCTTTGTAGTTGGATTTGTTGTCCCTATTCCTGCGCTGCCCTTGAAATACATTGTCGGAGTGCCGCTTTGGGTCTGTGAGTTTTTAATCCAAAAATCTACTAAATTGTTTTCATCCTCAACATAGATTGGATACATTGCAGTTCCGTCATTATCATAATCTCCTATCCATAATTTAGCGCCATTGATGTTAGTTCCTGCATTATAAGTTCCGCCTATTGACAAATCAGCAGATGCGATTGCGCTTCCACTAGTTCCTCCCTGCTTAAGGCCTATTATCACGCTTTGATTTGTTCCGTTGACAAAAAGAGTATTTGTTCCTGCTCTTAAGTAGTTTGAGATGTTTAATGAGCCGTCCTGGACTCTTACAGTGGCTGCACTTGCAGATAGGGCTAACGCCAGGAAGATGATTAAGAAGGATGTGAAGGTTGGTACTTTTGTTAAAATATTCTTTTCTTTGTTTGTTTTTCTCATTTATTTTTCACCTCATAATTATTTTATTATCACGGATTTCCATTTTCAGTTAAAGTTCCTTTCAAAAATAAATAACCTGATGTGTTCAATAATCCTGCCAAACTTCCATCACTTCCATAGATTCCTAAATTATTAACTTCATTTGGGGAAGTCAAAGTTCCAGCAAAGTTTTCTGTCAATGTTCCGTCAATGTACATGCTTCCGTTCTGCGCCATAATAAAGAAAACCTCTCCTGCTTCTTCCATTGCGAATAGGTCATTTGGCTGCTCTATGTAGTTAGAGCTTTGCTCTAAGATTCCTTTCAAGACAATATTACCTGCGTCTCCAAACCATGCAACATTATTTCCGGAAGAGTTTGTGAAATAGAATTTTGAGATGTCAGTCAATTCAAAAGACTCAGCATAATAAATTCCTAAAGCAGACAAATTCAAAACTCCTGGTTTATCTGATGAAAAAGTTAAAGTGATATTACAAAAACCTTGCGCATCCGCATTACAGTTATCCATGACATTGTTTAATTCTTCATTAAAGCCAATAATGTCAGATTCACTTCCAAAATAACCAGTCTCACTCCATACTGCACTATCTACATAAAGAACAGGATTTTGCGTTGCATTAAGAATTGTAACTGTGTTCAAGCTCTGATTTTGCACTCCAGACAATAAGCCATCGCCTGGAGTAACCTTGCAATACCATTGATCTCCCGGAGTTAAGTTTGTCTTCAATAAAATTTGCGAATTGACATTCTGGTTTACATTGTTTTTCCACCATTCATAAGTTGAGTTCTGCTCTGTAAAGTTTTCAGCGTCATAATAAGTATTATTGCAAAACAAATCCTGTCCTGCATTTGGCTGCAAGGGCAAAACTCTGACATCCTTAACGCTTGGGGCCTCGTGAGTCCTGTCACAGCTTTGGTCATTGCTTTGGTTGATTAATGAAGATTCATAAACAATATACTTCACACTCGGAGGCGTTACAGTCCCTATCCTGTTTGTATTGACATAATCGTGTGAGCCTCCTGCATTATTGCCGCATTCTATGTCTGCATATAAGGTGTCATCACTGCCTGATCCTGTTTGATTATAGTATCCCTGATGTACATTTAATATTGTTGCCCTGCCGTAGCAGTCAGTATCGCAAACAGAAATTCCTCCTATGCCTGAGCATGCTGCAGTGTTTGGAGCGCACAAGATTCCTTTGTTTACTTTTATATTCGAGCGATAAGATTCAGTGGCGTAAGACTCTGTATGGGCTCTCATAACTTTTGCCAGATAGTTATAATCTGCATTTCCGACATTGCCTATATAGTCTGCCATGCCGCTAAACCACGGACTGCTTCTTTGTGCATCGTCCCAGAATCCTCCTATAGCTTCTGAATCGCAGTCTCCTGAAGGGACATCTTCCGCATTTATATTTGCTTCCTGATCCTGCAGGTGAGTGGCATCATAAGTGAAGTTATAACATTTTCCTGCTGAGGAAGTATAACTTGAGGATACATCATTCTCCTCAACATCGCCGTTGTCCAGCCATCCAACATTGTTGTCAGAACTTGTTTGAGACCATTCCTGCCTGCATACCTCTATTGTGCAGTTTCTAACGCAAGTTGAGCCTTCGCATTTTACACCATTATCAGTATAACCGGAAGAACAAGCTGAGGGAGTGCAGTCTAAATAAGCATTTACAGATGGAATTATTAAAACCAAGGCACATAATAAAAAAATCATCTTACGGAGAATTTTTTTATTTACAGGTTTTATTTTTCTCATGGAGATAAGCCCTCAATCTTTATTTTTGAATAGACTACAGTAGCATTTTTCGGCAATCTTATGTTAATTGTTAGATTTCCAGGCTGTGTGAAGTTTAGTAATTTGCTTTTTGAATTGTCTGAAAATGTATTTGCGACTTTAGATGTATCATTGAATACAATAACATCAATAAATTGAGTTGTTGATAAATTTCCATCAGAAACCTCTACAAGAATTGAGTAATTTCCTGTGTCATTTATTGTTGTTTGCCACTGGCCTGAGTCATTGAACGGGGAGCTGTAAATTATTTGGACGTTATTTCCTTCTGCATCTGAGGTTGAAAGTAAATTACTCAAATTAATTAATTCTCCGGCAATTGCGGTTACATTTCTTGTCTTAATTATTTCAGGAGGAGTATTAATTGCAGAAACGCTTACAAAAACAGTTTCAGGACTTGCAGCCCTCTTGAAAGCTATTTCAGCAACACCGTCATTATCCAAATCAGCAATAGCTAATCCATTGTCCATAAATCCTATAACTTCATAATCAAACAGCAAGGTTCCATCCTCTTTAAGAATGTAAACAGTAGAGCCGTCATTCTCTCCGAGAATGATGTTGTAGTTTCCGTCATTATCAATGTCTGCGATGTTTGGACTGACAGAGCCGGGATGTAATGTCCCTCCTGCATTATAAATCCATTCGACATTGCCTGTAGAAGAATCAATTGCAGTTACATTTCCCAATGCGCTGTTTGGATTGCCGCCATCATCAACTACAGAAGCAATAATAATTTCCATTTGAGAGTCAGAATCAAGATTTGCAATAGTTGGGGTTGGTCTTGGAATGCCATCAATGTCCTTATTTAACTCAATGGAGCAGGTGCCAGCATCAATCACATAGAGCTTATTATTGCAGGTTTCTCCGCTTGCGCATACCCTGCTATTTGTAACGTAAATTAACTCATATTCATTATCTCGGTCAACATCATAAATAACAGCAGAGCCTTCTATTAAACCATGCGTATTAGAGCATTTCTCTGTCAATTTATTTGTGCTTAGATTGTAATCCAGAACCTTAATTCCGTATTGTGTTGGAACAATTATCTCAGGATAGTCATCAGAGTCAACATTAGCAATAGAAACAGAAGCATAAGCTCCGCCATTTCCAACAATATAGCTTGTTTGATTGGTTCCATCATTACCGTCAAGAACGTAAACCTTTCCCGGCCATTCATCATCATTATCAAGAACATCTGCAACTATTATTTCCATATCCCCGTCCAAATCTATATCAGTTACTGCACTGCCGCCGTTAAACTTTACCCTGTTATTCAGACCATCGGAACGTGATTCAAATGTATAATTCCATTTCTGAGTTATTTTTCCATTTGCGTAGTCATAAACAAACACAGTTCCGTTCCTATTGCCGGTGATTATTTCCTTGTTAATGTCGCCATCTACATTTGCCAAAGTAGGCGGAAAATAAATGCCTCCTTCTTCGCCGTTGCTTATAATAACGGGATCTTTCCATTTTCTTGCTGGCTTTCCGAAGAATGGCTTCTTTGCCTCAATGCCATACATTTTTGTAAAGTCAGAGGATGTGGATTTATGAACCAGAGTTACTATGTCCATTACCCCATCTGCATCAATGTCTGCAATTGAAGGCTTTACAACCTGCTCCATCCCATCGCCTGCATCCAGAAAGAAGTCCATGGCACTTTTTGTTTTACTTTTGTCAGTTAAATCTCCTTTTAGCAAAGTAAAACCTGTTCTTCTATAGTCGTGGTTTTCGGTTGGCCAGTCTAGGATGTTTAGGGCTGATAATAAATCTATTCTAGAAAAATTTAATCCAGTTGCAGAATCGTAAATCTTCTTTCCAGAAGTCTTTAATAGCCTCTCTATATCATTAGATTTCATTGCAGTGTCATATTGCCTTACAAGTGCGAATGCGCCAGCAACGTGGGGGGTAGCAAATGAAGTACCTGCCATACCATCACAGTATGTCCAAAAATCGCCACCCACTGGATCGGAGAATCCACATATAAAATCCTGTATTTTTCCAGCAGACAACCCTCCTCCAAGCTTTGTAGATTTAATACCTACTCCAGGTGCTAACAAATCAAGATTTGAAAATCTATTGGAATGTCTTGCAACTTCATCATTTCTATTTACTGAACCTACAGAAGTGACATTAGGCAGACATGCAGGATAATTTATTCCTGTAGTTTCTCCTTCATTTCCTGAAGCTGCAATAAAAACTATACCTTTTGCTACCCCCTCAGATATCTTTGCTTTAATATCGGCAAAGTCAGTACAAGTTGCATCTGTATGTGGGTCTGAATCTCCCAAACTCATACTGACAATAGTTATTCCAAATTTAGTACTATTGTCCACACACCAAGCAATACTCTTATTTAATGCTTGCCAAGTCCCTGGTACCGCTCTTAATGAAACTATTTTACTACCTGACGCAACACCTCTAAAACTTGAGTGGTTAGAAATTATTATACCTACTACTTCTGTACCATGTCCATTTGTATCAAAAGGGTCTGAATCTGAATTTAAAAAATCATATCCACCAATAATCTTACTACAATTATTTATACCATTACAACCACCTAAATTTTCATGTGTATAATCTATTCCAGTATCAATGACACAAATTGTATTATTACTACCGTCCAATCCAAATTTGTATAACACATCAGCTCCAATCTCTTTTACAGATTTGTCTAATCCAAAAACTGGTAGCAAGCAAAATATTAAAACTATACAGAAAATACAAATTTTTGAAAATTTATTTGGGTTTATCATTTCTAATTCTTTTCACAACTATTTCCATTCCAGCACATATCTGGACCGCAATCACAACCTTGAGTTAAAATTTGACCACAAACTTGAACATATCCTCTTACATAATCACATGAATCAACACAACTATTAGAAAATCCTGTCCATTTACCACCAGAGTTGGTACAGTTTAATTTTTCTTTACTACAACCACTCATAAAAATAAATCCAAAAACTACCAAAATTAACATTATTTTGATATAGTGTTTCATAAATTCTCCCCTCCAAAATTTTTCTTCATCCTCATTTTCTTTCTATAGACACATCAACCACATGATAACCTTCATAACCCAAATGACAAAACCTTTTGTTATCACATTGATTGAATTTAATGGAGTTTACCTTTAAAACATAATCCTCATCAATATCAAAAAAAGTAATTTTACTATTTTCAACTTCAAGAAAACTATGAAGTCTTGCAGCAGGCACACCATTAATTCTAAAAGCACAATATCTTCCTTGCGGCTCGCAATAAAGCAAATGAATAGCATAACTTTGATTGTTAATATCAAATCCTTTTATGTTATCATTCCTAGACCCAACAGTAAAAGTGTTATCATCTCTGTCAACAACTTTTTTAAAATTAATATTTGAGAAGTTCTTGTGGTTATTTAGATATTTTAATCTGTAACTTTTATCAAAATCCAAATTATCTTCATTGAATACTTTTGCTAGGACTATAGATTTAGTCATATTTTGATATAAATTGTTTGTAGCATTAAGTGTAACTGCTCCTACAAAAATAGATAATACTACTAAAACTACTCCTGATATGAGAAGAACTCTCTTTTTTATGTTTATCAAATCAATACCCCCTTCTTTATCAATTTCATACATTCTATTTAAAGTTTTCTTGCTTCTGTATCTTGATTTCCTACTGAAAAATTAAATCCAGTGTAAGAGCCTGCGGAATTATATTCATAAACTCTGGCAGTCGTATCACCTGCTACATAAAATGCGCCTGCTTTTGCTGTTATGCCAGTTGGTTCATTGTCTTGACTTCCTACTGCGAGTTCCATCAGGATTATATTCGTAAACTTTATCATTTTGTCCTCCCGTAATATAAAATCTGCTCCCATTCCAAGCGATTCCCAAGGGAGTGCTGTCTTGTCCTCCAACGTTAAAATTAAATCCGGTGTAAGTTCCAGAAGAATCGTATTCATAAACAGCTTCATTATTGCGTCCTACAACATAAAAATTATTTCCTTTTTTAGCAACATCTTCAGGAGAAGTGTCTTGAGCTGCTACGGAAAAGCTGAAGCCGCTGTAAGAATTGTTAGCACTGCATATAATGTTGTTGTAATTAGTTTCATCCAGCTTGTAATAGCAGGATGATAAAGTATTATTTGATGTCCAGTTTAAGTCTAAAGTTGTTGATTGGTATTGTGCGTTGTTGGATGGGTGTAAAATTCTTATAAATGAAGGAGGGGAATTATAATTACAACTTAAATTACAATTTCCAGTTCCGGCAGTAACTCCATCACATTCTGTATCTGCCTTAGTATTTATAGGCTCAGTAGAAAATCTACAATATAACAGCGCCT
>Ga0209541_10017308_pt1 | contig 10562 bp, 10 predicted proteins | sample RifCSPlowO2_01_FD_184027 | JGI IMG/M metagenome (GOLD analysis project Ga0209541, IMG submission 184027) | Groundwater microbial communities from Rifle, Colorado - Rifle CSP2_plank lowO2_0.1 (SPAdes) (version 2) | ecosystem: Environmental > Aquatic > Deep subsurface > Groundwater | place... | reverse complement strand
GAACGGCAATTACTTTTACGACGATATGAGTAAACGAAACTACATCGCCGGCGACGCAAACTTATTTCCTTTCCATTGTAATATCATCAAGAGCAAATCAATCCTGAAAAAAGCATTCCAATCAATTCACGATGCACAGCTCGACGAACCGTTCCCGCTGAAATACACAGAGAAGAACGCAAACGTCAAATTCATCATTCAAGAAATCTTCATGCACAATTACGAACGAGACAGCATCTGGCTGCACCTGGGCCCGTTGTACGTGAACCTTTTGAAAACAATCGACAAGAAACGCGCACAACTATACATCGACCGTTACACGAAGATGATCGAACATTTCGGTACGTTTCCTGAAGTTCTCACCGCAAAAGGCAAGCCGTTTACTGCGCCGTTCTACCACTGTGATCAGGGAATGTTGTGGTGTGCGAATTATGTGGTGTTATGATCAACTTTAGCTAGTCCCAAACTAATTCTCATCGCTTCATCTATCTGCAATTGCGTTTCAGCATTCACTTTCCCTAATCGCTTCATCAACCGCTTTTTATCAATCGTGCGTATTTGATTAAGAAGAACTTTCGAATCTTTTTCTAACCCATTGCCTTTTTCTAAGAAAACATTGAATGGATAAATATTCTCTATGTTAGATGTAATCGGCGCAATTATTGTCAACGGGCTATGCTCATTCCCATCATCGTTCTGTATTATAACTGCGGGTCGTATTTTATTAATTTCATGTCCTAATGTTGGATTCAAATTTACCAGCCAAATTTCCCCGCGCTTAATCATTTCTCTCATCTACTTCTTTCGATGCAGACTCCCATTCTTCAAATTCATTTAAATTCTCATTCTTGTAGCCTTCAATAAGCCTCTGCTTCAAGCTTTTTTCATGAATAATCAAACGCTGAAGAACATCCTCATAACTCTCACTCTTATCTTTAAGTTTGGAAAGCTGAAACTTCGTTTTATTTGTTAATTTGATGGTTGTAACATTCATAGTATACTTAAAGTATACCTTGTATTTAAAGTTTTGGGAAATAGTCACTCCATCGGATAATAATTCAGCGACTTGTAGAACTTATAATACAACAATGTCTCATGATCTTTGAGGATATCTCAATAATTCTGTTTTATTGATGCAATTAATGTATACAAATGATCGATCCCATCAACAATGACGCGACATTCCATCTCACAATAACCGATTGTCTCACTCATACTAATAGTTTCAGGCAATCCAGCAAGGAACGTCCGCAATGACCGTACTCGTTCGGGTGCATTCTCAAAGAAAAGGAAAATTCTGTAATGCTTCTTACCTAACTTGTTATGATTAATCATTGGTCTGTAGCCCATAACGATTCCTTTACTTTCCAATTGGCGCATACGAAATTTCACGGTATTTGGTGCAAGACAAAGTTTATCTGTAATCTCAACGAGAGGCAAACGCGCATGTTCAGAAAGTATCATCAACAGCTTCTTATCAATATCATCCAGTGTTTCGTGACTCATGGGTCCAGACATAATCACTTCTTTTTCCTGTTCTCGTTTTCCTAGGAAATATGCTGCTCGCTGATAACTAAAATTCGTCATAATTGTTACTAGTTTCTGCCGCACATATTTCTCAAACGGTGTCATCACTGCATCATATGATTCTTTGAAATCATAAATGTCTCGCGCAAAAATCGAAATCGAATGATCCCAACGTCCCTGTGTTGCTACGTTATACGAAACACGCGGATGCTTGTTCAGATGTTCGATAAGTTTTTGTTCGTTTTCTAAATGCTGAAATTTGAAATAAATCAAATACATAGTTAATCCTAATTTTGCTGGGTTGATTTCAGTATAGAAACCAGTCACATATCCTTCTTTTTGTAATCGTTCAAACCTATAGAGTAGCACTTGTTTAGATACACGCAGCTTTTTCGCGATGACTGAAAGTGGCACACGAGCGTTTTTATCCAATTCATAGAGTAAACGCTTATCTATACTATTTAGGCTCATATTTTTACTTTATGCACTTTTTATTGCTGTGTTGCATAACTCAATTCGGCGTAATCAATAATTACAAGTTATACGAATTCGATTAAAAAGTCTTAGCGATAGTTAGCATCAAAAACGAATTATGCAACACAGCACAGCGAAAACGAGACAAAATAGTTAATTTCTCTGTTTTACCAATAACAACAAATCTCAAACCTTAATAGTCCTCAACCCAGTCATCCGTAAAATCGGCTTGTTTTTAGGAGAATTTACCGCTGCAAACATTTTCTTAACGGGGAGAGGCACATTAATTTCTTTGATTCTCTTGCTCGACTGTTTTTTTTGAGTTATATATTCATGAGCAAACGAACGCGATATCGACGAAGTGTGAGCAAAATCCATAACAACATCGTGTTCGTCCAATTCTTCAACTAACTTGAATAATTTCCGTGCTGAATCTCTCAGTGCTAAATTCTCAGAGAGATGTCGTGCAATTGGAATTGTTTTATATGAAGTCATAGATGTTCACCTTTTGAGCTGGATATGGGACGCGTATGCTTATTAACGTTCCCTGAAGCTTATGTACCTCTTTAAACTTATATAAGTTGCGTTGTTTGCCAAGATATAAACCTGCACTTCCCGAAACAATGAGAATCTCACCATGAAGCCCTTGGGTAAAAATAGCAATAGAGGTGCTCAGCCCATACCCTCGTTCTTCGCTTTTGGTTGATTTACCCAGAATCGCTTGTGTAATTGCATTTTCATCGTCAACATTAATGCCGTGCTTTCTAAAACCGCCACCTATGGTTACGCCGTCATCGTAAATACAGATTTCTACAAATTCTTTCTTCGCGTATTTTTGAGCCATGACTAACGCATGCTTAAATTCCGAATGTTCGTAGATATTATCGACAAGCTCGCCTATAATATATTTGAATGCATCTTCTCCACCATACTCTTTTCCATCATTATGAAGTTTGTACAGAGCAGAAAAAACGTCAGAAGTCTTTTCCTGATTTGCGGGCAAAGATACGAAGGGAACATAGGATAAGCCCCCGACATCATAGCTGCTTAATTTGCCTGTAATCAAATCAATATAATTGGAAACATTTGTACTGTGCGGTTTAAGATATTTGATCTTCCGTGTCTGAAGCAGGACACCAAGCGGAAGCAACGTGGTCGGAAACAGAAAATTGCACCAGCGTAGGTCAAGTGAATTCGATTTACGCGCTTCTTCCGCGTAATTACAGAATGTAAGGTAATTGTTCACCAATTCAGGGTATTGGATAGTTGCCATTTTGAAACTGATGTTAATCAGATTAATAAGGGTTTTGAAGGGCGACTCAAAACAGGAGGATTGGCTTTGTATGGGCATGTTTGGCTTACGGTTCTGGCAGGCGGGGAATAAATAACAACTCTATGAACACAAACAGTTTCTTGAATATTGTAAATGGAGAAACAAACCCCTAAGGCAAATATTTGAGGCAATAAGGGAGGATGTTCCGTTTTAGTAATAATGTTAGATCACTTTGAAAATGCTAAACATTAACCACCACCCCATCGTAAAATCTCGCACTCCCCCGCTTATTGAGCTTACGCACTGGACAGCTTATTTTTTCAATTTTAAGATTAATTTTTTCGCACTGGACAGAATTTTCCGGACGCGTGAGCTATATAAATCTGAAAATTAAAAACATTCTCATGACACTGATTAGAATAACTGGGGGACATAATACAACGAATTTTGCATTAATGAAATACGCATGTGAACATACACCGTCATTAGTAATTGATTGCGCGGGTTCGGCAAATCCGCACTTGTTGTTTCCAAGCGTTTCAGCCGATACATTTTACGATGTGCATGTTATGCAGTGCGAATTGTTGTACGTATTCCGTGACATTCTCAAACGACTTCCTTTGCTCGTACGCCAAATTAAACCGAAAACGATTGTCATCACCTCGTTTTCGCATTTAATTAATTATCACGACAATGAAGAAAATGATGATATTCTCGAACAGATATGGGTAACGTTAAGCAAGCTCGCGCGAACTCACGACATTTTTATCGCTGTTCACGATGAGCGCGCATCACGATATTGTCAAACTATGGGGGTGGAACAATGGGTCATACCGTCGGGAGCCAAAGAAGAGCAGTGGATAGTCTGATACATGAGCTGCACTGCTTTGCGCGAACGCTGAGAGAAGAAGATAGAGTACGATTTCAGAGATTGTTAGACAAACCGTTAAAACATTTGGGAAGCATCACCTACGCGAGCAGTGTTCATGTCTGGGCGTTTGTGCTGGTATCAATTATTCTTGAACAGGAGAAGCGTTATGAAAGGCTGGCTGATCGATATGTACCGGAACGAGAACAAACTGGTGCTATGGCTCAAAACACCGCACAACACAAGAATAGAACTGTTGTTTCGCACGCGTATATACGCTGATTTAAGCGCGAAGTTTCATGCGCCGGTTGTTGCGAAACAAACCTATTTACGGAAATGGAAAAATATGTATGCGCTGGAAGTGCCGAACGTGCAGTACTTCGAACAGTTCGTGCGCCGCATTGAACGGCTAACGAAACATAACGTTCCATTGTACAACGCGGACATTACGCCCGAACAGATGTTTCTGTACGAGAACAGTATTACACCGTTCTCATTTGTTGAAATCACGGATAAAGTTAGACAGATTGATACAACATTACCGAAACTGTTAATCCTGAATCTTGATGTCCAAATAAAGAATAACGAAATATTCGCAATAACAATCAATGATACCATTCTTCGCGGTCATGAACGAGAAATTTTAGAAAAGTTTGTGCAGTTATTTGGCGACCCTGATGTTATAAGGATGGATAATGCGTTTGCGTTGTTGCCTGTGCTTGACGAGCGTTTACAGAAACATAATCTGAACGTGCCATTCCATCGGTGGGACAGTATGCCAATAGCGTACAAAGGCGGCAAGACGTTTTACAGTTATGGCAAAGTATTTTACCGTCATTTTGCGATACGGTTGCACGGACGACTGCTCGTAGATACGTCTACTCCTGTTGGTTGTTCAGATATTGATGGAATTGTTGAATTGTGCCAATTATCGGGTACATTATTCCAGCAGTTGGCATCTCGAAGCGCAGGCGCAGTGTTCCAGTCTGCGTTAGTGCGGCTGATGGTGCAACGTAATATGCTCGTGCCGTTCAAGGAGAAACCGATTGATAATCCGATGACACTATTCGACATGGTGAAAGCCGATCGTGCCGGACAGACACTTGATGCGCGGGTTGGATTTCATCGGAATGTCGCAGAAATAGATTTTTCAAGCATGTTCCCGTGGATCATGGTGAACAAGAATATTGGCGCGGACACGATACTTGACAAAGTTGGACCTTTTGAATCAGTGCCGAAAGTGCCGATCAAGATTTCATGGCGGTATCATAGTCTTGTGTCGCTTGCAGTGCGCCCGTTTCTTGAGCGACGTATGTTGTATAAGAAGACGAACAAGCAGCGAGCTGAGGCGTTGAAAGCTGTACTTGTATCGAGTAACGGCTATCTGCGCTTTCGTGAGTTTAAGTTGGGGATAGCGTCGGCTCATATGGCGGTCTGCGCATACGCGCGTGAAATCATGGTTGATGCGTTTCATCGGGCGGAAGAGCGTGGGTTTAGTATTGTGCACGGCATTGTTGATTCCCTATACTTGCAGAAGAAAGGGATGAACGAACTTGAAGTGAAAGAGTTCTGTAACGAGCTTGAGCAGATCTGCTGTATTCCCGTGTCTTTTGAAGGAATTTTCAAGTGGATTGTGTTCCTGCCGAGTGTGAACAACATCGAACGACCACTGCCTGCGCGGTACTATGGGGCATTTACGAACGGCGAAATCAAGGCGCGTGGCATTGAAGTGCGACAGCACAATACGGCTGAGGTTGTCAAACAATTTCAGACGAATGTGCTGGGGATGTTTGCGCGGTGTGATACGCGAAAAGAAATCATGCAGTGCGATGTGTATCGGCTATTACGACAGACTATTGCGGAACTATCGTCCTGTTCTGCGAACGCGCTTGAAGTGCATATTCGTCTGGGCAAGAACGAGTATGCGCATAACGTCCCTCAAAAGAGGGTGCTTGAACTGTTGAAAGCGAAAGGAGTAACGGTCGTCGCCGGACAGAACGTGTCGTTCGTGTTTCAGCGCGACGGTGTTGTACTCTCGAAGGATTATGATGGACGGCCCGATATTCCGATGTACACAAAGATGTTGGTACGGTCGTTGTTCGTGTTGGTGCAGCCGTTTGGGGTTACACGCGAGATGATACTGGAACGGATTGGGAGGGAAAGGCAGGTACGGCTGTGGGAGTATGTTCAAGCCGACCAAACGTTTATAAGAAATGGGGATGAGAGTGGACATAACGCAATATACGCAACATTACTCAATATATCTCGAAACACGATATTTAACGCAGTACAATTGCGTTTATTAGGTGTTGTTGTAATTATTTTCAAGGGCGACGAACGGATAGGGACAATTTTAACGAGAACAAAAAAAGGACGAACGAGGGAGGGGGCGACGAACCACTGGACACTGGTCAGGCACATGCGTAAGATTTATATATGTAATAATTATTACATGTCATAATGATTACAAAAGAGGGTAAACAAATGAATTCTATTAAACTTAATACCATATCATTTAGGGGAAATAAAGATAAGTGGGTAGATTTTGTATATGTTCTTAAAAAAGAAGGAAATAAAAATACTTGGTCAGTTCTAGAAAACATGATTGATAAATACATAAAAACTCATTCAAATGGAAAGGTGTCAAAATGAGTAAAATCGTAAAAAACAATTTTCTGAAAAAAAAACAAGAATTTGATAATAAATATAGTTCTCAATCTGAAATCGTAGCAATTATTCCAGTCCATCTTACTTTAAATAAAAAATGTAACATTAAGGGGGAGAATAAAATAAAAAGTGAAGAATATTATAAATGGCAATTTTTTAGTTCTATTATTTCCTCTGGATTATACCAAAAAGATTATGTTGGTTCTGAGATTTCTTTTCCAAAAGGAAATAAAAATTCAGCACCAATTAAAGTAGATGGTGCCATATTTGATGAACCGAATTGGTTTGAAATTTATAAAAAGTTCCATACCACAAAAGATCAAGAATCATTAGACTGGTTAAGAAAACATTTAATTGTTGTTATTGAGTTCAAAAAAGAAGATTCAAAAGATACGGAAACAGTGTATAATCAGCAATTAAAACCAGCAATGAAAGAATCTGAATCTGATTTTTGTTTGGGAGTAATATATGACACTGAAAGGTTATATCTATTTCAGAAAAAAAATAATGTTTTTCTTAGACTAGATGAATCCTACAATTTAAAGGGAGATAAGAGTACGACAAAAGATTTAGCTATTCATTTGACAGATGCGTATTATAAAATCCCTTCGTTCCAACAAATAGAAAAAAGAAAAATAAATATAGTTATTGATCGTTCAAAAAGAACCGTAGATGATTTAGATATCGTGACTGGAGTATTTAGTAATCAGATTAACGATTCCATCTCAGATATTCTCAGAACATTTGACAAAGTAAGTTTGGATAACCAACGAGGGTATGAAATTTTAATTCAGATGATAGCCCTTAAAATATTTGATGAAAAGAAAAATGAATGGTTAAAATATTATATTCAAGAATCTGAAAATCAAGATTTAAAGAGATTAAAGTTTTATATAGAACCAAGCGAGAGAAATTATTCGACACTAAATGATAAGAATTTGCAAACTTTTATTAAGAGAATTCAGGATTTAAAGAAACAAGCACAAACTACCTATAAGGAAATTTTAAATGAATCAACTATAGACTTAAAAAATGAAGCTCATGTTGCGATAGTTGGTTCCATTGTTCACAACTTACAGGATTATAGCTTTACAAAATCAAGTAAGAATGATTTATACCAGCTTATTTTTTATAGATTTGCCAATGCATTTACGAAATCGCAAAAAGGACAATTTTTAACTCCTATTCCAATTATTGATTTTTTAGTAAATATTGTAAATCCTTCTAAATCCGATTCATTAATTGATCCTACTAGTGGAAGCGGAGATTTTCTTTCAATGTCTTTTGTTAATTCAGATGGAAAATTGGATGATAACAATATTTATGGAGTGGATAATGATTATCAGATGGTTACTTTAGCGCAATTAAATATGTTATTAAATGGAGATGGAAATGCTAAAATTAAATTTCAATCTGGAACAGGTTCAATAACACATAAATTTGACTCTGAAGGTAATTTGATTTCTCTAATTCCTGAATTGCATAAGAATGGTAATTGGGATAATTGGAAGGATCATACAGAATTAAAAAAGTTTAATGTAGTTTTAACAAATCCCCCCTTTGGTGAAGATAGAAAGATTGAACCTAAAACTCAAAAAGAAAAAGATGTTCTTGGTATGTATGAATTATGGAGTGAAGCTAAAAGTGGTAAGTGGATTGACCCCGGGCTAATTTTTTTGGAAAATGCCGTCAGAATATTAGATAATAATGGTCGTTTAGGAATAATACTTTCAAATTCCCTTGCTTCTATTGATAGATGGGAAAAGGCAAGACAGTGGCTTTTATCTAATATGCGAATTGTTGCTCTGTTTGATTTACCTGCAAATGTTTTTGCAGATACTGGTGTAAATACTACATTAATTGTCGGGTATAAACCAGCAAAGAAAGAACTTAAAAAATTACAAGATGAGAATTATGAAGTTTTTGTAAAAAACATTACTAAAGTAGGTTATGAAGTTAGAACATCAAAAAGAGTGAAATTTTTTAATCCAATATACAAAATAAATGAAAAAAGTTTTGAAATTGAACAAGATGAGGAAGGTTCTCCATTACTTGATGAAGATTTTACAGGTACAACAAAAGAATTTAAAGAATGGTGTTTAACTCAAGAAAAAACATTGCAAAACTTATTTTTAGGTAAATAATATGGGAATCTCTTCATTTAAACAAATACAGGAATTGCATAGCTTATTTGCACCGAGCCAATTGGAAATATTGGATAATCCAAATAAGAAATGTAAATTACTAAATGATTTATTGGATAGAAAACTGAAATATTCTGATAAAGGAATAGAGGTTGGTTCTTCAAACTATATATCGAAATCATCTCATTTTTTTATTAGAGCCAAAGCACTTCAAGATTATTCTTTTCTTCCTTTTTGGAATAACGAGACAAAAGTCCCAATTAGTCCTTCATGTTATACAAATTATTCTTTAAAGAAAGGTGATATTATTATTTCAAAAGATTCGAATATTGGGGAAGTAATTATTTTAGACGAGGATTATCCTAACCATATGATTTCAGGGGCATTATATAGATTACCACTCACTAAATTTAAATATTATATTTTATCTTTTATTAAGCATGATTTCTTTAGAAAACAGCTTGATCTTTTAGTTCCGAAAGGTTCAACAATTAGACATGCAAAAACATTATTTTTAGATTGTAAAATTCCGTTCCCAAATCAAGAAAACGAGTTAGAAATAATTCATTATGTTGAATTATTAACTCAATCATTAATTAATAAGGAAATTATGATTAGAGAAAAATCTAATAAAATTTTTTCAATAATCCACAATGAGTTAATCAATAATCAAAAGAAAAAGTTGTTTCAATATGAAAATCCCAGACTCAATGACTTCAAGTCCCTCAAAAGAATTAATGCGGGTATTTACTCAAAGTATTTTAAGGAAGAAGAATTTTTAATAAAAAATTATTCCAATGGTTTTGATAATATTGAAAATCTAGGTTTTAATGTAAGCAGAGGTCAGAATCTTCAAATATCTTGTATTGGCGAGAGTATATATTCGAATGATAAAAAAGACAACTTTTATACTGTGATTAAACCTAAACATATTTCAATGTATGGAACTATTATTTCTGAAGACTATCTTGGAAATAAAAATAATTTAAAAACACTAAAGAAAGGAGATATTATTTTTGGTGCAGAAGGATTTGAAAAAGGAAGATCTTTAGTAATTTTTGAGGATAAAGAGAAAACAATAACTAATATCCATGGAATTACCATAAATCACAATAATGAAGATATTAATTTATCAGTATTTGTGAAATGTTTTTTAGATTATCTTAGAAATAAAGAATTAATAGATTTGTATGCGGTAGGTGGAAATGGAGGTAGCTTAGCTATGAAATATTGGGACATAATTCCAATTCCTAAGTTTCCAACACCAGTAAAAAATGAAATTATTGCAAAATATACCAAACCCATAAAATTTCCTAAATCTAATCTTGATAATTTTGAAAAGAATGATTCTGAATTTAACAAAATAGCTGGAATACATGAATTGGATAATAATTTTAGAAAAATAAAAATGCATCTAAATAATATATTAAACAATATTGTATCTAATAAAAAAACTAAAATAGATTTTGACTTCTTAACAGAATAAACGCCCCCCCGTCCTCGTCACCTTTATAACCCAACTTTGACACTTCTTCAAATTTTTTGAGCGAAAAATAGAGTTTGACAGTTAGACTTAATTCTTCTTTTTCGACTGATTTTTAGCAGAAAA